>Ga0129327_10002697_pt1 | contig 10337 bp, 6 predicted proteins | sample CPBDNA_6_FD_111799 | JGI IMG/M metagenome (GOLD analysis project Ga0129327, IMG submission 111799) | Freshwater to marine salinity gradient microbial communities from Chesapeake Bay, USA - CPBay_Spr_31_0.8_DNA | ecosystem: Environmental > Aquatic > Marine > Coastal | place: USA: Chesapeake Bay...
AAACTCTCATCTCCTCCTCGGTTTTTCATCCTCCGTTCTCCTCAAACTTCTTCTCGGACGAGAAAGATGACGAGTGGTGCGAGTGATGCTGCCACGTCGTCGTCGTCCGAAACCGCTCAAAACATCGGGGACGAGATGCCGTCCTACGAAGATTCTCCAAACGTACTCAGGAAAAGATTCCAGAGCCTGCGCAAACGCGCGGATTCCGCCATGGATATTTTGAACAAAACCAAGCTGGAAAAATCGAGAGAACTTTTAGAGACGAAACAGAACGACCCGGAGTTTTGGAGCAATCAAACCGAAGCGAAAAGAGTGACGAAAGAGTTGAGTTTTGTGCAGTCGCAGCTGCGAAGAGCAGAGTTGGTGGAAGCGACGAGAGACGACGTCGAGTTATCGCTGGAGATGTTGGAGGAGGAACAACAACAACAAGACGCGGACAATGGCGGCAACGATGAAAATAAAGGTGGAAACGAGGATTATGAACTCTTACGAACGGAAGCGATTCGATCGTCGATTAAGTTGAACGAGATGCTCTCGGAGTTTGAGACGGAGAAAATGCTCGGCGGGAAGTACGATAAATTAGGGAGCGAGTTGTTTATTTACGCAGGGGCTGGAGGAACGGACGCGCAGGATTGGGCGGAGATGTTAGAAAGAGCCTACTTGAATTGGGCGCAAAAAAGAGGGTTTAAAGCAACGATTACGAGCAGAAACAAAGGCGAAGAAGCGGGAATTAAATCTGTCACGATCGAAATTGAAGGCACGTACGCGTTTGGTTTCTTACGGTCGGAGAAAGGCACGCATCGGCTCGTTCGATTGTCGCCGTTTAAGAAGGGTGATTCGAGTCGCCAGACTTCGTTCGCAGCCGTAGATGTGTGCCCTTTGTTTGAAGACGAAAGCGAAGAGGCTGGGGAGATGAACATTCCGGAAAAGGATTTAGAGATTACGACGATGAGATCGGGCGGCGCTGGAGGACAAAACGTGAACAAAGTAGAAACGGCGGTGAGAATAAGACACATCCCAACAGATATTACCGTGCGATGCGACGAAGACCGTTCGCAAATGATGAATAAAGCGAAAGCGATGGTTAGATTAAAAGCAAAATTAGCGGCTGTTTTGGAGCAACAACGTTTGCAAGACGTGAAAGAGATACGAGGTGATGTGGTCAAAGCAGAGTTTGGCGAGCAAATTAGGAATTACGTGTTGCACCCATATAAAGTAGTAAAAGATGTTCGCTCGGGTTGGGAAACCGCTGACACGGAAGGCGTGTTGAATGGTAATTTTGACCCGTTCATGAAAGAATATTTACGGTTTAGAGCGACGGAAGAAGCAGCGCAATGATTATTTATAACTATAATTTACAACAGTGGAAGTTCGTTACCCCCAAAAAGGATCGACTTCTACTTTTTGCTTCTGTCCGCGCACGCCTCTTCTCCCACTCTTATCTTTTGTAAAGTTTCGCGTTTGCACGTGATTAGCACCTTTGAACGTCTTCTTAGCTTTTTCCGCTTTTAATTTGGCCCGAATAAGTTCCGGGTTATTCCCTAAATCTGCTCGACTTCGAATCGAGGACGCTGTCATCGCCGAAGGCGCCGGCTGCACCGGACGTCCATCTTTCGCAAGTTTATCTCTCTTTTTTCCAGCTTCACGAATTAAAGGACCAACTTCGTCGTCGTACTTCGGCACGACTGCGTTGGGATCGTTCAACATAGCTTCAACTTGCGAAGCTAACGCGCTAACTTCATCAGGATTCAGATTTAGTTCCTCGTCGTGGAATTCGTCTTCTTCTTCCTCCTCGTCCTCTTCTTCGAGTTCATCTGGTTCGGATACTATGTTTTCTTCGCCACCACTACTTTCTTCGTCTTCATCTGATTCATATTCATCATCCTCATCATCGAAACCTTCTTCGCTGCTGTATTCTCCGTCGCTATTTCTATGAAGCGCCCTCTCCTTCGCTCTTTCCTCTCTCTCTGCCATCACCTCGTCGATCATCTTTTGGTGTTCCGAAGTGAAACCACTGGCTTTGAGAAGCGAATCGACTGACTTCTCTCCATTCTTCTCCTTCTCCGCGACTTCCTTCAAAATTTCATCAAAATCAGGATCAGGTTCACCCATAACGTCCAATTCCGCGTCGTACCCGTATCGTCTCAAGAAAAACTTATGCAAACACTCCACGTCTCTGTCAAAAAGCATCCTGGCGTTTCGGTGATGAATCGATACCATCTGCGGAAAATCAATCACGGTCACTTTCAACGTTTCCAAATGCATCATTATATTAAACTCGTTGTAATCGCAATGAATCAATCCACATAATGCCAACTTTTTCAACTCTTGCATGCAACTGTTGTACACCTTCCCAGGGGACATCATCTTCTTCACTTGCGTGAGCGGAAACCCGTCCACCATCTCCATCAGCACGCAGTGTCGATTCAAATCAATCGCCTCGGGGACGTTGAAACCTCTCTCGTGCAACGCTTGCATGAACGCGTGCTCTTTCAACGCCGACAGCCTGCTTAAATATAACCAGTTAAAGCTCGTCCGTCTGTGTAAATAATCTCTCTTATTCTTCACCGCTTTAAAACTCGTTCTCCCGAGCCGGTGCAATTTCATCGCCATGTGCCTCCCCTCGTCGTTCACAACCTCGTACACGTCTGATTCTTTCCCGACACCGATTCTCCTCCCGACGCCACTTATCCGGTTTCTCATCGTGAACGCTTTTATGGCTAAGAAATCGTACCCTAAAGGCGTCAGTCTGTACCCGTCGTATTTCGAGTTATCGTGGTGGACTAATTTGTGTTTCAACAGTTCGCGAATGTGTTTGTAGCCACCGCCTTTTTTCAGACCCGCGATGGCGTTTATCAGTTGCACCGGGACAATCTCGTGGTTTTTCATGCCCATCTCCACCGCGACTAACGTTCGAAACGTGTCCTTCTCTATGTACCGAAGGATGTTCACGTCGAACTTCATCGTAAAAGTAGTGTGTGTGAAAAGGGGTGGCGGCTCCTCTCGAGAAAAAGATTGATTTTTTTTGTGAAGCAGCACCAAAAAAAAAAGGTGAAAATAAATGCAATGGGAAGTTGTTTTTCTCTGTATTACAGACGCGCTCTACTTTTGCTCGTTTTCACGAGCGTTGTTCGGATGCGTTTTCAAGCCTCCTTTGGGTGGACAACAAAATAAATACACATCTCTTCTTTCTCTCTTTCTCTCTTTTTTCTAACGTCTGGCGGCGATTTGTCGTCGACTGACGGCTTCGGCAAAAGTGGCGATGCGCTTCAAGTCTTCGCTGGCGCTGTTTCTATCGTTGCTTCTTTTTCGCAGCCCACTTTCGTCCAAGAGAAGAAAGAGAAGAAGCGTCTGCGCTTCGCCGTACGAATCCGTGGCCAAGTTGAAGTTACCGACGAGTTCTTCTACCGCGCCCGCGCGAGTGAGCTGTAAAGCACGATCGTGCGCGAGTTCTAAACCGTCGGGCAAAGACGATTTCGCGTCGATGCCGTAGTTGACTATACCTTTTGCCGCTTTGTCGCATCGAGCGTGCGTTTTCATGATTGCAGCTTCGATGCGTTTCTTAATCGCAGTCGCCTCGGCGTATTTCGCTTTGTTTGTATTATTTTTCGTAGGAGTATTCGTCATCATGACGCTACTATCCGCACTCTCAGCTGAGTTTGCCAATGAAATTTGCGAAAGATGCTCGTCTAAACTCGAGGGACTCATGGATATCGGAGCGCCTCCTTCGCTCACATCTGAAGACGTCGCGGAGTCTGAAGAAGCCTTCATCGAGAACTCTTCACAAGCCGCATTTATGAGACCGTGTGCCGCATCCAACGCGTTTAAGGAGATTAAACCAACACTCAAAGCATGTAATCTACTCCCTGCGTTCCAGTGCTCTGCACTCGCGTCTCTTAAACATGCCGCCGCGCGCTCTAAAAGTTTCGCTTTATCCATATTGCTCGTGATCCTCGCGAACGGTTCGGTACCGCGAGATGAAAACGATTGCGTGGAAGACGACGACATCGTTCCCGCCCCACTCGATAGTTTCCTCATCATTTGCTGATTCGTGGTTGATTTGCTGAGTAACTGTGAAGGCGACAGAACTGGTGAAGATGCTAACGGCGACGAGGCTAACATCGACGACGTTTTGAACGACGACGATTCGCTGTTCGGTGACGCGACGACAGTGTCGGCGTCTTTCTCCTTTTGTTGTTCGCGGTGAATTATTCCCGTCGGTGGAAATTCTTTTGGGCTCGTGCCTCTCGATAATGGCGACGCCCCGAGTCTTGGTGGCGTTTGGTGACGAGCGGATACGTTTCTTGAGGGGCTTCTTGGAACAAATCCAGTTCCTGGAGATGTCACCATGACGTAATCGTCGTCGTCAATTTCTTGAGAATCTGGAGCGCCTCCAAAGGCCATCGACGGCGGCGAACCAGGAGTAAATCTAGTGAATATATTTTGCTGCTGCTGAGGCGAAGAAGAATACCGCTTTATTGCTGTCGCTGCTGCTGTTGCCGCATTCTTACGACTTCCTCCGCGCAAATCTCTCGCTGCGAGCGCGATCTCATTCCTCACCACCTCCGAAGGAGAGGTTCCGAAGCACTTGTACGAAGACGACGCGGAATTTTCTCGCTGAAGAAAATTATTATTATTCAGTTGGATGGGAACGCTCCTGGTCGGCGCAATTTCTTCCTCTATAATCGTCTGTCTCATCGAAGTGTTGCTGTTGTTGCTGTTGTTGTTGTTGTTGTTGTTACTATTGCTGCTCAGTTGCGCTTCGTTCATCGAGTCCATTTGAAATTGCATGCCTTCCCCATCTTCATTGCTGCTTCGTCCAGACGAAATTTTCTTATTATTATTGTTAGCATTGCTGCTGCTATTATTAATGTTAGTATCTACGCTCATTGCTGCCGCTAACTCTGCCGCTGTTGTCGCCGCTGCCGCTGAATCCGTCTTCACAGCAATACTCGCACTACCACTGCTACTGCTTATAAAAAATGGATGATTAAAAAACGCGTCAAAACCGAGGCGTTCTCTCGGATCTCTACGTAAAAGCGACCGCAACAAAGCGACGCACTCCGGCGAAAGCGTCTCGGCAATCCTCGTTGGAATTCTCGCATCCGACCGTTCGATGTTGTGCAACAACTGCACTTGGTTTTGTCCCGTGAAAGGTACTTTTCCAACAACCATCTCGAACAAAATCGCTCCAACGCTCCACAAATCCGCCTTCGCGTCGTACTTTCGATATTTCAATATTTCCGGCGCCATGTATAACGGGCTCCCGCACACGGTGTCAGCCATCCCTCCGTGCGGTTGAATGTACCTCGCGAACCCAAAATCGGCAATTTTCAACGTCGCCTTTGCGGTTCTCTCGCTCAACAACAAATTATCCGGCTTTAAGTCTCTGTGCACTAACGATTGTAAACGCATAGCCGATAAACCGTTCGCCAACTGCGTCATGAAATGTTTCGCCACGGCTTCACTCACGCGTCCTCGTTTCCGTATAAACTCGGACAAATTCCCACCAGCGCAATACTCTAATATTAAATACACCCTCTCCGTTCGCAAATCGTCCACCACGTCTACCAACTTCATTATGTTCCTATGCTTCGCGTTCCTCAACACGGTAATCTCCAACTCCAACGCCTCTCTCAGTTTCGGTTGTAAACCCCGCGTGGACATTTCTTTAATCGCCACGGTTTCTTTCGATTGCTCGTCGAACCCTTTCCAAACCGTGGCAAAAGAGCCTCTTCCGATGGGTTGGTTCTCCTCCGAGGAGAAAATCGCGTATTCGTTCCCGGATTTCATGTTTCTGATTATTTTTTTACCACTGTTATTCGATGAAGTTGAAGTCGGTTGCTTTCTCAAACCATCTCCCCCTTTTGAGGAGGGGGCAGACATTATTCCAATAAAATTATTTATCTCTCTTTTACTCTCTCTGTCCTCTGTCCTCCTCCTCGCTTTTGTCTGTTTTCGTCTTCGCGCGTCTCGTTTTATTATTATTACTACGCAGATGGACTTTGAGACCACGCCAAAAGCGACGCTCTTCTTCTTCTTTTCTTCTTCTTTTCTTCTTCTTCTTTTTGCCGCGCTTTGATGATGGGGAGCGCACGAGGAAATCTCTTTTCGAACGTTTTATTTAAAGCAAGCGGATAAATCTCGTCTCACCAAACAAACAAAATGCTTTCTCTCTCCTTCTCTTCGACGACGCGAAAGAGGTGGTGAGACTGTTGCTCGAGAGCGAGAAGACTCTCTCTCACTCTTTGTTCTCGCCGCACCCTTCCTTACCCGCGCGCGCGTTTCGTCGGTGTCTCGTTTTAAGTGAAACGACGACACGAGAGACAGCAGAGATGCGCGAGAGCGCCTTTTGAACAAAAAATTTCTGTCGACGCGACAATCGATAAATCCCAACTGTTTTATTTAAAACGGAAATTTAGCCCCCTTGTCTTTTTCTGTTCGAAAAAGAAAGTTGGAGGAAAGCAGAGAAAAGAGAGGAAGTATTTGGAGGAACGCACTCTCTGTCTGCGAGAGAAAACTTACTTCGTCTTTTTGTGCTCTTTTCTGTCCTTTTTCTCTCTTTCGCTTCCCTCATCATATTCTTTTTTCCCTTCAGATTAACAGATACATATAATACATATAGATGATGATGAAGACGACGACGACGACGATTTCGCAAAAGTCGATTTTGTCCCCGTCTCGTCGTTCTCGTTCTTCTTTCAAAGGAAGGAGAAGCGCTTTTGGTGAGCAAAGGAGGGGGAGGATTTTTTGTTCCCGCCGAGATGATGATGACTTTGGTCATCATCATCATCATCATCGGGTGACGACGACGAAAAGGAAAAGGGAGAAAAAGAAGAAAGGTGGAGTGGTGTGCTTTTCGTGCGCAGACGAGGAGGAGGAGGCTTTACTAACAACAGCAGGAGCAGAAGCATCGACTTTGACGTCGTCGTTATCGTCGTCGTTTGAAGACGAAGAGCTCGAAACCCGTCGCGCTTCGTCGTCCTCAAAAGTGTGCTCGTCGTCGTCGTCTTTTCGTCTCCCCAAGACAAAAGCGACGACGACGACGACATCATCATTCATGGATCGCGTTGAAATGAACGCGCCACTCGCGCTGAGCTCGTTTATGCTCATACCAATGGGTGTTATGGTTGCCCCGAACTTTGATTTAGAAGGACCTGGGTCGGTTATTCAAGCGTTATCGGTGCTCGCGACGATCATTTTTGTACACGAATCTGGTCACTTTCTCGCCGCGAGGACGCAAGGCATACACGTGAACAAATTCGCAGTCGGGTTTGGACCGAACGTGCTTTCGTATCAAGGGGAAGAGGTAGAATACTCTCTAAAAGCGATACCGTTGGGTGGATTTGTCGCGTTTCCGGACGACGACGTGGACTGTCCGTACCCGCCGGACGATCCAGATTTGTTACGAAACAGACCGGTGAAAGACCGAGCGATTGTCGTTTCGGCTGGGATTGTCGCCAATTGCGTGTTTGCGTTTGCTATTTTACTCGCGCAGGTGAACACTATTGGTTTGACGTACGCGAAATACGCGCCAGGAGTGATTGTCAAAGGATTCGTCTCGCCCTCGGCGGCAGAGTCGGCTGGATTCAAAAGAGGCGACATCATTTTGCGCATCGACGGCGAAGATTTGGAGGCGGATGCAAAAACGGTCAATCAAGTCGTGAACAAGATCAAAGCGTCGGCGAATAAAAAACTGGACGTCGTCGTCAGTCGAAAAGGTGAAATGGTAAAGTTGAACTTGATTCCAGATGAGACGCCAAAGACTTTAGAAGGGAGAGTAGGCACGAGACTGGAGGCAAATTCGGTGTTGTATAAGAAAATGGCAAAAGGTCCCGTGGATTCCATCAAGTTAGCCTCGAAAGAGTTTGGCAGATTGTTCACTCTCGTCGGTAAATCGTTGACTGGATTAGTCACCAATTTCAGCCAGTCGAAAGACCAAGTTTCTGGTCCGTTAGCCATCGTTGCCGTCGGCGCGGAGGTTGTCAGGAAAGACATCTCCGGCTTGTTCCAGTTTGGCGCGGTTATAAACATCAACTTAGCCATCGTCAACTTGCTCCCGTTGCCGGCTTTAGACGGTGGATTTTTGTTGTTGTTAATCATCGAAGCTATTCGAGGTAAGAAAATGCAAAAGGAGACGGAGCAATCCATCACCGGTGCCGGCGTACTTTTCTTATTGATCAGCGGCGGAGTTTTAATCACGAGAGACTTGACTGATTTCGCCGTCAAAGCGTTTGGCTTAGATTTGTAAGTAGAGCGTGGCAGAAATAAAGATTTAATAGACTACTGTGTAATAATTAATTTTGATACCAAAACAAATATAAAGCTACCTAATAGATATACCAAGTATGGCAGGAACTCTCTTTTAAATGTACATGTTCGTTTTCCTCTCTTGTCTCATAATTTCTCTAGAGTCTCTCTTGGAAACGCCTTCCGCCACCTCTCTTTGTCGTCGAACCGTGTACAACTGCGCAACCTTCTTTCTCAAAATGTCAAAGTGATGTCCTTTAAACGCCTTTCTCGTCGATTGTTTCACTCTCAACGAGTACAACATTTTCTTCGTCGCCGCAACTTCCGCCAAGATTTGTTCGTTGGACATGTTCGCAAACTCAGACGCTTTCGTATACTTCAAACCGGTAAATTCGTCCGCCGCAGCTTCTTCTTTTTTGTCGTCCCCATCGGCAGCGCGAACCGTAAAGGCAACGCGTTTCGGTTGTTGGGATTGTCGTCTAAACGAAGTCGTGGTGCTCAATCGCGCGGCCTGTTTTGTGATGATACAATAAGTGAGGGAGAAGAAGGGATAAGTTTGACGAAATTCGCAAAGGAGGAGAGAGTCCCCGAGAGAGACCCAAACACGGATAAAACGCCGTCATCATCCATCGCCGGCCTTTAACGCGTGTTTTACGACGAGGTCGGCTTTAAACGAAACGATCGAGTTCGAATCCGCACGAAAACATATTTTCCGCGCGCGTTCTGCACGCCACGTCTTTTCGAAACCCATCGCATCATCGAGCACAGAACTCCGCCGCCCTTTTTTTTTTCTCTCTTTAATGCGCGCGCGTAAAAATCCTCTTCAGGTTTTAAAGAGAGAAGAGGGAAATCCGCCCGCTCGAATTTGAGAGAAGAAGGCAAAAAAAAATGAAAGACGCGAAAGACGTACCGATGAAACCGTCGCGGAAGTGGATAAAGTAAACATGTTCGCGCGTTAATTTTGTGTTCGTGAATTCTAATAAGAGCTCGCTGTCTTCTTCTACGCGTAAAACAAAGTTTCTAGTGAGGAGGAATTCCGCTAAAAAAATCACCTCGAGAAAAAAGGGCAAAAAAAACAAAAGAGCAGCCAGAAAACGTTTTTTAGCCAACAAGCAGCCTTATCTGGTTATTCTCGTTATTCTCTTCTTTACTTTTTATACACGAACCTATTACTCTACGTTTAATACTACTCTAATAATGTTCTCCGTTACCAGCACTACTACTACTACTACTCAAGCCGCCTTGCGCGTTACTGCGAAGCCGACGACGTCGTCCAAGAGAGGCGCGTTGCAAGTCGTCGCCAACGCCAAAGTCGACGCGTGCGACAAGAATTCCATCATCGTTTCCCCGTCCATCTTGTCGGCGAACTTTGCGACTTTAGGTGCGGAAGTGCAAGCGGTAGACAAAGCCGGCGCGGAATGGATTCACATCGATGTTATGGATGGTCGATTTGTGCCGAACATCACCATTGGCCCGTTGGTTGTTGATGCTTTGAGACCAATCACGGACAAGGTTTTGGATACGCACTTGATGATCGTGGAACCGGAGTTGAGAGTGGCGGACTTTGCGAAAGCGGGGTCGGACATCATCTCCGTCCACGCCGAAGGCGCGAGTACCATTCACTTGCACAGAACTATCGGTCAAATCAAGGACTTGGGTTGCAAAGCGGGCGTCGTGTTGAACCCGGGAACCCCGATTACGTGCTTGGAGTACATCATCGACATCGTGGACTTGATTTTGGTCATGTCCGTCAACCCGGGCTTCGGCGGTCAATCGTTTATTGAATCGCAAGTGCAAAAGATCAAAGAGATTAAGGCGTTGTGCAACAAGCACAACGTCAACCCGTGGATTGAAGTCGACGGGGGCGTCTCTCCGGCCAACGCGTACAAGGTCATCGATGCCGGGGCGAACGCCTTGGTCGCCGGTTCCGCCGTCTTCAACTCTCCGGATTACGCCGCCGCCATCGCCGGCATCAAGGCGTCCAAGAAGCCGTAAGTCTTCACGTAATATCATAGATTATATATATATGCATACTTTTTTGTATAACTATTTATAACGACTGTATATTCAGGGAAGGAGAAATGGAA
>Ga0129327_10002698_pt1 | contig 10337 bp, 1 predicted proteins | sample CPBDNA_6_FD_111799 | JGI IMG/M metagenome (GOLD analysis project Ga0129327, IMG submission 111799) | Freshwater to marine salinity gradient microbial communities from Chesapeake Bay, USA - CPBay_Spr_31_0.8_DNA | ecosystem: Environmental > Aquatic > Marine > Coastal | place: USA: Chesapeake Bay...
CGCCATCGGACAAGACCAAGTGCACGAGTGCGCGCAGGGGTATGTCTGGGACTGCCGGCAGCATCCGTGCCGACTACTCGATTACTCGGCAGCCATCGACACGGATTGGAACATGGACTACCTGATACCCAAACTCAAGAACTACCCCGACCAACGACTGCGCAGCAACGTGGTCGAGGGCATTCGCCTCGAATCGGATCCCGAATTGATGGCGATCTTTAGCCCGCAGCTTGTGTCCATCGGCATCGGATACGGCTCAGTGCAGAAGACGGTAAGGGAGCTCAAAGAGCTCGGGTTCTACGACTTCTTCGAAGCCTTACCCTTCTGGCCCATAATCATGGTCGGGCAAGGGTCGAGGATAAAGAAGTTGGGGGTGCAGAAGTACAGACGCACGAGCAACTTCAGCGGACCCCACAAACTGGTGCTTGACAAGAAGGGCAGGCGCGCCATTCCCATCAACGAAGGATCGAGGTGCTACCTCATACCGGAGTGGCTTGCGCAACACCGTGACGAGCGGGTGTGCGCTTGGGCCAAGGACAAGTACGCGCACGTGCCCCCCCCGGCCGATGGAAAGGAGCCCTCGCCCCGACACAAGTTTCCCAAAGAGCGGAAGCCCCAGCTCGGGGAGGTCATGAAAGACCTGGCGATCCTCCTATTCGCTTCACTGCTGATGGGCGAGCCCATATTCGTGTGGGTGGAGGACGCGGCGTACTACTTCAACCAATTCGGCTACGCCCCGGAGGAGCTGTGGAAGAGCAACCTGCTCGTCAACGCGCGGCCCGGGGATGTGGCTCGCCACGGTGGCCGATTCAAGGCGGGCCAGCTCGTGTTCGTCTCGGAGAAGCGCCTCGGCTTTGGATCCTACGCCTCCTCGAACATCGCGCAGAGGTACTCCAATGCGCTCACAGGCTGGGCTCTAGAGGAGTTCGACCGGCTCGAGGCCGAGGCCAGGGCGGCGAAGGTGGACCCAAAGTGGGAGGCGTGGATAGCGCGACGAGAGCCGCTCGAGGAACAGTGCCGAGCCCAACGGCCGAAGCGCAAGGGGACGGCACCTAGCGACTGCACGCAGACGAGACTGGCGGTGCTCACGATGTTTACTGACGACCCCCTAGCGGGGGTCGTCGGGGTCGAGCGCGCGCTCCGCATGCTCGAGGCATGGCGGCGCGTGACCCACGGCTCGAACCTGGCAATGGCGGGGGCCGACAAACGCCAACTCGGGGGCGACGTCGAGTGGATAGGGGTATACCTGCTGGCGGCCATCGGCCTGGTAATCATACCCAAGAACAAGCTGTTGCGGGCGCGTGATGCGATCGAGCGCACACTCGCTGGCGGCATAACCTTCGGCGAGTACCGGGCCTTGGTCGGGCTGCTAGAGCACCTGCGATTCGTGTCGCGGCTAAGGGCTGACACGACGAACGCGCTTTACAACCCCCACCGGAAGGGAGGCGAGTGTGAGGAAGGGCCGGCGGCCATCATCAACGTCTCGGACCTCATGCGCGAGCTCCTGAACAGGTGGCTCGCCATCATACTCGAGTGTGCGGGGGCCGCAGTCACGATCGCCTTCGAAGACGACGCGGAGGAGCGACTCAAATCGGCGCACACGATCTTCGCAGGGAGCTCGGACGCGGCGGGCGACGGGCGCGGCGAGCCCGGCATTGGGGGGTACCTACACGGATACTACTGGCGCATGGCGCTACCCCCAATGATCCTGGCCCTAATGCATATCACGGGCTGGGAGACCCTGGCGGCATGCGTGAACATACTCGTAGCCGCGCGCCTGGCCGGTAAGCGGGCCATGCTGCTCATGCAAGTCGACGCGCTGCTCACGCCTTACGTCATAAGCAAACAGAAGTCGAGCAGCGCCGACATCCAGCACATGATCAAGGAGCTGATCGTGCTCGAGGACTACGACACTGAGATAGCGGCACGCCTACTCATTCGTCACCTCAGCGGAGACGGCAACGTGCCGAGCGACCTCACGAGCCGCGCCCTGTGGGACGAGCTGTGGAGGCTGTGCGTGCTCATGCGGGTACGACCGGTCCTAGTCGCTCTGCAAGAGAGAGAACTCCAGCTGATCGAGAAGGTGGTAGCCGCGGCGGCGCAGCGGCGGCAGATCGAGGTGGACATCACGCAACTGCGAGCGCTTGTGCAGACCCACGTGCCCAAGGGAATGGGCGACGAGCACGCCAGCGCCAAACGGTGGCAGGGCGAGAAGCGAGCCGGGCCCACGGAGGGCCATGACAACCGGCTGGTCAAAGCAAAGGCGAAGCACAAGACGTCGCAGAACCTCAAGCTGGCTGCCGATTCCGTGGCGCAAGCCGACTACGCCATGGCGCGGCCGCGGTGCCCGCTGTGCCTAGAAGAACAGGACCAGGAGGGCAACAACTGCCGGGCGATGAGGTGCTGCGGAGCCGCGATCCACGAGGCGTGCCTCAAGCAACATGTCAGCCGCCACGTCGCGGCGGACCCAAACTCAGACGACGAGAGCACGCCCACTGGGAACCTGCGATGCCCGATGTGCAACATCAGGATGCGGTCGACGTCAACGAGGAGAGCACTACTCGAGGACGATGCTTCGAGCTCGGACGAGGAGGAAGTCGAGGTCGACCAGAGTGACGAAGAGGCCCCCTCTACCGAGTGGTCACGAGCGCATGGCGCGGCGTCCTCGGGAGCAGGTGCGCCAGCGTCCCCCTCGGATGGTGGAGCTGCGCCCGCGGCGGCGGTCGGATCGAGCTCGACCCAGCCCGTCATGGAGGCCGGTCAGGCGATCGCAACGATCCTCGAAGCCGATCCGGCATCGGGGTTAGTACCGGACGACTACCGCGACCGTGACATCGTGGAGATGTGGGAGGCCGGCTACGCGCTTGAGGACCTGGTCACCGCGGCCATTCAGGACGCGGAGGTGACGGGTGCCGTGGGCCAATCGACGGTTGCTGCCAATGAAGCGGTAGAAGCGGCCGCCCGGCATGCGACCTCGGTGCACCTAGGCGCCGCCGCCGACCCCATAGGGCGTGCCGACGCACCCTCGCGGCTCGACGCCACAGCTGAGGTTCACCAGTGCCCGCATTTCGTGGACGGCGGCGACTGGCTGCGGTGCGAGCCGGCCGGGTGCTTCGGGTTCTCGTGCGGCTACTGCGGCATACCCAGGCCGCGGCCTTGGAAGGGGTGCCCAAACCGTTCGAAGTGCAACTTCACGGAGCCGGAGCTGGTCACAAATGGGAAGCCCCCCCCGGGGGTGCTGCGCACGTGTGCATGCGCGCAATGCGACCTCCCGATGTACCCCGGCGACGGCGAGTACTGCTACATATGCTGGCCGAAAGACTGCTGCGATTGCGAGTGCATGTGTATTTGCGACGACTCGGACTCCGACGGACACTCGCTCTTTGCAAGAGATAGGGCCGTGGGCTCACTTGCTGCTAGCGCGAGCGGGCGGCCGAGCGCGGCCCGAGAGCGACGCACTGGGCCGAGCAAGCGCATAGAGCCTCTGCCCGAAGGGGCGGTGGACTGGTGCGCGTGCGTGCACTGCGACTTCGCCGTCTACCCCGGTGAAGGCGAGCTGTGCGACCTTTGCTGGCCAAAGATGTGCTGTGGGTGCGAGTGCATCTGCGACTGCAGCGACTCGGAGGACGTGCTCCACGCCGATGCCGACGACCAAACAGCTGGAGGCGGGGCCGCCAGGCGCCACCTCTCGCACAAGGCGTGGAACAAGGCCATCCATGCCGGTCACGGCAACACGACGGTGACGCATAGGCTCCACTTCAACCAGAGGGCGAGCGACGTCCTGTTCGAGCACGAGTTCAGCTACAACGGGATCGAAATGCCGAAGCGAAGGTACGGCCTGCCGCACCCAGCCTGGATCCAAGACAGGGCTGAGCACGAAGTCAAGCACCCGGAGCACGCGTTCCCGGTGCCCGGCCTACGCTCGAGTGACGACGTCATAGCCGGTTGGCACCGCTCACTGACGACGGCCCTGTCGCGTTACGAGACCGCCAAAGAACGGGCGGCTCTGAGTATCGACCACCGGAAGGAGTGTTGCCGCAAGAGGCGGCTAGGGCTGAACGACCTGCGAGCGCAGCATAACGACCCTCAGAGTCCCTGGGCGCTTCACCAAGATCGACCGGAATCGCCCGCCCACCAGCCCGAGATATCGAGCAAGCTGGAGATTTCATACCACATGGCATGCCGAGAGTACTTCCATGCCATCGTAGAATGGCGATTGGCGTTCACGCGACTGGCGATAGTCTACATGAAGTACCTGGAGTCCGCGGGACACGTAGTGCAATTCGTGATGAAGCCCCTGCAGGACGACTGGAGCGCGCTCCACGAGTTCCGGGTGAAACTCCCAAGGCGGCCGAGCCCAAAAGACCTAGGGCCGGGGTGGAAGCCGCCGCCGGCGAGGGTGGTGGTGCTGGCGCAAGCCTCGGATTCGCCACTAAGACAAGAGGTGGTTGAGAACGTGTCGCCCAACGCATACCTGCCCCTCATCAGCCGCGCCGAGGCGCGCACTGCGCTGGAGCGGGCGTGGGCCGAGGCGGAAGCCGAAGCCGAGGCGACAGCCGAGCGCCAACGGGACTTCCAAAGGCGGGTCCAGCAAGCGGCTCCGATCCACGTAGCGGCGGGCGCGCTGTGCCGGCCCGGGAGGGTCTTGCTGGGACGTCGAGCGCCGAGAGGCGTGCTCGGCGGGCTATGGGAATTCCCCGGAGGAAAGGTGAGACCAGGCGAGAGCCTACACGACGCCCTCAAGCGCGAGCTGGAAGAGGAACTGGGCGTGGCGATGGATGGGATCCCCCTGCACATCTGCACGCACCGGACCGAGGGCGACAACGGCCAACTCTACGTTGTGCACGTCTTCGCCGTCAGGCAGTGGACCAACGAGCCCTGGGCAAGAGAGGGGCAGGCGTTGCAATGGAGCGCGCCGAACGCGGTGGCCATCCTCCCTTGCACCCCCAGTACCTACACGGCGCTCGCCGCACTGACCACCGTGGTGTCAAGCGGCGGGGGGCTCCCCCTGACGTGGTCGGGGCACCCCCAGGGCCATGGAGGCCCGCCCGCCCTGGAGTCAACGCGAGAACAGTCAAGCGCAGCTCCTCCGGACCTGGCCGAAGTGGCGTGGGAGGCTTTCGAGGCTTCGCCGCAAATCTTCGGCCCCTGGTTACAGACGTTCGAGCCCCGAAGCTCAGGAGTCGAGCGACGGCCGACTATCGGGCCGTCGTCTAGCACCCCGCTCGCCCAGGAGGTCGTCGAAAATCTCGGCTTCGTGCCCGAATGGGCACGCTCGAAAGAGGCGCCTGCGCCGGAGGTGCGGCCACGCACCAAGAGGGCCAGGGGCACGCCGGGAGACTTCACCCCGGCCTGGGTCCAGAAAGACATCAGCGGGCAAGCCGCTAGGCGCGAGCCGAGTGGCGGCGATACCCACGACGAGCCGAAGGGAGTGAAGCCATCGAGCGGCTTTCAACCCGCGTGGGCCCTGAACCGACAAGCCGGCCACCGCCGCGGGACGACGCGCGCAACTGATCGCGGTGGGACGAATCACCCCTACGAGAGGCCTGCCTACGGTCAGTCCCGCCTCCGCCCCGACCAGCGGCTGAGCGCCGCCACGTTGGCGAGAAGACTAGCCAACGATCGAACACCGGGGCGCATCGACGCCTCTGAGGAGCAGCTGCTGGACATGGCGACAGCCGTCGCCGAGGCACGAGCCGACGGGATCAACCCGAGGACGGGATCGAAGGACGCGTTCGCGCTCCGGGAGTTTGAGGCCTACGCCAAAATCGCCGGATTCGACCCCAACCTCCAGACCGAGTGGGCCAGGAGGTTCCCAGAGCGCGAGAACCTGAAGCTCGCCTCTTGGCTGCTGTGGAGAGCGCAGCGAGCCGTGCCCCGGTCGCGTAAAGGAGTGGCGAAGCCCATGTCCATATACCAGAACTACCTGGCCCTGCGCAGGGTGTTCAAGTCGCGAGACGTCGAGCTGCCGGCACCCGGCACGGTGCGAGAAACCCTACGTGGACTCATCAAAAGATTCATACGGCGATTCGGCATCGAAGCCCTGAGGCCTAAGCGGGTGGAACCTGTGACGCCGGCCATCGTCATGAAGTGCCTAGCGATGGCTCGCGAAGGCGGCACCTTCATCAAGGGCCACGAATGGAGCCTGTCCAACTGGACGTGCTTCATCATCACAGCGTGGATGGTCATCAACCTCAGCGTGGGGTCTCGCAAAGGCGAGAGCACGCGCCTGGAAGGCGACGTCGATCACAACGACTGGTTCGACAGGGCAGCGGTGTCCTACTGCATCGGGGGGCGCACCTATGCCGGGAGCAACCGGCCCCCGGTGGAAGCCCTCCGCAACATGAAGGAAGGCGATCACGCGGCACTGGCGCCCAAAGGAGCGAAATGCGACCAATGGGGCACCTGCCATGGCACCGAGCCGATCATCCTGCCCTTCCACGATCGGGACGACAACGCGGCGCGTTGGCTCAGGGACATCGACCTGCGCAACCCCATCGAGGGGGACGATCGCACCAAAGCACCGCTGTTTGCAGACGCGCAGGGCGGGCCATTCCGCGATCAAACGTTCTCCGCCCTCGTCATGGAGGCACTCAAGGCGACCATGGGCGAAGCCCGAGCGAAGCTACTCAGCCCACACTCGTGGCGCGTGTGGCTGGCATCGTCGCTACGCATGTGCAACGCGAGCGACGCCCGCATACAGGCGATGGGGCGGTGGCTCAACCCCGCGAGCATCAAACTGTACGCGCGCATGACCAAGCAAGAGTATGCCCTATGGATCGACAAACTTATGTCGATCAAGCGCATCGACACGGCCCGCACGACGAGCCTGCCAGTCATGGACGCCGCCGACGCGATTGCAGCGTGGGGAGAGCAGCTGCACGTCGAGGGCAGCAAGCGCCTCGAGAGGTGGAACGACGAAACCGAGCCGCACGACGAACGGGTGGCGCCGTCGCAGCTCAAGAACGGAGATCGCGTGTCCATCTACTGGACGGAAACGCAACAGTGGTTCGAAGGAACCTTCAAGACCAGCAGAATCGAAGCTGCCGACGGAGGAGGCAAGCAACGCACCTCGTGCGTGCTCTACGACGCCACCGGCTTGTGGGCACGGTGCACGCAGAAGCAGCTCACCTACTGGCACTGCCTCGACGACGAGCAGTGGGCACATGCGGACACAAACGAGTAAGCGCATGAATCAGCGGAAAAGGATAAGGACATGAGCATGAACAGGAAAGGCATCGAGAGGCAACCCACCCGCCCATCCCAGCCGCTCTCAAGGGACAAACGAAGGCTCAAGGGACGTGAAACCCCCCCACGAGGGGGGCCAGGGTCGCATTCTAATAATCCCTACTTACTAGAGCATTCGTATGGACTCGGTGTTCTCGCGCAGCGAGATCCCGTGTCTATACGGCTCCGGGTAAGTAAAAGGGTGGAAGCGATACCGCCCCCACCAAGGAGCGGAGGAGCGCCGGGTGGGCCAAGGAATCCGATAAAACATGAGGAAAGGGGGGGCACCCCCCCTCGGGGTCGGGCCCGACCCCAGTATGCGCGCAGCGCGTACTCAAAACGCGGCCTAGGCGAGCGACAATTCTGTTGAGCCTCGCCACATCTGGCAGACACTCTGCAGAGAACACTGCGCTGCCTGGCCGCCTGACTCACTCTCTCTTCGTGAAAGGGACAGACGAGAAGCAGCAACCAGACGAGCACACTCTCCACAACGCCCAACGCCGGTCAGAAGGAAAAGAAAATCGAAAACCAAAACACACCGTATCATGACCACCTTGGGAATGGAATTTCAAGAGAGCAGGGGGGCAGCCCGTGATCCCGCAAACTACATTTCGGTGCCGAAGGATGGGGAACTGCACACAGCCACCAGAAATATCTGGCCGTGGGCTCAGTGCAGCCACGAAGACGACCGAATGATTCTCGCATCAGTGTACCTCGAAGAACCATTTGGGAAGTCACCCGTTCCAGAGCCGTCAGGCCTACACTCCCTGAAGTTCACGGAGAGATGCCTGGGGATAGACGAATTTCTAGGCGATGCCTGGGAATTTCTGAAGGACAACGGAATTTTCATCACGCAGGACGAAGATGGGAATGATGTGCCGAAGGTCTACGAAAAACTCTACGATCTACTGTGCCTGTCAAATGAAGCCATTTTGAAGCACCCAGATGAGCCAAGTCTGCAAGTCAGCGCCGACAGCTTTGATTGGCTGGAGGGCTTTGCCAACAACGTCGGCACGCGTGACCATCACATCCAATGGTTCGCGGATGGTCTCAATCTCCAAGTTCTCACCGAAGTCACCGGCGACCTGACCCACTACGTGGGCCTAAAGCTGACGGTAGGAAAACATGGGACGGAGGCGTCCCGCATCGACACCACCGGGATCTTTTATACAATGGTGGGCGCAGGCGATGGGGGGCAGCTGGCGGAGGTGCTCAAGAAGTACTACTTCCCCGGTTCCACCGCCGTGATGCACCCGAGCTTCCTACTCCGTAAGCTACCCGGCTTCCTCGAAGAGGCGGCGTGGCCAACGGAATACGATAAACCGCAGAGAACCTGGGAGGACTACGCGTACGAATTCAATTCGAAGGGGGCGCTCAAGACCGCCTCCCGGGCGCAGGTGGCCGTCATCCTACAACCGAAACTACCTGCGGCCATCACCGACCACTACGACCAGCTGTGGACCTTATTGGAGGACTATATCCGGCAACCCCAAGACCTCGTCAAGGCGGTCGAGGCGCTGGGCGATGAAACTCCGGGCATCGACAAGACGCGATCACCCCTCCTCCAACTGGGCACGATGAACGACTGGCTCGAGGAAAATTGGGGCGAGTCGATCCAGGCGGACTACGACGCCGACCTTTCATCGGAGGATACCCTACGGCGCCTACTCGAAAAGATCCGCGGCAGCAAGCTGAGCGAGGCCAGCAAGGGCAGCTCCTCGAGAGCCGAGGACGAGGATTACCGCGCACCGAAGTCGGGCCAGGTGGCGCGGGCGCTGGCAGAAAAGGCGTACGTGCAGCTCGAGGCCCAGTACATGGCCGAGCTGCGCGCCAACACCATGAGCAACATCAAGAAGATCCAGATGCTCTGCTCGTGCTTCGCCAACGACACGGTGGTCACGAACGCGGTGCTCTTCAACACCAAGAACATGCGTATCAGCGTGTACATCAACAGCACCGGGGCCGACTTCCTGGCGCTGCTGCACGGGGAGAGACACCTCTTGTCGCTCTACTTCATGCAGACGTTTGCGTACGACAAGGATGCGGGCGAGGTGCCCGCAGATCTGGTCAACGTCTCACTGTCGCTGGAGGAGACCGACAAGATCACCAACCTCGAGTGGCACAAGCGCGACCGGCTTAACGGCATGATCCTCAAAATCAAATCGGCCGAGGCGGGCACCGTATTCGACAAGCACGACGCCTCCAACCTCTACCATTCCATGGAGATGCTCGAGCTTGTCGCCGACCTGGATGGGAAGCTCTACATCGGCATTGGGTACCCCGAGTCGGTAACCGCGGAGGAGGGCGTCACCTTCCGAAAATTCATGTCGCACATCAAGAAGATCCTGAAGTGCGCCGTGGGCATGGCCGCGGAAGAGCAGAAGCAGGCGTTCGCCACCATCGACCGGCTCATGGTCGAGGGCCAAGAGCAGGCGGCTCTTCACTACGGGCGCGTGATCTACGGCCCCACCCCGGCCGACCGCAAGATACGAGCCTGGCTGCCGGCCGACTCCAAGGTGCTCATCGAGCTCGAGGAGCTTGTCGAGTCCCTGGGCGAAGTGACCTCGTGGCGGCGCAAGACCGGCACCATCTTCGGCAGCAAGCCCAAGGCGGCGCAACTGGCGGGCTTCAAGCTTGCTGGGGGCGGCGGCGGCGGCGGCGGCGGCGGCGGCGGCGGCGGCAGCGGCGGCGGTGGCGGCGGCGGCGGCGGCGGCGGCGGCCGCAAGACCCCAAAGGGCAAGAAAGGCCATGACAAGAAAGGCGCCAAGGTGGCCGACAAGGACGGCAAGACGACAGGGGCGTCGGGCGGCACGCGCGCGATTGTCGTCGGCTCCCAGGTCGCAACGAAGAGAATCTTCCCCTACGCGAATGGAGATTTCTCAATCGGTGAGCACGGCCCACCAACCAAAAGCACATGATGCGGAGCCTACTCGGCTCGCTCGGTCTGACGGACTGGAGCACAGCACGCAACACGCGCGCGCACACGAGTCCTCGAAAAGGTGAGGTGACCACAGGTCATCGGTGATCCTATCGGGGCGGGAAGCCGTATGCCCTCCTACGACGTCTCGAAAAGGTGAGGTGACCACAGGTCATCGGTGATCCTATCGGGC
>Ga0129327_10002701_pt1 | contig 10330 bp, 14 predicted proteins | sample CPBDNA_6_FD_111799 | JGI IMG/M metagenome (GOLD analysis project Ga0129327, IMG submission 111799) | Freshwater to marine salinity gradient microbial communities from Chesapeake Bay, USA - CPBay_Spr_31_0.8_DNA | ecosystem: Environmental > Aquatic > Marine > Coastal | place: USA: Chesapeake Bay...
ATCAGTTGAGTTTTTCTGACATATTAGTTTGGCAACCTTTTTGACGAAAATCAATAACTAATTGAAAATCAATGAAATAAATGACATATTTTATTTTTTAATAAGTTTAATTTAGTTCTATATTTTTCCTACTCCCTAAAATGAAGCGTACATTTATTACACCTAATATTTTCCCTAAGATAGGCGGAATAAAGATTGCGGATGGTGATGAAAATCATCCTTATCTATGACTTATATCAACTTGTATAAGTTGATATAATATCAACTTGCAAAGATTAGGGGACTAGCTTTAAGAGCGTTTAATTTAGGAACGATGCATATACGAACAAAGCCAAAAAAAATCCTGCTGATGGAACGGGATAATATATTTCGTGGAAGCCTGACAGAGTTATTGTCTGTTGAAGGTTATGAAGTATTGGAAGTAATAAATGCTTCAGGACTTAGGTTTGCCAAAACGTATGCTCCTAATTTGATTATCTGCTCCAGAATGTTTTCGGATACGAACGGTTGGGAAGTATTGCAAGCCCTGAAAAAGGAAGATACAACAAAAAAAATTCCCTTTATCTTTTTGTCTTCAAGACCTGCTGGTGAAATACATCAAAAGATGATGGAAGCAGCTCCGTTGATAGTCTTAATTAAACCTTTTAAGATAAGCGAGTTTTTAGTAATCATTCAGAACTGTTTGTCAAATATGACGACTTAATAATTCATCTTTAATAAATGGCATCTGCCTTATTCTGATTGATTTCCTAGTCAAAATTTGTAAAAAAATCTAAATACCTTCTTTAATGAAAGATGCCGACCACCTCGATAACAAACAACTAATATCCAGTTTTTACATTCCTATTTTGGTGAGTAAAATGGAATTAGAAGATGCCCTAAATAGTAAAATTGACGGTACTATTTTCGATGATAAAATTACAGATGATACTCTTTTAATAGTAGTAAACAAAGTAGATAGGATAAAGCTTTCTTTGCAAGAATCGACGGTTTATTACAGCGTTCCGTTGCACATTCAAGTAGAAAAAGAGTTTATGTTGGGCGATGTTGTTGCGGAAGGTGACATAGTGCTGGATTTTCAAACCGATTTTGAAATAAATGCTGATTGGACAATTTATACCGATACCCAAATTGTTGATTTTACATGGCTGATAGAACCGAAAGCGGAGGTACTTGGGTTAAAAATTCCTGTAACGACTATTGCGGAAAGGGTTTTGAATTCCAGTAAAGAAACCGTATCGGATGCCATTGATAATCAGGTCAAGGAAAGTTTGGGGTTAAAAGAGTACGCTTTACAGGCTTGGGATTTAGTACAGGCGCCAACTTTGGTGTCGGAGGAATATGAAACTCGGCTTAAATTTACCCCTAGAAGTTTAACCCTCTCTCCTTTTAAAACCGAAACTGACCGCATTATTAGCACTTTATCTATTCGGGGTAATACGCAGATGAGCGTAGGGCCGCACTACCAATTTTTGCCGAATACACCACTGTCTTCTATAGAAATAAAAGATTTGGCGACCAAGGAAGGTTTTAAAATGAATATTTTAGCTGAAATCCCATTGGAAGCAGCAGAAAAAGTAACCATTAAAAATCTTAAAGGAGAATTTTTTTTTTTTGGTAAAAGAAAAATTGTAGTTGAAGCCTTAAAATTCCGAAAAGAGGAAGAAGCAATAGTTATTGAAGTCCAAACCTCGGGGAATTACTCGGGTGGGGTCGTCCTAAAAGGCATTCCTGTTTATGACGCTGACACAAATCAAATTTCCATTAAAATCCTTACATTTAACTTGGACACCAAGAATTTTATGCTAAAGTGGCTTAAATGTCTTTTTAATGGTTTGATTACCCGCAGATTAGAAAAATATATGGTCTATCCTTTAACTACTGATATAGTAGACATCCAAGCTCAATTGCATAAGCAGTTAGCAGATTTTGAAGTACAAGAGGGTGTTTTCTTAAAAGGCAAAGTAAAAACCTTAAAAGTGAATCGGATTTTTCTGGAAAAAAATACTATTAGGATTGACCTTTATTTGGAAGGAGCCGTTCGGATTTTGGTTGACAAGCTATGAGGCTTATGCTAAGATGCTAAAAGTCACCCCTACCCGATGATAATTCTCAGTGACTAATACTTTCAACTCGACTAATTTGCATCATAAGTACCTATTATCAAGAATGACGATTATTTAACACTAGGTAAGTGGTTGGACAAAATTGTTATATTGTTATCGTAACACATTGTCAAACAACAATATAGCAATAAAACAATTCAGCAATTATAATTCATTAAACTTGTCCGTCTACTTACTTATTTTATAGCCTACTATTCAAATAAATAAGATGAAAAAGATATTAGTTCCCATTGATTTTTCTAATAATTCGCATAACGCCTACCTCTTCGCAAGAGACCTAGCGGCATCTGTGGATGCAGAATTAACCGCTGTCCATATTTTTAGCCATCAATTTTCGGATATAGAACCTATAAAAGAAGAAGGCGTAGAAAAAAAATCCGAAAGGCTACATAAGCGATTGGAAGCATTCACCAATAAATTTCCAGATTCAGGAGAAGTGACAACTAAGCTAAAATTGAAACGGCTCGTCTCCTATAGTTTTTCAGTAATAAAACAGCTTATTGCGTATTCTACCGATTATGATTTGGTTATAATGGGGACTCGGAAAGACCATCCTACTGTTGAAAAAATCTTAGGAAGCGTTTCGTCCGCTGTTGCGCAAGAAGCACATTGTCCAGTTTTATTAGTACCTAAAGGTGCTGATTTTACGGGGTTTAGCAAAATGATTTATGCTAGTAATTGGGAATCTGCCGATGAAACCTTGGTGAATAAATTAATTAGTTGGGCGAGTTTGTTCAAAGCAGATATAGATTTTGTCCATATTAGCCGAGACTATGAGTATAAGGATTTTGAAAAGGTAAAACAAGAAATTTTAGCTCATCTAAATGGTCGAAGTAAACTTGATTTTACTTACACTTTTGTGGATATAGATGAAAGTTCTGCTCTAAGGGGCATTAATAATTACGCTGCCAAAGAACAAGCAGATTTAATTATTTTAGGCAATCGCCAAAAGCGCTTTTGGCAAAATATTTTTGGTAAGAGTTTGACCAAGGAAATGGCAGTTGACCTGCAAATTCCAATCTTGGTTTTCCATTTAGAAAAGTAAGATTCAAAATGAATAACTCCATCCTACATCAAACAGCCAAACCCAAATATACCTTCCATCAAATACTAGAAGGCATCGAAGGCATTGCCATTATGATTGCCTGCTATCTAACCTTTTTCCTAAAACCACTAAGAAACCGTTGGGGATTGACCAAGTCAGAAGCTAACCGTTCGTTAATTGGAGACGAAATTGTGGAGCAGCCAAAAGCACAATTTTCCCATGGGGTAGCTATAAATGCTCCAGCATCGGCTGTTTGGCCATGGGTTGCCCAAATGGGACAGGGAAGAGGTGGCTTTTATACTTATGAAGCGTTAGAAAACTTAGCTGGATTGAATATTAGCAATGCCAATAAAATATTGCCAGCATTTCAACAACCAAAAATTGGGGATTTAATCCCCTTTAGTCCGACAGATGCTTACCCGCTTGTTTTTTGCGAATCCCGTAAAGCTATGGTATTAGGCGTTTGGTATGATATAGATAATGGGACGATTTTTAACCCAGAAGAGGTTGCTCCAGATAATTGTTTTCGTTTAAGTTGGCTTTGGTATGTAGAAGATTTGGGAAACAATCGCTCCCGATTTATTTCCAGAAATCGACTTACTTATTCCCCTTCTTTTACAAATAAATTGCTGTTTGGTTGGCTGATGGAACCTATTGTTTTTGCTATGGATAGAAAGATGTGTTTGGGTATTAAAAAACGAGCGGAAAGGTATTTTAAAGGTGGAGAAAACCTAAGTACTTAACCAATATAACAATGTTTTTGTAACGATTATATTATCGAATTAAACCTATAGCTATGCCTAAACTAAATTCTGAAATAGACCCACTAGAAAAAGAGGATATAATCGGCTATGTGCTGCTACTCTTGTTTTTTCTTATTGGATTACTATTATTAATTCCCGCAAGTTAAACGAAAAACGATGAATTTAAAAAAAGCCAACCTCTTTAGAAATATTGCTAGATATTCCTTGTTGATTATCGGGGTAATGGCCTTTCTTTTTGCCCTTTTTTCTGGTGCGGGAGATTATGGAGGAGGTTTTCGGGGCATTCTGAAAAACAGTCCAAACGCCTTACCTTGGTCGATTTTATTGATACTAACCTTGGTTGCTTGGAAGCGGGAATTAATAGGCGGATTGCTGATTACTTTTCTAGGACTGGTGCTGTTGTATTTTTTTAATGCACATGCAGCTTACTTCAGATGGAATACCTTTCTTTTGACCCTATTGATACCAATGATGGGGCTATTTTTTATACTAAGTTGGCATTTTAGAAAAGGTAATATTTCCTGAATTTACCCAAAACCCTTTAAATTATGTTAGTGATAGATACCAAATATCAACCTCTTTTATTAGAGGCATTAGACTTTCCATTTCGGCACAAATAATTAAATATAAAAATTGAGCTGCCCATTTGGGTGTTAATAATCAGCTACCTAAGCTGATTTAAATCATAATTACATTGCCAAGCTAACAATATTTTTGCCCAACTACCATTGGATGGATATTTCTATTAGAAGTACCTAGAATGGCAGGAAAAATTTATTAATAAACCATATAAAAATTTAAATTATGAAAACGCAATTGTTAACTATTTGCCTAATGTTGTTCGGATTTACCAATGTGTTTGCACAAGCCCCTTCCTATACCGATTTTGAATGGGATGTTGTTGGCATTGGTGTCGCTATTCCTATAGATGAAAATTCCATAAAAGAGGGACTATCTCTCGCAGGAGAAGTACGCTATAATTTAGCAGATAATTTTTCTTTAGGATTGGGTGGTGAAATGAATTTCTTTGATTTAGAAGAATTAGATGATAGAGGTGGTACAGGAACCATCGGTTCCTCTTTTTCAAGTTATTTAACGGCGGATTATTACTTCAGTTCTTCATCTGCCAATAGAGCGTTTGCAGGACTTGCTTTTGGGGGTAATGTCAATGGGGACATCGAAATTCCAGATACGGGAGAATCCACTTTTACAGAAGGTGCCTCTGGGGTAAGCCTTGCTCCTAGAATCGGTTATGAATTAGGTCATGCTCGATTTTCGGCACAATATAATATAGGCTTAAAAGAGGAATTATATAACTATCTTACTATAAGAGTGGCACTTACACTTTGGGGTGGATATAAAGGCTAAAATTAAAGCTTGTCAATTTGCCAGTTGGTAGGTAATAAGACGTTGACTGCCAACTGGTAAACTGCATTAAATTATGGTGTTTTTTGCAAATCAACCCTTATTAATATGGAGCATACCAATAACATCGAAACCATCAAACAAAAAGGCTATGCCCTTTCCATCATTGCTTATCCTTTAATGCTTTTTATTGGATTTGTCACTCATCCCAATTTGTTGGCAATGGAACCTTTATTTACCGTTGAACAACTTGTTAGTCGATTCCACAATAATCCAATGTACCATATTGGTCATTTAATAGTGACCTTTGCGGTTCCTGTAATTATAGTTTATTTCGTCGGTACGATGAATTTACTGCAAGGGAAAGGAAAGAAATATGGCTTCTGGGGCGGCATCATTGGTGTGTTCGGCGCATTTATTTTGGCGGTTGATAAGGGGGCTTTATGTCTGGTTCTTTCCGCCTTCGATACGCTACCTGAAGCCGAATTCCAAAATTTTGTACCCTATCTGGAGGTCATCGTCAAAAAGGAAGGTTACCTTTTTATTGTCTGGATGATATTTGCCTTGATGATTGGCGGAATTTTACAAGCGATTGGCTTGATGAAGGAAAAAGTCATTGATAAATGGCAGGGAATTTTAATCATTATCGGTTTGCTGTTATTGATTAATCCAGATATTGAATTGATTAGTTCCGTTGGGTCTGCCTTAATGTGTATTGCCTACATTCCGTGGGGGATAAAAGAAGGGAAAAAGTAAGAAAAAATGATTTCAACTAGAAAAATAGCCATCATTGTAGGCATATTATTTATCCTCGCAGACGTCACCCTTTTTACAGGAGAAGCTTTTTACAAACCGATTTTAAGTGCACCTGATTACTTAGAAAATGCTTATCCGAATAAAGTAAAGATAGTATTTGGCGTTCTGCTTGAGTTTGTAGGATATCTTGGATTGGTGCTGATACCCGTACTTTTATATCCCATCCTAAAAAAGCATCATCCCATTTTGGCTTTGGGCTATGTCAGTTTCAGATTGTTTGAGGTCGTGCTTTTAAGTGTAGCTCAGGTCAATAAGTTATCCCTCATTAATTTAAGTCAGCATTATTTAGAAAAGAGTAGGGCAGATACTGCTTATTTCGAACAGCTAGGCAATGCAACTAAATCTATCATTTATTGGGTCAATTCTGATGGCTTCATTTATATTCTTGTTTTTGTCATTGGCGGTTTGTTATTTCATACCGCCTTATATCAATCCAAACTCTTACCAAGATGGATAGCTATTTGGGGATTAATAGCGGATGTTGCTTTGATAACTGCCTTTATATTCGTCGCTTTTGATTTACCTTCGGCACTATCAATTACTTTAGTGCTACCTATTGCTTTTCAAGAAATAGTGATGTCTATATGGATGATTGTTAAAGGCTTTAATTCAACAGGATTAAATACCAAGTCAAATTAGTATATTGACCAGTTGTTCATCAAATTTTTTTTTTAATGCCATATTCTTATACTAATCGACACGGAAAAATACACTATTTTAGAGCAGTAGAAACCAAAACAGGCAAGTATCGCTACTACGTGACTACATCTGATGAGTATCCCAATTTAATCGAAGAAGTCCCTTTGGGATTTGAGGTGGCGGAGTTACCAGAAGATGCTAAAGTGGTTATCAGAAAAGTAAAACCTGTTGCGACTAATTATGAGGAAAAAGAAATTGTTCAGGATGCTATTGAAGAATTTTCTGACATCAAGGATTTTTTCATTTATGCCCAAGAAGATTATTTATATGTCTATCACTCTCAGTTTAATTCTACTGGTGGTCAAACTGCCAATCTGACTAGAGCAGAGGCAATTGAATCTTATGGAGAAGGCATTGAACGGTGGATGCAATTCCAAACTCGTCTTCGATTTCAATTAGTGGATAAGAAAAAACGATTGTTCCAAACAGAACGAGTCGTTTTTACTGGCTATTTTGGTCATACCTTTCATCCAGTAGGAGAAATTGGTTTTATTGAAGATGTAGCGAGAGAATATGGTCAACATTTGGGGCGGGACTCCTTTTTTGATATTTCTCCTAAAGGCTATGAATAGTAAAACTTTTTGTATTTGGAGAATAAGGCTTTGTGCCAAGCAGCAAAAAAATTAAAATAACATGGGTTACTACATTGATTTAAAAAAAATAAGCATTGACCAATACAAAAAGATATTAAAAACCACTACTTTGATACCCAGTTGGAAGGTCTTGGAAGAAAATATCGACGAAAATATGGATAGGATTAAATCCTTCAATATTCCGCATTTAGCCGAATTGAAGAATAGGCTAAAGGACAAAACTAAGGTGCAAGAATTTGCTAAACAAAGCGGTTTGTCCGAAAATTATTTGACCGTTCTAAGAAGGGTTATTAATGGTTACCATCCAAAACCTAATAGAATTAAGGATTTTCCTGCTATCAGCGAAAAAACGGTGGAAAAGCTGGAAAAGGTAGGCATCAAAAACACCTTACATCTATACGACCATATATTGACCGAGGAAAGTAGGGCAGGACTTGCCCAACAAACGGGTATTAATAAAAAAGAGATGCTGAAATTGACCAAGCTATGTGACCTTTCTAGGATAAAATGGGTGAATCACACTTTTGCTTATGTGTTGTATGAAGCGGGTTACGATACTGCTAAAAAAGTTACCAAGGCGGATTACACCGAGCTGTATGAAGAGATTAAAGCATTAAATGCAGCAAGGAAATTATATCCTGCCCATATTGGTTTGAACGATATGAGGCGTTTAATAGAAGGGGCTAAAATGGTTGCATTGGAGGTGGAATATTAGCATCATGGTTGCACAAGCACGTTCATCAATTTGTCACAACCTCCACAGTTGATATATTCAGAATGGTCGTCTATCGTCTCAAAATGTTTTCCCGTTATTTTATGACATAACATTTCAGAATCAGTTGCAGCTCGAAATGCTTTTAAAGTGACTTTCGCTATAGGATTATTAAACATTGGAGGAGTTTTTCCAGGGTTCGCTCTGCACCACTTTAACGTTTTCATCCAGATAGCAGCACTAAGCGCACCACAGGCTTCGCCACTCAACCCAAGACCACCAGCAAATCCTGCTACCATGACCATTTCTTCGTCCGTTCCTCCCATTCTCCGTACTACCTCGGAAGCACAACTCACAGGTTTATGGTTCAACTGAATTGGTTTTTCTGCTAAGCCTTCCGTTCCAGCTTGTATTGCTTCGGGCGCCCAATCTTCTGCTAGATTAAAGCATTGACTATCATTGACTCCTTTAGCCATGGCTTTTAGCATGAATTTCACTAAACCAAAAACACTACTTAAATCACAGCCAATGATTTCCTTGCAGTTAACGGTATTTGTTCTATTGACAAAGGATTCAACAATGTGCTGGGTTGCCGTAACTGCTAAAGCGATAGCCTTTTCTTGGTCTTTATTCCTGCGAAATGCTTCTGCTCCGACCGCCATAGCAGCGCCCCAAAGCATGCCACATTGATGCCCCTGATTGGCTATACCACCAGCTAATGGATTCATAGCTATTTCTGCCGTTTCCTTAGGATGTCCATAAGCCCGATTCAATAGATGGGCAAAAGTTCGGGAACAGGTGCCGCATTTACTAAAAACTGCTTTTGCGTCTTGTGGGGTATTTGTTAGCTTGTCCATCTTGTTTGATTTAATAATACTCGTTATACAGATTAAGTATAGTCTATGGTTATTCTAAATAGGTCTGTTTTTTTTTATGTTTGTTCTAGTTTTCAATAATTTCTATCGTGTATCTGCCTGTACTAACCTGACCTGATTTTCTACAATCAAAACTCCCATCGCAGTCAGCATTTTTATCCGATAGGAGTACGCATATCCAACCGTCGGTCGTCTCGTAGGTCTCTAAAACCAATCTACCTTGTGTGTCTCGGTAAACCTTTTCCTTTCGGTCGGCATATTTTCTGGTTCCATCAAAATAGGCTACCTGATATTGGCTGGTGTATCCAATTCTAGTATAAATGGAATGCTTAGTGGCACTTGGACTGGATTTGAATTTTTTAGGTAGGTTGGAAAGTTGAAAAGCGCAAACGCTGCTCTTACAAACCCCATCCTGCCTAGTCCAAACGCTACCGTTGTAAGGAGCGGAGGAGGCCAGTTTTACCAAACGGTTATTGTTTTCCACTCGAAGGGAAATACTTTCCCCACAACCATTTTTGGGATTGGAAGGCAGGTCACACCAGATACCTGTCAGGTTATTTCCTGCAACTGCCCCACGGAACACGTTCATCGGAACTTGCCCATCAAGGGTTTCGAAGGACCACCATACTTCATTACCTTTTTGTCGGATTTCATAACAACCGTTGGTATCGGATAACCAATAGCCTGTCAGCTGAGCATAACCCAGAAATGGAAAGGATAGCGTAAGGATAATCAATAAAGATTTCATAATTAACTTTTTTAAAACAATGTATTTACAATTTGTTCGCACTAAAACTACAACTCGGATTTGTCAAGTTCCCTACAAATGTTTTCTTTTTGGGATCGTAAGTACCCGTCCATATTTGCTGGCCATAATCTGGAATGGTACGAACCATCCTGATGCTTTTCCCAGTTATTGTTCCTTCCAGCGTTCCAGTATTTTTATTGGTCGGATCTATCAAATGACCTTTTGAAAGTACCATTGGGCTCTTGCGAGGTAATCGCCCACTTTGCTGTTGATGTACCGCTACAAGCGGACCAGCTCCAAGTACCAACTGGTGAATAATCGGCCGTGCATGATCCTCTTGTCCAAACCCTGCCATTATAATTCCCCTCTTGTCCAATTTTTACCATTTGGTTATTGGATTCGACACGGAGAGATAACACACCATTGCCAGACATATTACCCCCAGGTACATCCGCCCATTTGCCATTAGACTTGTTACCCTTTGAGAAGTGCTACAGTAAAATTCGTATTTTTTCGATAGTTTGGCTTAAAAAATTAGTGCATAGCCCAGTTACGGACTCATTTTTTAGGTTAAAATAGCGGAAAAA
>Ga0129327_10002702_pt1 | contig 10329 bp, 8 predicted proteins | sample CPBDNA_6_FD_111799 | JGI IMG/M metagenome (GOLD analysis project Ga0129327, IMG submission 111799) | Freshwater to marine salinity gradient microbial communities from Chesapeake Bay, USA - CPBay_Spr_31_0.8_DNA | ecosystem: Environmental > Aquatic > Marine > Coastal | place: USA: Chesapeake Bay...
AGAAGAAGAAGAAGAAGAAACAATAACTTTTCCGAGTTTCTTCTCCACCCAACCGTCGTACGCCGTCTGGACTCTTTTCGCGGCGCCGTCTCTCGCGAAATCGATGGAGGCGGCGATGGAGGCTTCGCCGATGTTGGTAAAACCCGGGATGGCGTTGACGAAAGACGGGAGTAACGCGGCGATGGTGACGTCCACGTCCGCGACGACGATTGGAGTGACGTATTTAGTATTATTTTTGTTGTTTTTCTTTTCTTCTTTTCCTTCGTCCTCCGCAAAGTCTCGGTCGACTCTCAACTGGCAAAAAATGTTCGCGAAGACCGAGACGTCGTTCACCCACCCGCACTCCTCCGCGTCTTCGTCCGCGCAGAGCATCAAATCAAACCCTCGAAAAGCCTGTTTCCCGAACTCTGTCTCGTCTGGCAAAATCTCCAACGTAAACGCCGGAGAGAGCTCCCAAAACGCAATCTTTTTCTTCGACGCGACGAAGACTTTCCACTCGTCCTCGGACAACCTTTCGTTTCGATCGAACACCACGCCCAGGGATTCGTTCGGGTCTTTCAGCCAGTGTTCGATGGAGGCTTTGTTTTCTAACGCTTCTTTTCTTTCTTTCACGGGAACTCGCATCGTTTTCTTCGCTCGGAACACTTTGTGATCCGGCGGGAACTTTGACGTTTCTCCTCCTCCTTTTCCTCCCTTTTCTTCTCGTCCACTCGTGCTCGGTTGTGCCTTCGATAAAGAGACGAGCTCTTTTTCTTTTCCGTTGGTTTCCTTTGCCGTTTTCGATGAAGAGGAGGAGAGCGAAGAGCACGTTTTATTGGTATCATTACTCCTCCTCGTCGCCGTTTTTGTTGTTGTTGTTGTTCTTCTTCTTCTTCTTCCACTCGTCGTCTTGAATCTCGTTTCCGTCGTCGTCGTCGTCATCATCCCGTCGCCTTTTGGAGGAAAACAAGAACAACACAAGCTCGTGGTCTTCCTCCTCGACGACGACGAACGCATCGACGATGAGAAGGGTGGTGGTAAAAAAGACGAAGACGAAGAAGGCGCCAACATCATCGTCTCAAAGTCCTCGTCCTCGAATAAAACTGATGAGTAGTAAAGTAGTAGTAGTAGTATTCGCTCGCGCGCGCGTACGAAGAATACGAGGAAGAAAAAGCGTCCTTTCACGTCACCAAAACTGTTTGTGACCAAAATTGTTTAGGGTTAATTTGAGCTTAGGGTTTAGGCTTCACAAAAATCAGTCCTCGATTACATCACGAGAGGAGAGTCACTTTTTGTATCAAAAGCACAAACGCGTTTTACAGAACAAAACGCTCTCTCTTTCTTTTTATTCGTAGTAATATATTACTCGTATTACTAGTATTACGGTGGTTATTACATATAAAGAAGGATATAATAATAATGCCTCGATTACCGTCGAACTTTGTATCCAAGAAGAAGAAGAAGAAGAAAAATGGAAGCGATGATGATGACGACGAGAAGAATACCAATTCGGAAGACGAAGAGGAAGACGAAGACGGAGGGTACACGGTGGTCGGGGAAGACGTGACGGACTCGTCCGCCTCGGAAGAAGAAGAAGAAGAAGAAGACGCGATGATGATGGCGGGAGGAGAAGGAGCGCAACAAAAGCCGACAAAGACGCAACAACAAAAGCAGCTCGAAAGACCGAAAGTGTGGCGGCCGCCGGAAAACTCCCAAGAAGGGGCTTCAGACGAGATGGAATACGACGCCACGGCGTACGATTGCTTGCACGCGTTTTCGCACGAGTGGCCGAGCTTATCGTTTGATATCTTGAGAGACGATATGGGAGACGCGCGCTCGAAGTTCCCGCACGCGTTTTTTATGGTTTCCGGGACGCAAGCAGATCAGGCGAGTAAGAACGCGTTGTCGATATCCAGGGTGGGGAGGTTGAAGAAAACGGGAGGAGGGACGAAGACTAGCAGTAGAAATAATAATAACAATAGAGAAGAGAAGAAGAAAAAGAAGATGAATAGCAACATTGATAATAATTCGGACGATTCAGATGAGGACGACGATTCAGATGAGGACGATGATTCGGATTCGGAGACGGACGATTTCGACGCGTCCAACCCGTCGAAATCGGGGAAACCGACTTTACACGTCGCGTCGATTTCTCACCCGGGTGGGATTAATCGAGTCCGTTTAATGCCACAAAATGCGGCAATTTGTGCCACTTGGTCGGATTCCGGGCACGTGTTAGCCTGGGATATCTCCACAGCGTTTCGCTCGTTGCAAAACTCCGTGGAGGACCAGAAGAATCAAAACGTGGTGAACGAGAAGAAGATGAAAATCGCGCCGAAGAAAGTGCACTCGAAGCACAAAGAGGAAGGGTACGCGTTAGACTGGAGTTCAGTGTCTGCTGGACGATTAGCGTCTGGCGATAATACCGGATCAATTCACGTGTGGGAACCGACGGATGCGAACGTCACGGATTGGAACATAGATTGCGGATACGCGGACGGCCACGACGGGAAATCCGTCGAGGATATTCAATGGAGTCCATCCGAAGCGACCGTGTTTGCCTCGTGCGGTGGGGACGGCGGGATTTCCGTCTGGGATACTCGACAGAAACCGAAACCTGCGATTCGAGTCAAAGCGGCAGAAAACTGCGATATAAACGTCATGTCTTGGAACCGATTAGCGAACTGCATGATTGCCACCGGCTTGGACGACGGAGGATTGAAGATTTGGGATTTACGCCATTTCGATCCGAAAGGGAAAACGAACCCAAAACCAGTCGCGCAATTCACGTTCCATCGAGGACACGTCTCCTCCGTCGATTGGTCTCCATTCGATAGCGCCATGCTCCTCTCCGCGGCGAGTGATAACACCGTCTGCGTGTGGGATTTAGCCGTCGAACGCGACGCCGAAGAGGAAGCGCAAGCCATGGCGGAGAACGAATCCAACGCCGAGATCCCGGACGATTTACCGCCGCAACTCATGTTCGTCCATCAAGGCATCACCGATCCAAAAGAGGCGAAGTTTCACTCCCAAATTCCTGGTTTAATCGTTTCCACCGCTTTGGATGGGTTTCACGCGTTCAAGCCGTTCAACGTCGGCCCGGAAACGTAATATAATAATACTACTAATGTTCACATTTTTTACGCAAACTACTCATATTTTGTGCCACACGCCAAAAAGCCGCCACACGCTCAAGATCTCCTCCTATTCGTACTCTTTTATATCATCTCATCGATACATAAACATAAAAAATGAGTAACAAGATAACGACTCGACAAGCCAAGAAGCGTCGACTCGCCGAGAGAGATCATCCATTATGGGAACTCGTCGTGAATAACGACGATATAAGTTTAACCCACATCGTTCCAAAGCTAAACGTCACGGACGTGAAATTCTTGTACGAAACAAATAAGGCATCGAGAGCGTTGATTAAACGCGCTCCGCGGGAGATAAAGTCACACATACGCAAGAAGTTTAGAATTGAAGAGATGTCGTCGATATCGACCTTGGAATGCGCGTGGGAGAAACGACCGCCGTGGTTGAAGGACGAGAGAGATTTTTGCACGAAAGTTGCTGAAACGAATAAACTCGAGTTACTCAAGTGGATACGAGAGGAGAAAAAGTGCAAATGGGACGGATGGACGATGAGTTCAGCCGCGTCTCAAGGGAATCTGGAAATGATAAAGTATTGCGTGGCAAATGAGTGTCCCGTGGATGAGAGGGCGTGTACGTGCGCCGCGCGAAACGGGCATCTCGAGGTACTGAAATACTTACGCGAAGAAGTCAAAGCGCCGGTGAACGGAAAGGTGATTAAGATAGCGGCGTGTCACGGTGACCTCGAATTGATACGGTATCTTGTCGAAAACAAATGCGCGGGGTGGGAGAACGGGTATCTCGATGCGCTCGATATTATCGCCAAACACGGCCATTTCCAGTGCCTGAAATACTTGCACGAAGAAGTCAAATTGCCTTTGAACGGAAGAATGATTGACTTTGCGGCGAACCGAGGTCATCTTGAAATGATACGGTATCTCGTCGGGAAGAAATGCGAAGGTTGGGAAGACGGCTGCCGTGAGGCGCTCAGTTCTGCTGTCTATTGCGGTGAAGTAGAGTGCCTCAAATACTTGCACGAAGAAATCAAAGTGCCTTTCGACCAGGACGATGAAGATTCGACGATGGATTTAGCGTTACGAGGAGGATCTACGAACGTCGAAATGTTCAAATATCTCATCGAGAATAATTGTCCCATAGAAATACCTCATATGATATGTTCGTGTCTTATTGGTTATCAATCAAGCCATCATCATGGCGGGAGAAAACCCAAAGGGAGATGCAATTTTATGCTATTAGAGTGCCTCAAATATCTACACGAGGAGGCCAAAATGCCTCTCACCGAAGACACGATGATTGAAGCCGCGGGATTCGGTGAAATCGAAATCATGCGTTATCTCGTCGAGAAGAAATGTCCTATCAGTTCGGATGGTCGGGCGCTTAGTCGTGCCGCAGAAGACGGTGATCTAGAATCTGTCAAATACCTATTCGAAATCGGCACGCCAGTGAATATAAACGCTCAGAGATGGCTCAGTACGTGGGGGTATACACCCGATATGTATATGGGACCGGAACGAGCCGAACGTTTTCTAGAAAAAGCGGGGGATGACGGCGAATATCCTCACCTTTGGTCGCGATAAACGTTGTGGAAAACGCGGATTTGGATCCCGGTAGAGATTTTCGCAAGCAGTAGCAAAGATGTTGTCGCGTTAATAAATGAATACAAACTATATCACACACACGCAAAAATAAACTCGTCTACCTCTATCTCTATTATCTATACATATATAATACACACTATGCTGCTCTCGCGCGCGTTTCGTTTCTCCTAGCCGTACGCTTGCTGCGCGCTGTAGTTCACCACCAACATTTGCTTCTTCTTTCTCGCACTTCCTCCATTCGTCTCAAACTCTCCTTCTCCTCCCGAACCTGACCCGAACCAATCGAACAACCTTCCAACTTGTTCGTCGTACGAAGGCGTGAACGCGTCGTTTAAGTACACGAACACGTGCGCGCGTTTCACTTGTCTCGAGAGGTGCGAGACCACGTCCACGAACTTCGCCGAGCGTAAGACTTTCACTTTGGTTTGTTTCAACAGAGGCGTATCGCCGCCGGTCGGTTTGAACAGGACGACGACTTTGTCCTCGGACAGAGAAGGATCTTGTTCTTTAAGATCTCCGTCTTCTGTTGGTGTTAAGGCGGAGGTGGACATTATTCTCTTTTCTTAAAAATGCAATTGGAGATGTGTTGTAACGACTTTTGGAAAAGAAGAATGGAGCAAAAGAAGAACGAGCGCGCTGGATATGTGTTGATGTTTCGTTCGAGTGAAATTCTTCTCTCTCTTAAATTACACACTTATTTTTATCATTTATGTTAATTATACTCTCTCTCTCTCTCTCTCTTCTCTCTCTCTCTCTCTTACTGCGCGGGCTTTGTACGATAAGTAGTATTATTATATATTATTTTACTTGTCGTCCAACGCGGCGACGCCCGGGAGCACCTTGCCTTCCAAGAGCTCCAAGGACGCGCCACCGCCGGTGGAGATGTGGGACATCTTGTCCGCCAAGCCAGCCTTTTCGACGGCGGCGACGGAGTCGCCACCACCGATGATGGTGATACCGTTCAAGTTGGCCAAAGTGTCCGCGATCGCAAAGGTACCCTTGGCGAAGGCGTCCATTTCAAACACGCCCATCGGACCGTTCCAGATGACAGACTTGCACTCGTTCAATTCCTTTTGGAAGGACGCGACGGAGTCCGGTCCGATGTCCAAACCCATCCAGCCATCCGGGATCGCGTCGACGGAGACAACCTTCGTGTTTGCATCCGCGGCGAACTTGTCCGCGACGACGACGTCAGTCGGCAAGAGCAACTTGACGCCCTTCTTTTCCGCTTCCGCCATCAAAGTCTTGGCGAGTTCAACCTTGTCGTCTTCAACCAAAGAGGCACCGACGGATTTGCCCAACGCCTTGTAGAAGGTGAAGATCATACCACCGCCCAAGATGACCTTGTCAGACTTGGCCAAGAGGGACTCGATGACGCCAATCTTGGAGGAGACCTTGGAGCCGCCGACGATGGCGCAAAACGGTCTCTCCGGGTTCTTGACGGCGCCGTCGAGGTAGTCCAACTCCTTTTGGAGCAAGAAACCGGCAACGTTCGTCTTGCAGGTGCCAGTGACACCAGCGGTGGAGGCGTGCGCTCTGTGCGCGGTACCGAAAGCATCGTTGACGAAGATTTCGGCGGAGCCAGCCAACTTCTTGGAGAACCCGGCGTCGTTGGCTTCTTCTTCCTTGTAGAATCGAGTGTTTTCCAACAAGCACACGGAGCCGTTGGACATGCCGGCGACAGCCTTCTCAACTTCCGGGCCGATGCAGTCGTCGATCTTGGTGACCGGGCAGGAGAGCAATTCGGACAATCTCGCGCCAACCGGGGTCAAGCGGAACTTGTCTTCCGGGCCAGACTTCGGTCTGCCAAAGTGAGAGCACGCCAACACCTTGGCGCCGTTCTTGACCAAGTATTCGATGGTCGGGACGGCGGCGCGGATGCGCGTGTCGTCGGTGATGTTCATGTCGCCGTCGAGCGGGACGTTGAAATCGCATCTGACGAGGACAGTCTTACCTGTTGTTATTATTGTTGTTGTTTTAGAAGAAGAAGCATTTTCGCGTCAGTACAAAATAATTATATTATTGTCGTTGTTCCAGGTGGTCCTTTTCCCTCCTCTCGAAGATATCATTTGCCACCTCATCTCTGATCCAAAATCAATAAAAACACATCCATCGCGCGCTTCTTTCCGCCGCTCTCGTGATGCTTTTTGTACCGCATTCATCATCATCATCATCTCTCGAATAGGACGACGATGAAGGTATTATTATTGTGAACATGACGCGTGAACACTTCTCGAGAGAAGACTCTTAAACTCGGATATATCATCGTGTCATTTCGGATATGACCTCCCCCCCATAACAGACGATGATGATTAATGCGGGCAAATGTGCGCGCGTTTAAATAAAAGAATACACGCGTGATGCGAACGGAAACGGAAAAGAAAAGACGCAAAACCAAACGCCCATCGCATTTCTCCGTGCAAAAATACAAGAAGAGAGATGAAAAAACGAAGAACGCAACGGCGTGCGCGTTATTAAGCGTACCTTCCAAGTCACTTTTGCTTAAATCCCCGACCGATTTCTTCGCGGCCTCGACGCGTAAACTGCATCGTTGAATTTTCTTCGATTGTTTCTTCGACGAAACAGATTTCGCGACGACGTTCGCGCGGAACGCGATGGATTGTTGTTGAGCAAATGCAGACATATTTTATAAATGTGTGAGTGAAATGTGTTTGGGAACACGTGGGTGCGTTAAAAGTGGCGTTTTCCGCGAATAAATCATCATCTTTAATCATCATCGGAGATGAGCTTAAAAATGTTAATATCTGTCTCCTGCAAATTTTGATCTCTCTTCCAGCTGGCATTTCTCTCTCTTTTTCTCGCGAGACCAAAAAAAAATTTCTTCTTTTTGTTTGTTTTGTTTTTTTGTTCCGTCGATCCGAACAACGGACGAAAAATACTCGCGAAGCGTGCATGCGTGACATGCGTGCAATTCTCTCCATTAATAAAATACTATATATCTTTGCGCGACACACTTCACCGAAAAGTATTCAAAAACACGCGACGAGAAAAGAAACAGACACATCTGTATATAATAGAACAGCGATCATCGGGAACTTAACGAGCAAAAGAGAGACGAATATGGGAGGAGGAGGCGCATCTTTTTCGGATCGGGAGGAAAAAGATCAGGAGGCGAAAAAAGAAGGTTTTGGAAAAACAGAGGAGGAAGAGAAAGAGGAGATGACGAGTTTACGACGATCGTCGGTGCCGCACGAGTTGGAGAGCGCGCTGATCGGCGAGGGTGGGCAGATGTCGAAGAACGAAAACAACGACTCGTCGTCGAGCGAGGAAGGAGGGAGAGTTGTCGTAAAGTCCAAGAAAATTGGAGACAGTCGATACTTTCCCTCGTTGGAGAACGACGAGGACGAGGAGGAGAGTGCGGACGATACGAAGAACGAAAATAATAATACCACGAACAATAACAACAACAAAGGAGAAGGAGAAGGAAAAACGTACGAAGAAGGCGAGATTCGACAGACGAGAACAGAAGAAGACGATTTAAAATCGGAAGAAGCTTCGATGAACGAGAAAGTGCGACGACTCTCACTCTCGGTGCGCGTTTCGAATAATGAAGACGAAACGACGACGACGATGAAGAAGAAGAACAACAACAACAACAATCAAGATATCGACGAAAACGACGTGAACTTACCGCGCGATTTGATGTCCGCCGCAATCGGAGATGACTCGCTCGATTCGCCCATACTTCCACCAGTTTGGGCTCAGATTAGAAGAAGAAACTCTGCTTCCGAGGGAAGAGAGCAGATTTCGTACGATTTCGTGGACGAAGCGCAAGGAGAGCAGCGACGTTCGTACGCGCCGACGCATCGCGACACGACAGACGATCCACACTTAAAAGCACAGCTGGAACAACGCGTGCAACAACAACAGTCGACGCACCAATCGCAGACGCTTCCTTTTTCGCAACCGTACAGAATGCCGGAAAACCACGGCGCGACTCGAACGCTTCTGTATCGCCTTCTTTGCCCAAACGCTCGAGCCGGATCGGTGATTGGCAAGAACGGTGAAAAAGTAAAGCAGCTTCAGCGAGACTCTGGGGCGAAGATTAAAGTCGAACCGCCGGTGGATAGCACGATTGCCGAGAGAGTCATTGCGATCGAAGCGCAAGACGTGGACGACCCGACGGTGTGGGCGCCGTCGCAAATCGCTCTTTTGAGAATAGTCGAAACGATCGTATTAGACGCGGAAAGAAACACCACTATCGGCGCCGCCGAGGAAAACAACGGCCACATTGTCATACGTTTACTCTTACCGTCCTCGCAAATCCGCAACGTTATTGGCAGATTCGGAAACGTCATCGAACGCATCCGCGTAGGATCTGGATCGCACGTTCGCGTTTTACCGTCTTCGGAAACGCCCAGATGCGCGAAACGAAACGACGAGGTTTTACAAATAAGCGCCGAGTCGATGGAAAACGTCGCTTCGGCGTTGGCTATGATCACGACACAATTACGATTGGACCCGCCGGTCCGCGCGCACGAGTTACCCGGAGGCACGAAGGTGCACTGCGACCGCGCGAGCTCTGAAGCTATCAGACGCGCGGCTTCCGGCATCGTCAACGAAGGCGGTATTTTAACCTCCGTGGAGACGACGACGACGACGACACAGCAGCAGCAGCAGCAGCAGCAACAACAACAACAACAACACCAACAAAAACAAAAACCGCCGATTTCGCCAACCTTTTTCGACGCGACCAGTCCAGATGTCGGTAGTTATTACGCGCAAAAAGTCTCGCCGGGAAGTTCGGATATATCGTCTTCGGACAGCCCGCAAAGTCCTGGGATGTATTCCTCCTCCCAAGCGCCGATGGTGCACGCTCACGGAGGAGCGTACGCGGAACAGTTCCCAGACTCGAGCGACGTGTGTGGTTTATTCAACATCTCCAACTTTGAAGGTTTAGACGATACAGAACCTGAGTCGCGCATCGCGCCGGGCATCGTTACGAGAACCTTTTGCGTCTTTGAGATCAAAAACGCGCTCGACTCTGCTTCTAAAAAACGCGCGAAAGGTATCATCGAACTCGCCGCCGAGGAGACCAAGTGTAAAGTCACGCAAAGACCAATCGGCGAAGAGCAGGTGAAGAACAAATCCATGCTCCTGACGGTTTCTGGAACGACAGAAAAAGTGGTCGCGGTAAAGACGTTGGTCAAAATGCGATTGGCGAAAGGTTTCGCGGAATCAAAGCGAGAGGAACGTTCCTCGTTCGCCGCCGGGAGACGCGCGAGCGGCGAATATTACCACCACCCTTCGTATTAAACTTCTTTTTTATCAGTAAAGGAAAGGAAGAGAGTTTTAAGAAAGAGCTTACGAAGGGAAGAGAGAGAGACTACGGGCTACAGTATTGTTCTATTTGAGAGTCGACGAGAGAGAAATAACAGAGCGCATCTATTACACAACAAGAAAAGAAAGAGACACGAACCTGTGAGAAGTACAGACAGCAACAAAGTGAACCTCTCGGACCGATATATACATATATATATATATAGAAAGAGAGAGAGAGAGAGAAGAGGACACCTACATTTCATTTTCCGCGCGTCGCGTGTTAGCGAGAGCGTTTTATCCATCACACAAAGAAGACTATAAAACACTACTAATCATTTCACAAAATACGCGTCGC
>Ga0129327_10002703_pt1 | contig 10328 bp, 3 predicted proteins | sample CPBDNA_6_FD_111799 | JGI IMG/M metagenome (GOLD analysis project Ga0129327, IMG submission 111799) | Freshwater to marine salinity gradient microbial communities from Chesapeake Bay, USA - CPBay_Spr_31_0.8_DNA | ecosystem: Environmental > Aquatic > Marine > Coastal | place: USA: Chesapeake Bay...
TCGTCTTCTTTATCTCTGGAGGAGAGAGAGTATTTGGAACGATTCGCGAATCGGATTTTACGGAGCACTTTGACGACGACGACGACAAAAACGAACGCGTTTTTAGTCGATGACGACACGGAGGATGAATATTCGATCCTGGATAAAATCAAAGACCAAGTTCGCGACAGGAAAGGGTTCGACGTCGCGGTGGACGTGGCGAGGTTACACGAAAGGTTACACGCGGACGAGGCGTGGCACAGAAGCGTGGGGAAAAAGAGGGAGATTTTTCAACTGCTTTGGAAGCTTCGAAGAGAGGAAGACGAGGAGGAGGACGGCTCGGAGGGAGAGGAAGACAAGGGACAGAAGTATTTCGATTCGCCGGCGAGAACGGTCAAGGAGGAGGAGGAGGAGGACGACGACGGGTATTACGGTTTGCAAACACCGGGACGAGACCACCATCGGACGACGCGGCGTGGACGCTCGGCGACGGTGGAGCGGTTGTTGGCGAACGACACTTTCGGACCGACGACGATAACTTCTTCTGGCGGCGAGAGAAGAGCACGGAGTAGGAAAAGTAAGAAACACAAGGAGACGCTGGCGACCATGGCGAGAGCTTTGACGCCGAGCCACCGACACAAGATGATCTCACCGTCTACCGCGGCGGTATCGTCTCCGGTCGGCGGTCCGAGAGACGACGCTTTCAATAGATTAGCGTTGGAACGAAGACGAAACGGCGAAGTCGCGGAGTCAAAGTTAGTGAGAGATTGCATATTTGCGTGCAATGGCATCGATGGTAACTACATCAAGTTTGATCTCGTGAACGACGCGTACGTCATTTTTCCGAAAGACGCGCCGATTGCTCCAGGGAGAAGACACGCGTGTAGGAAAATTTGCGAGCTCGGATGGTTGTATAGAAAGGTGAAATCGACGTCAGATGCGCCGACGTCGGCGTTTGCAAAGGAAACTGAAGGCGCGACGAGGAGCGCGTTTCGAAGCGCGCTGTCGAACGAGTTGTCGAAACACTACAAAATGTTAGCCGTGTTGGAGGCAAAAGTGCAGAACAATAACGACGACATCAGTGAAGCGGAAGAAGAGGACGACGAGGCGAATAATATAGTTTTGCTGAACGATAGATCGTTCGATAGTTTAGCGACGACGTCGCATAGAAGTGGTAGACATGATAGAAATGGAAGTAACGGTGTCATCTCTGATCCCATCGCACCGACTGGTTCAGACGTCGTCACACTCAGACGACTTCTCGTCTGGTTAGACGAGCCGAAACGAATGATGCGCGCTTTGGCCATCGTATGCGACGCAGTAGAACATTTAAGAGGCGGCTCGTTACTCGCGGAGTTATATAGGCATTCGGATACCGGTGATGTCGTCCACGATGGCATCATTCGACGCGTCTTGGCGAAAACTGCTAAACCGTATTTTGAAGCGATGAAAGAATGGTGCGCGAGAGGCGACTCGAGTTTTAAATCCGAGGGTACCAGTAACAAAGCGGGAACCATGATTGGCGAGTTTTTCGTACAAAGAAACGATCGTTATTATCGTCACAGAAATAAAAATATCGATAGTGTCCACGCGACGGACAAAGATCGCGACGATGACGACGACGATGATGATGTAGAGGCGATAAACCGATGGTACCGCTTCGATTCCGACGACGAGATTGTCGACGACGGTCGATTACCTTCTTCATCGGTGTCTTGGAAGAGCGGCTTCGTCATCGACGAGAGTTCGAAACCGTTTTTCATATCCTCAAAAACGGCAAACGAAACCTTGAAGTGTGGCGCGGCGATTGCGTTTTTGAAGAACGCGTGCAAAGACGAGAAATGGGGTGACGCATCGCGTACGATTTTGAAACATTTTGACGAATTCTTTGCGTCGTTGTCGACATCGACGGCGTCGACGGCGTTTACTTCTGACGACGAGAATAGTTTTGAAAAGCTCGTCAAAATGCTGCCCGATATCATTTCAAACGCTAAACGCGTAGCCGACTCAGCCGTCCGAGAATCCTTATTCGAACACTATCGTCTCAAGGCACACTTTGTCGCGTTGAAGCAGTACTTGTTGTTAGGCCAAGGCGATTTTATTCACGCGCTCATGGAATCCATCCACGACGAGCTCGATAAAGAAATCGACCCGATGAGTCGCGAAGGTATATCGCAATATTCATTGCGAGGTAATTTAGACGCCGCCGTTCGCGTTTCCAACGCCTGTTTAGCAGATCAGCACGTTATCGATGCTTTGAGCGTGCGCCTGATGAAACCGCTGGAGGATGAAACAGGATGGGACGTGTTTTCTCTCGAGTACAAACTCCGCGCACCGTTGACGACTATCTTCAGCGACCGCGAAATGGGAAGATATTCTCGAGCGTTCACGTTCCTTTGGAAGTTGAAACGAGCCGAGTATACGCTGTGCGAGTTATGGAAAGCCATGAAACCGACGGTTTCGTCCAGATTCCAACGCGAAGGTTTAGGCGGTAACATCGGCAAAGCGTTAGAGGTTGAACAGGCGCGATGTCATCGCGTGCGACAATCCATGCACGCATTGATAAGCGATGTCCAGTATTACGTTATGTTTGAAGTCTTGGAACCGTCTTGGAACGAGTTTGAATGTAAATTATCCCATAACGCGGCAAATGAAGATTTAGATTCCATCATCGCCGGTCACGAAAACTATTTGAATTCAGTCATCGAAAAGGCGTTGTTAGGCACGAAATCGCAAGTTTTGCAACGAAGTTTACAGCTGATTTTCGATTCCGTACAAAAGTTCAAATCACACACGTTCAAGCTGTACGAAGCGATCGAGGATGCCTCGCGGGTGCGAAAATCCGATCAAAGACGTATCGTCGAGCGCGAGATGAATCAGCAATGGGGCGTCGATTTTGGCGAATCCAAGGAAGGCGAAGACTATTTGAGCGAAGATTTCGTCACGGGCGCGAAGGAAAGTTTAGATTCCATCGAAAACGAGTTTCAGAAGCACGTCGATGGGTTCTTGAAGTTGCTTCCGTTGCAAACGCACGTGGATACTTCGTTTCTTTCGTTTCGATTAGAGGCGACGTTTCGGCAAGGCGCTTAGAGGAAAGAACCTAGGTAGAGCATCAATAGCATTAGTAATAAGCTTCTTTTTAAATTCTTATTAAAAACGAGTCTTTAATAATATTTGTACATGTCTAGTGGTTTCCCCTCTCTCTCTTTCTCTTTTAGTTTTTGTCGTCGTCGTCGTCGTCGTCGTCGTTCTCTAGAATTTTTTTGTATTTTAGTTGATTTGCACTTCACGGTCGAAGATCCAAGAGAACGATTCCGTCATCGGCCCTTTCTTTGCCGCTTTCTTTTTACCGAATGCCGCTAATTTACGAATACGATCCGGTTGTTTCATCAAATATTCTTGCGCTTCCATCGCTTCCACCGACAAACCAGTCATGGAGTTGATCTCCCATCTCTTGATCAAATGGTCCATGATATCCGCGTAGTCATCCGCGGTGTACACGCCCGATCGTTCTGCCACGGCGGCGAAATCGCTAAACAAATCTCTCCCCGTTCTCGCTCTGTGCTGACCATCGTCCATCAAGTGCGCCGGCATGGTAATTTGTTTCCTCATCATATCCGCAAACGCCAACACCGCTCCGTCTGGATCTCTCTTCTTTACTTCGTCGATGATTCTTTGGTACGCAATCTCGTGTCTGCCTTCATCGGCGGCGATGATGCCGCAAATCTTGGCCAACTTATCGTCGCCAGCCTCCAACGCCATTCTCGCGGTGTTCCCGTGCGAAACCTTCGTCGCTCTCTCTTGAAACGACGTGTATACGAAACCCAAATACGGATTGTTGTCCGTCTTCGGGTTCATCCCGCTTCCAATCAAATTCTGAATAGTCGTCTCGATCGGTTTCATGTTGCACTTACCAGTCATCCACATGTACTTGTTCATCAAATCACCGTGTCTGTTCTCTTCCGCGGTCCACTTTCTCGTCCATTGCGCCCACGGCGTCCCGTCCGCGCCCGTGGTATCCTTCGTCTCTTCCAACGTGTTCAACATGTTCATGTACGTCGGTAAAGCTTCTTCCGTGATTAAATCGCCGACTAAAACCACCATCAAATCGTCCGAAATTCCTTTCGATCTCTCTTGGATTTCCTTGATTTCGTCCAAGAACTGTTCGGATTCCGGATCCGGGAGAAAGTCTTGCGGTTGCCAGTTTTTGTTGGTGTCTTTCAGAAGGCCCATGAGCTGTTGTTTTAAAATAGAATTTTTTCCCGGAGAGAGAGAGAGAGAGAAGGAGGTGAGTACAGAACACACATCTGGCGAGTGAGTTGTGTCCGCGAACAACAACAAAGAGCGAGCGCGAGGGAAGAATGTAAATCACCAATACGCGTCGCGTTTGAAAGCGCGTTTACCAAAATTCAATTTCTTATCTCTCCCTTCTCTTTGGGGGAGACGTCACGGGAACTTCCGCGATACGAATTTCTCTCGCTCTCTCTCGCTCGCTGCTCTTCAATCGCACAAAACGCGACGATCACAAACGGACGACGAGTTTTGGAAGCGTTTGGTAGATGAAAACGACGGCGGCGTAAAAAGTACACGCGTATATATAATCCTTACCTCCCCGCCGGCAAAGCCAGACATGTCTCGAATAACCTCCCGTTGGTGATCTCTCAACCGAAATTTCTTCGTCTCGGCGTCGTTTTCGACGATTATTCTCGGCGAGTCGTTCACGACCGCTTTCGTCGTCGCGCATCGTTTGTTGGACGACGTCTTTTGCCTCGGGTGCTTGGCCGTGAACAACGCGTGCGGTAAAGATGTTTTGCTGGAAAGCGTAAACATTTTTTGGGTGAGCAAGCGGTGTGTTGTTGTTGTGGGGGGTGGAGTATTAATATTCTGAGGCACCTGAGCCACAAACAAACAAACGAAAGAGAAGAATTTCTGAATGTGCAGTCGTCCGCACTAAGCAAATTTGGCGTCGAGATTCCGCAGGAAAAGAAGCTGATTTTACTCGCTACTCTACAGGTTCTACAAAAAGCTATCGCTATCGCTTTCTACTGTGTATGTATACATTTGCTCTGATATTTTAATCAAGCTCGGATGCTTTCAAAGAACTCATTCTTACAAGCTGGGGTGATTGTTTTAGAGACTTCCGCGACGGTTTCACTCATCGAACGCGAGAGGGAAAGTTGCGCGCGGAGCCACGCGGCGGTTTCCTCGTGTTTCGTTTTGTTCTTCTTCTTCCTCCTTCTGCCAACTAGAGAATACCAAGAAAAGTACTTTTGAAAGGCGAGTAAACCTAACGCGCGAGAAACTTTTTCGGATGGCACTAAGTTTGGATCTAGATATCTATCTAGTAACCGCTTTCGAGCACCGGTTCGCGCATAACTTATGGCGCTTTCGATGGCGCGTTTCAAAAGCGCGTGGCCGCACGGCGTCACGCCGGGAACTGCCTCTACCGCACGCACGTAAGAGGTTGTTTTTGCCGCACACAAGAGTAACGCTTGGTACATGTTTGTCGCAATAGTCTCACGACTGTTTACTCTTGGGTCGTATAAAAGTGCGCAGAGTTTGTGGTTCAAATAAGACCGCGTTTTGTTCGAGAGGTATTTCCACGCCAAATGTGAACTCGGAAGATTTATTGTTTCGCGAAGCCAGACGTTGAGATACTTGGAGTAATCCGCGCGCACTTCCAGCGTTTGCGTGTCGAAAAGCAAACCGCACCATGGAATAAACTCACAACCGTCTTTGCATTCCACATTCTTTTCTAATTTGCGTTCCAGATGATCAAAGTTTATCTTTGTCTTTGTCGGATTGATTTCCACGCCATATTCGGCAATACCGTCGAGCAAAGAGTTCAAGAAGTGTTTCGCTCTAGAGAAATTGTCCGTGACAAAAAGTAAATCGTCCGTCCAGCGCATAAAAACACCGTCGCCGTACCCTTCGTTCAAAACTTTCTTCTTTGGCGTGCCTTTATAAATCTCAGTTTCGAACGCGGCCATCGATTGCGTTTGCTCCATGTGCGCGTAAAACAAAGCGCATAGTTTCGTGGAAAGAATCGAACCTTGTGGAATGCCAATCTTTTGACGGAATAAGGAACCGTGTGATTTAACGAGCGTGTTTCCGAGATGTTCACGAAGCGTGTTCAGCGCCTGATGACGATATGCAGTGCGCGTTTTACCTAAATCGATAGACACGGACCCGGGTGGGAGCGTTTTGACGAGCGCGCGCCGACCGACGTCGCTCTCGTTTGGTGAAAAGATTGGACCGGGTAGTTTCTTCTTCGAGTTTTTTATATTCTCGTCCGCCGTCGCGGTATTTGCATCGGTTTGCGATGAAGTTATCGCGGATCCTGATGAATTCTTGTGTACGATATCCATACCTGTGTCTTCAACATTTTCCGTGGCAAACGCAACTTTTCGTGTGGCGTATCTGTTTCCGAGCACGCTCTGCGTCCGGTATTTAAGCATGGCGTATTCCTGTTTCTTGAACAAACTCGATATGACAGTTTCGAGCTTTTCCGTTGGAATGGAATCAAAAGCAGCTTTGATATCGGCACACACGAAGTATAACTTCGGCAATTTTTTCTTGTCTTTCACAGTCGCTTTCGTTTTGTTGATATCCTCCGGAGAGTCCTCCGAGTCTACCACCTCATCCACCTCGTCGGTATTCAAGAGCCCCTGCTTCCTTCTCCATCGTTCGGCAAAAGGCGCGTATATTTTCATCGTCTCGTCGTAATCACTCACAAAGTTCCCCATTAACGTCTCATCTGCTCGAATTTCGTGGTCAAGTATGTCTGAAATCGTATATAGACGATCGTTCACAGGCTCGAATTCAAATTTCATCTTCTTCCTGAAGCCGCTCCCGTCTCGCTTTTTACTCGTTAAACGCATACTCGCCGGTTGTCCGAGCATGGCAATCGGGCGAACACCTGTTTTCTTTGGTTTCCAACGAATTCGAGAAAAGCCCAAAGAATGGTGCGAAAGCGTGTTTTCTGTGTCGTTCTTAGAAAGCTTTTCGTATCTTCCGCTGGTGACGAATTCTCTATTCTTTGCGCGAACAATTCGCGACCAGACGCCTTTGCGATAATAGTACATTTTCTGTCGCTCGTGATCGGTATCGGTGACAAAAAAGTGCGAACGGATGACGGGGAACACGATGGATTTGATAATCCAAAGTATAATCTTCTCCACCCGTCGCTTTCGTGCTTCAAACTCGGCAACTGTCTTCTTCTTTTGTATTTTCTTCTTCTCGCGGCGGCGATAATCCACATTATCCAAGAATGCGTAGTCCGATGTTTTCACACCAATCATAGCTTCGTGTAAAGTGCACCTCTCGATTCTTCTCAAAGATACGATTCTCGAGACAAACTCGCGTAAACGCCTCTTTGTGGTCGTTTTTGACCCGAGAAACTGTTTTGGAAGCACCCCGCGGAGAATAGCCCAGATGAAGCTCGAAACGTCCTTGTGAGACGAGTTCAATTTGACCAATTGCTCGGTATCAGCCGTTCTCCAATCGGAACGTTTCACCGGACAGTGTAGATCTAATAGTTTAGCAAAGTTGCACTTTTTTGCACGTCGTAACGTGCGTCGAAGGAGGGGTAAAACATTTTTCCGGTGCGATTTGGAGATGCGTATGGTCATTCGCGGGCTTTTCTGCGAGAGCTGCGTCGGGATGATTTCTTGATGCTCGGAGGACATGTAGCTCGACGGCGCTTGACTCATAACCATTCGCGGATCGTTGATTCGTTGTTGATGCATCAGTGGTGTTTTTACTTTCCGCTTCTTCGCTCCAAAGATATCTGCATACAGTTTACGCGAAGCGTTTATGCTCGACCCGTTGCATCGAAGAATATGTTTCGCAGGAAAACCAGGTCGTTTGGAAAATGTCGAGCAATATAACGCCGGAGATCGATCTAACACTATATTTCTTGGGTGGTTCGCGTCAACTGTCTTCTTAGCGTTCTTTCTCTTCGTCTGTTTGCCAATTACGCGCGAGGCTTTTGCTTTCAACTCGGCTTGTTGGATTTGTTCTTGTTTCTCCTTCGCGAGACGTTCGAGTTTACGTTGTTTCGATTGTTCCGCGTATCGAGCGAGCATGGCCCATTTCTCGTCTTCTCCCATACTTTCGGTGGCAATAAAACTCGTGGTGTTCGTTTCTTCTCTTTTCGCCTCGTCAGCCGTTTCCTTCGCTTTCGCCTCAGCCTCGGCGCGCTCTTTCGCCAGTTTGCGTCGAACCCAGCTCGGCGGACGAGGCTTCCTCGTTTCTCTCCCTCGCTTCTTATTTTTGACTGGAGAATCATTCATATCATCTTCTGCTGTCCCTTGAACACCTGCGTCGTCGTCGTCGTCGTCGTCGTCGTCTGCGTCACCGTTAGATTGCGAAGGCGTTTCTGGTATGCACCAATCATCGTCCTCGAGCTCTTGCGTGCTCAGAATAGGCGTATCTTCCTTCGTCGTTTGAGTGTCCTCCTCCGGCGTCGCTTCAGGCACAGAGTTTTCCTCGTTACCTACGACAACAAAGTTCGCGTTCACCGTCGTTTGTTTCATCGTCACGTCTTCTTTCGACGACAATTGTTGTAGTTGTCCATTTTCTACCTTTCCATTGCCTTCTTTTGCCTTCTTCTTCATATCGGCGTACTCTTTGCGCTTTGCTTTCCTCCGTTTTACTTTCTTAATCTGTTTTGGAGTGAGTTTCTTCTTCATCTTCTTCGCGCCTTGCGAGAAAACGCTGCTATAGTTCGCCATTGACTCGTGGTGACTCACCCCAGAGGCCAGCGCGCTCGCCGTGCTTTTCTTATACGTACAGTTCGCGCGATCCATAGACGCCTTAAAAACCACATGCTCAGATGTGATTGGTTTTCCCAGAATTTGAACCAATCTCTCCTCTTTCTCGCTACTCAATCGGCGACCACGCGAACGCTTCTTACTTTTCTTCTTCGCTTTTGCAATCACCGTCGGCGCACCACTCGTTTCAAATAACTGTCGAACGATCTTCTCCGCGTTCGCCGTCGTTGTGGATGTCGACGTCGACGTCAAACTCGCGAACCCGCTCGCGTACAACATCAACCACTCCGCTATCTCGTCCCCTACGCGATCCCACAACGTCCCCCAATGCGTGCTCGTCGCAAACGCCTCGGCGCTATTCACGCAATTCCTCTCGTCTCTTCCTTTGGCAAACCTGGTCAATCCAAAACATAACGCGTTATTCGGCTTCTGCCGAGCGCTAAAAAACTTCATCTGCACCGTCGCCACGCGTTCCTTCGCCGTCGGTCTCCCGATAGCCGGAGGCGAACTCATCGTCGGATATCCGCGCGCGCCCAAATCCTCCTCCTCCTCCTCCTCGGCCTCTTCCTCCGCGGAACTCTTCATCACCAGCGGTGGTAACCTCTCCGGTAGCGCTATAAACGACTCGTCCAAAACGCCTCTCGCGTACGCTCTCGAATCTCTCTCTTTATCCTCCAAATTTTTCATCACGCTTTTCGGCGCTCCGCGAAACTGTTCGCACACTTTTCGAATCGCCTCTCGCACCGTGTACACGTGACGACCGTACACCGCTCTCAAAAGAATCGGAATTTCGTTCTGTTTTTTTTTGTTCTTCTCTCCTCCTCCCTGTCGTCGCTTCTTTTCTGTTTTCCGACGACGACGACCGCGCCGACGCGAGCGTTCATCCTTTTCCTCCGATGGTGGTGGTGGTGGTGGTCTCGTTTCCATTATAATACTACCGCACGAAAGAAGCGACGACTCCTACAGCAGATTCGCGTCGTAAAAAATCAAATCATCCCTCTTCCTCTTCTCCTCTCTTCTCGTCATATACTAAGCCCTCTCTCTTCTGCGAGAAAAAAAAAGCCGTCGTCCACGTCGACATGCACACCACACGCGCGGCAGCACAACGATAACAACAAAAGAGCCGTTTTTTGTCGCGCGTTGACGAGAAGAGAGTAGTATTATGTTTGTGAATGTATACGCGCGAGAGAGATTCTGCGGCAGATTTTTGTTTTTTTTTCCTCTTCTGTCTCCTCAATTTTAGGCACCCAAGGGAAAATTTTCTTGGTCCGTTTTCATCACAACAAGATGTGAAGAATGAGTTTTATTCGACTGTTTCTCACGACTGGATTGGCGACGGTGACGGCATCGGTAGGCCTGTGCGTCGTGTACGGCGTCGCGCTCGGACCACCTTCAGGAAATTGTTATTGTTGTTCTTGCCGTGATGAGAGCACAAAAAAGAAGCGTTCAACAACACCGTCGAAATCATCATCGGTTGAAACGTACGACAAATTGGCGAAAACGTTTGACGACGAATTGAACTTTCACGAGTTTTTCACCGGCATTGATTTCTTGCGCACGCGTTTAGTTCGGAGA
>Ga0129327_10002704_pt1 | contig 10327 bp, 8 predicted proteins | sample CPBDNA_6_FD_111799 | JGI IMG/M metagenome (GOLD analysis project Ga0129327, IMG submission 111799) | Freshwater to marine salinity gradient microbial communities from Chesapeake Bay, USA - CPBay_Spr_31_0.8_DNA | ecosystem: Environmental > Aquatic > Marine > Coastal | place: USA: Chesapeake Bay...
AGGCTATGAGGGCGAACGCATGCTGCTGGATGGAGAGGTGCACGTATCGCTTGCCGCAAATCCGAGCCATTTGGAAGCTGTTAATGCGGTGGTTGAAGGCAAGGCCAGGGCGCGCCAGCGTCTGATGGGTGGCGATAATCTTAAAGAGTCTGAGCGCAACGTGACCGGAGCGCACCGAGGCAGGGTGATGCCTATTTTATTGCATGGTGATGCGGCATTTGCCGGTCAGGGATCAGTGGCTGAAGTCCTGAACCTTTCCCAGCTGCCCGGCTATCATACCGGAGGAACGATTCACATTGTGATCAATAATCAGATTGGTTTCACCACCATGCCCGAGGACGCGCGTTCATCACATTACGCGACAGATATTGCCAAGATGATTGAAGCTCCAGTTATCCACGTCAACGGAGAGCAGCCTCAAGATTTGGTCTGGGCCGCTGTCCTTGCCCTGGAATACAGGCAAACATTTGGCCGCGACATCGTCATCGATATGTATTGTTACCGTCGACATGGTCACAACGAGGCAGATCAAGCTGCATTCACTCAGCCGCATATTTATAAGAAAGTCGATGCGCGCAAACCGATTGGGGATCTCTTTAAGGATAGAGTTGTTGCAGCAGGGGCGTTGAGCCAGCAGGAGGCGGATGCTATAGAGAAGCAGGTTCAAGATGATTTGGACGAGGGTTATCACACCATGGTACACCACATGGAAAAGGGTGACCGCACTATTTTCAGCGGATCCACCGCGGAGTCCCAGCCCAGCTATTCACATGCTCCTGTGCCCACCGGCATCTCGAGAAAAGCCATGCAGCATATAGGTAAGGTGCTCACTGACATGCCAGAGGGTTTCAACCTGCATAAGACCCTTGCGAAGCGCTTTATCCCGAGGCGGCAAGAAGCTCTGAAGACTGGGCAGGAATATGACTGGGCGTTTGCTGAGTCATTGGCATGGGGTTCATTACTGATGGAGGGAAACCCTGTGCGCTTGTCGGGTCAGGATGTGCGCCGTGGCACCTTTAGTCACCGCCACGCTGTATTTTATGATTCAGAAACAAGGGAGCGTTACATTCCCCTGAAGAACCTTTCTAAAGACCAAGCTAATTTTTGTGTCTATAACTCGCTTCTTTCGGAGGCAGCTGTTTTGGGTTTTGACTATGGATACTCACTTGGAGCAACCAACATGCTCATCATGTGGGAGGCTCAGTTCGGAGATTTTTCTAATGGAGCACAGGTCATCATTGATCAGTTTATTGCCTCTGCTGAATCAAAGTGGCAAACGCCTAGCAGCTTGGTGATGCTGCTTCCTCATGGTTACGAGGGCATGGGCCCCGAGCACTCAAGTGCTCGTCTCGAGCGTTTTCTGCAACTCTGCGCAGAAAAGAATATCCAGGTGGCTAACCTTTCGACACCGGCTCAATACTTTCATGCGCTGCGCAGGCAAAAGAAGCGTGCGTTCCGCAAGCCTTTGATCCTGATGACCCCCAAGAGTCTCTTGTCTCGCCCTGAGGCTGTATCGAATGAAGCGGACTTTCTTGAGGGTGCGTGCTTCCAAGAAATACTGCCTGATGTGGTGGATTTTGAAAAACCAAATGATGTGGAGCGTGTCGTGTTCTGTAGTGGTAAGGTTTTCTATGACCTTGCAAAGTACCGTGACGAGAAAGAAATTAAAAATGCAGCCATCATACGCATTGAACAACTCTACCCCTTCAATGAGGAGATGCTGGAACTTATTCTCAGCCAGTATCCCAAGGTCTCGCAATGGGTATGGGCTCAAGAGGAGCCGCGTAACATGGGAGCATACACCTACATAAGACCTAGGTTGGAAGCCGTTCTCGATACGCGCATCAGCTACTCGGGACGCAAGTCATCCTCAAGTCCCGCGGCGGGATCAAAAGCGCAGCACACCCACGAGCAGCAAACGCTTGTCGCAGGTGCCTTCGAAGTCTAAACTCACCCTCCCTTTTATTACCCACGATTATTCCTATGGCCACTGAAATTAAGATCCCGAACGTCGGCGAATCAATTACCTCTGCCAATGTTGCGCGCTGGCACAAGCAAAGCGGCGACGCCGTTTCGAAAGGAGAGACGGTTTTGACCATCGAGACGGACAAGGTTTCTAATGACCTTGATGCAGAAGTTGCGGGAATTCTTAATGTGCTTGTTCAGGAAGGCGAGGAGGTCGCTATCGGGACAGTCGTAGGCGTGATTGAAGAGGGTAATGCCGGGGATACTGCAAAGAAAGAGGCGAAGTCCGACGCTCCTGTTGAAGCTGATCCTGAGCCCCAAGCGGGTTCCGAACCGCAAGCTGACTCCGAACCGCAAGCGGGTTCCGAACCGCAAGCAGTTAAGGAAATTGAAATCAAAGTTCCAGCTGCTGGAGAGTCCATTACCTCAGCCAATATTGGTCGTTGGCACATGGCTGACAAATCTCAGGTCAATAAGGGGGATACCCTGGCCACGCTCGAGACAGATAAGGTTTCCAACGAGCTCGAGGCAGAGGAGGGGGGTGTGCTTAATATCCTCATCCCTGAGGGCGAAGAAGTAGATATAGGCACGGTCATTGCCACCATTAGCGTTGGAGCTAGTGGCGCACCAGCGCAGGCATCGGCTCAGGCTGAGGCAGCATCTACACCTCAAGCCAAGTCTACCCCAGCAGCCCCGCCTGCTGTAAGTATTCCAGCGCCAGTAGCCCCTAATGTTTCAGCTGCCAGTTCACGGCCAGATTTGTCCGTTTCGCCCAGTAAGCCTGAGCCGGCCGGTCAATCTCAAAGCGAGGACAATGGGCGCACCACTCGGCGTAAAATGAGCATGCTGCGTAGGAAGGTTGCCAGCCACCTCGTCAATGCACAGCAAACTGCAGCTATCCTAACGACATTCAACGAAGTGGATATGACTGCCATTATGGAGTTGCGTAAGCAGGTGCAGGAAGAGTTTGTGGCAAAGCATGGCTGCAAGCTTGGCTTCATGTCCTTTTTTGTCAAAGCCACTGTGCAAGCCTTGAAGGATGTTCCCAGTATCAACGGACGAATCGATGGCACGGACATTATCGAAAATCATTTCTACGATGTCGGCGTTGCCATTGGCACGCAGAAAGGTCTGGTTGTGCCGGTGCTTCGGGATTGTGATAAAAAAGGTTTTGCTGATGTCGAAAAGGGCATTCTTGAATATGCGGCCAAAGCTAACGATGGCAGCATGGATCTCGCAGACCTTCAGGGTGGAGTCTTTACCATTTCCAATGGTGGTGTCTATGGCTCGCTGCTCAGCACGCCGATTTTGAACCCGCCACAGAGCGGTATCCTTGGCATGCACACTATCCAGCAGCGCCCAGTGGCGCTTAATGGTGAGGTCGTCATTCGCCCCATGATGTATTTAGCACTGAGCTATGACCATCGTCTTGTAGATGGCAAGGAGGCGGTCACTTTCCTCATACGCATCAAGGACTGTTTGGAAAACCCGAGCCGTCTGATGTTGGAGATGTAATCCCTCGTCATGGAGTATTTTTTCATCTTTCTTAAGGGCTTCGCCATGGGGGCAGCCAATGTCATCCCCGGTGTTTCAGGAGGCACGATCGCGTTTATTACCGGTGTTTATGAGCGCCTGATTGATGCGCTTAAATCGTTTGATTTCACGGCGCTTCGTTTACTTTGTAAAGGTGACTTTGGTGGTTTTGCCAAACAGGTTGACCTAGGCTTTCTCGTTGCTCTCGGTTTGGGCGTTGTTGTTAGCATATTGACCTTGGCGAAGGTTCTTAAAACAGCCTACGCGGATCACCCCGTGCTCGTGAATGCGTTTTTCTTTGGCCTGATTCTGGCGTCCTTGTTTTATGTGGGAAAAATGGTTAGGCGGTGGGGCTTTGTGGAAATCATTTGTTTGCTTTTTGGGGTTGTTGTCGCAGGCTTGCTCGCTTTTCAAAGTCCAGCAGGAGAAAATTCCAATTTACTCTATCTCGCAGCCTGTGGGGTTGCGGGCATGTGCAGCATGATTATCCCGGGCATTTCTGGATCTTTTATCCTGCTGCTGATGGGTAACTATCAATTGATCGTCCTGGATGCGGTGGACAACTTGCGTCAGCTTAAACTGGCCGAGGCTCTTCCGGTTCTTATTCCTGTGGCAATAGGGGCGGCGCTTGGCCTGTTCACCCTGTCCCACATCTTAAGCTGGATGTTCAAGAAATATCACAATGCAGCGGTGGCGTTGATCACGGGTTTTGTCGCCGGGTCTCTGTTGGTCATCTGGCCTTGGAAAATCGCTGTCTACTCACTGGTGATCACGGGAAAAGTTGTTGCGTGGAATCGTTATTTTCCCGACCTGAGTAAATCTGCCACATGGCTCGCAGTGGCTTGGCTGGTTGGAGGTATCGTCATTATTACGGTGACCGAAAAGCTCGCTAGCAAGCCGCAAGCTTAATCCGAATCCGGAGCAAGCATTGCCTTCTCGGATGGATTGTGATCAACGATTTTAGCGATGCGCTTGGCAAAGTAATACATCCTTTTAAGGTATTCGATCATTTCGGATTCGAGACGAAACGCCACCATGCGCTGTGGTTCGTCAGCGCTGAAACGTCGTGAGAGATGCTTTTCTGCTTCCGTCGACAATTGGTTGATCGTGGGTTTGGCTCCAATTACTTTTTTGGCAGTGGTGTGGTCGTTGGTAATCAATGCGTCGATCGACTGGCTGACTTGCAGGCTTACCTCCTGATGGAAATGATTCAGCATCTGCATGGTCGCATCACTGATCACCAGGCCCGTGCGAAGTCGTTCACGTCCGATTTCCATCAGATTGGTCTCCACCATGTCAGCGATGTTTTCCATATAATTGGAAGTGGCCAAGTAGCGGTGTAAAAGATCAGATTGTGATTTTTCTAGATTTCCACGAGAGAGATCAGCGAGATAGGCTAAAATGAAACCATGAATTTCATCAACACGGCTATCCATTTTCCATAGGTTGCGCATGTCCTCAGCGGTGCCTGAGCTCACCGCTTCCAGTGAGCCATTGGTGATCTTTGTGACACGCGTGCCCATTCTGCTTAACTCAAGGCGGACCGCATCAAGTGCTAGGGCAGGGGTATTTAATAAGGCGGGGTCGAGATACTTGGGCTGAGATTTTTCCGCATCGGTGGTGGGCCGCTCCGGTATGATTTTGATAACGATTTTGCTAATGGGTCCAACAAACCAAATAAAGAGGAAGGTGTTGGTGATGTTGAAAACACTGTGGGCGTTTGCGATTTGTCTCGGAGTCTCTGCCGCTAATCGGGCAATGCCGCCTAGCTCAGGTGCTTGGGGGGAGATGTGTTTCACGCAAGCCGCCAGCTCAGGAATCAACATGAACCAGACCAATACGCCTGCTACATTAAACAAGATGTGCACGGTCACTGCGCGCTTGGCATCGATGGATTTGCCAATAGAGGCTAGCCAGGCCGTGAAGCAGGTGCCGATATTGGCTCCAAAAATGAGAGCAATGCCGGTATCCAGCGGTAAAAGGCCTTGGCTGGCGAGCACGATGACAATCCCGGTGGTTGCTGAGGAGCTCTGGACTAGGGCGGTGAAGGCGGCGCCAAAAGCAATGCCCAACAGTGGGGCATTCATGTTTTTCATCAAATCGATGAAGGGTGCGTAGGATTGTAATGGTTTGGCGCCATCGCTCATCAGCTGCATACCGTAAAAAACAAGCCCCAGCCCCATAATCATCTTGCCGCAGTGATGAGCGCGCTCTTTTTTGATGAAAAAGGATAAGGCAAATCCAACGGCAATGATGAGCAGGGCGTAGTGGGTGACTTTGAAGGCGATGATTTGAGCGGTCATCGTTGTGCCGATATTAGCGCCCATAATAATACCGATGGACTGGGACAGGTTCATCAAGCCTGCGGAGATGAACCCGACAACGAGCACAGTGGTCACAGATGAGGACTGAATGATGGAGGTAACAGCAGCTCCCGCGGCGGCTCCCGTGAAACGGTTGGTTGTCAGCTTGGAGAGGATTTGCCTAAGCCTGTCGCCAGCGATGAGTTTTAGAGCCATCGACATGCGGTCTATGCCAAAGAGGAAAAGTGCCAGACCGCCAAGCATGCCCATCAACATGGGTCCCAGCTCTATACTGGAGGCTGCTGAGGTGAGGATAGGATCCGAAGCAAGAATAAGCACAAATTGAAGCATACAGAAAATAGCACACAGGGCAATAGATCAAAGAAAAGTAGGGCGATTACCGTCAACTGGGTTTGCCGTCTGTCTTTTTGCTAAATGGGGGTTCAAAACCTGCCAAATCCGTCGAAATTGCCCACATCAGTAAAAAAGATCGAAATAGTAGAGATTTTTTTTGACAGTAGACCACTCTCTGGTAGCTTGCCGCCCGCTTTCCAGAGATTGCTCGACCAGATGAGCCGCGCCATTGCCAGTAAATTAAGGCTTTGAATCGGCAAATCCCAAGAAAAATCAAACGAAAGTCCAGAGGGCAAATGCTCTTGTAGCTCAGGGGTAGAGCGCGTCCTTGGTAAGGACGAGGTCGGCGGTTCAAATCCGCCCAAGAGCTCCAGCCCAAGGCAATTAACCTATTAAGAAAAACCAGCAACCCTCACCGGGTAACCAAAAAAACATAACACCATGGCTAAAGAAGCATTCGAAAGAAACAAGCCTCACGTTAACGTCGGCACAATTGGCCACGTTGACCACGGCAAAACAACTCTCACAGCAGCTATCACTACTGTTCTCGCCGAAGCAGGCGGTGGTGAGGCAAAGGCATATGCTGACATCGACGCCGCTCCCGAGGAGCGTGAGCGCGGTATCACCATTTCCACTGCACACGTTGAGTATGAAACAGCAAACCGTCACTACGCACACGTTGACTGCCCAGGTCACGCGGACTATGTGAAAAACATGATTACCGGAGCTGCCCAGATGGACGGTGGTATTCTTGTGGTATCAGCAGCAGACGGCCCTATGCCTCAGACTCGTGAGCACATCCTGCTCGCCCGTCAGGTTGGCGTTCCTGCTCTTGTTGTATTCATGAACAAGACGGACCAAGTCGACGACGAGGAACTCCTCGAGCTCGTTGAAATGGAAATCCGCGAACTCCTCAGCGCCTACGAATTTCCCGGTGATGACATCCCAGTTATCAAAGGTTCTGCCCTTAAGGCCCTTGAAGGTGATGCCGATCAAAAGGCAAACATCCTCAAGCTCATGGAAGCTGTTGACACATACATTCCTGAGCCAGAGCGCCCAGTTGACTTAGATTTCCTCATGCCTATCGAGGACGTGTTCTCTATTGAAGGTCGTGGCACCGTTGCTACTGGCCGTATCGAGCGTGGCATCGTCAAGAAGATGGAAGAAGTTGAGATCGTGGGCATCCGCGACACACAAATTACTACCGTCACTGACATCGAAATGTTCCGTAAGCTTCTCGACGAAGGTCGTGCAGGCGACAACGTCGGTCTCCTCATGCGTGGTCTTAAGAAAGACGATCTTGAGCGTGGTCAGGTTATCGCAAAGAAGGGCAGCGTGAAGCCACACACCAAGTTCAAGGGTGAGATTTATGTTCTCAGCAAGGACGAAGGTGGCCGTCACACTCCATTCTTCAGCAACTATCGTCCTCAGTTCTACTTCCGTACAACAGACGTTACCGGCAGCATCAAACTTCCTGACGGAGTTGAGATGGTTATGCCTGGTGACAACGTTGAACTTGAGGTTGACTTGATCACTCCTATTGCGATGGAGAAGACTATGCGCTTCGCTATCCGTGAAGGTGGTCGCACCGTTGGTGCTGGTCGCGTGGGTGAAATCCTCGACTAAGTTAATGCTTAGGTCTTGGTAGCCTTACCCACCCCGGGAAGCTACCTCCAAGGCTGGTTTTTAGGGGCACCTCGGTCATCTGATGCCGGGGTGCCCCTCAGTCGCCTAAAGACTAGGGCACCCAGAATAAAGCTAATACACATCACAGGGCAGTAGTTCAATTGGTAGAGCGTCGGTTTCCAAAACCGAAAGTTGCAGGTTCGAGTCCTGTCTGCCCTGCCAGCTTTTTTCAACAACACCAAAAACCTCCAAACATTTCATTTATCCAAGCAGCCGTAAGAATTCATTTCGGCCGTTAACCATCAAAGCAGTATGTTCAGAAAAAGCACTACCTTTATCCACGAAGTCAAAGCCGAGCTCCGCAAGGCATCATGGCCGTGGGACAATGACCCCAAAGTCAAAGGATTTCAGAAATACAAGGAACTCGTTGACTCTACACTAGTTGTGCTAGTGGCGATGATTTTACTTGCTGGTTTCGTCTCTCTTTTTGATGTCATTGCCACCAAGGTTATCGGACTGCTTACGAGCCTCGGACAATAGTCATACCCCCAGAGCCCCAGAGCCAGAGCCAACAGGCTAAGCGAGATTTTTTTCGCTCATTGCTCTTACCTCCAACCACTTTACCAACACTTTTCACCACCCACCAGCCATGCCAGTAATTCCAGAAGCACGTAAGCAATGGTACGTCGTCCACGTTCTCTCCGGCCAGGAGCAGAAAGTCCGAGACCGTATTAAGCGCCAAGTTGAAGCCGAGGAATTGGGCGAGTTTATTTTCGATGTTCTTGTCCCTCAAGAGCGCGTTGAAGAAAACCGCAAAGGCAAAAAAATAGAAACCAAGCGTAAGTTTTTCCCCGGATATATCATCGTTAACATGATGCTCTTTGATAGTGAGCAAAACCTTGTCGATAAGGTCTGGTATTTCATCAAGGAAATGGACGGCGTTATTGGCTTCGCAGGAACTAAAGGCAAGCCTATCCCCATGCGCCAGCGTGAGGTTGACGGTATGCTCGGTCAGATTAAAGAGCGCGAGGAAAGCGTTCGCCCTGCCATCACCTTTGAGACCGGAGACACCGTTAAGGTCGGTGACGGACCCTTTGAAGGGCAAAATGGCGTTATCGAGCAAATTGACCACGAAACCGGCAAGCTGCTCGTTTCTGTTACCATTTTTGGACGTGCCACCCCTGTTGAGCTTGAATCTTGGCAGGTAGAAAACGCCTAAAGACCACCTACATATCATCTCCAAAAGAGTTATATATTTCATCTATTCCCACCAACTAAAAACCATTATTCAACACCACCATGGCCAAGGAAGTTAAACAAATTCTCAAGCTGCAAATTCAAGCAGGACAAGCCAATCCATCACCACCCGTGGGCCCAGCACTCGGACAGGCTGGCGTAAACATCATGCAGTTCTGCAAGGATTTCAACGCAGCTACTCAGAAGCAAGCGGGCGATCTTCTGCCAACCGTGATTACGGTTTTCAAAGACGCATCCTTCACGTTTGTAACCAAACAGCCACCAGCAGCGGTTCTACTTAAGAAGGCCGCAAAGATCGCTTCTGGATCAGGTGAGCCAAACAAGGAATCATGCGGAAGCATCACCAAAGCTCAGCTCATGGAAGTGGTCAACACGAAGATTGAAGACCTCAACACCGACGATCCAGAGCAGGCAGCCAAGATCCTTGCAGGCACTGCCCGTCAGATGGGCCTCGAGATCAAGGGCATGTAAGGTGCTTCAGAGAAAACCTCACTACTACCATTTTCGATACGAAAAAATAAAACCGCAGGAGGAATAAAGCGCTCATTCATAAGCGCCGAACTCCGCCAGCACTGCAAACAAAACAATGAGCAAAAGAAGTAAACGCTACCAGCAAGCGGCCGAACTTGTCGAAGACGACAAGCAGTATGCCCTTAAAGACGCGGTGGAACTCCTCAAGAAGTTCCCTGCACCTAAGTTTGACCCCACAGTCACACTATCATTTAAACTTGGAATCGACCCCCGCAAGACTGACCAAATGGTCCGCGGATCTGTGGCACTTCCACACGGTACAGGTAAAAGCGTGCGTGTTGTCGTATTCGCCTCAGGTGATGCAGCCAAGGCTGCGGAAGCAGCAGGTGCCGATGAAGTTGGCATGGCAGACTTGATCAAGAAGGTCCAAGAAGGATACACAGATTTTGACGCTGCCATTGCGACTCCCGACGCCATGTTGGAGGTTCGTAAGATTGCCCGCGTGCTCGGACCACGAGGCCTTATGCCCAACCCAAAAACGGGTACCGTAACAGAAGATACAGCCGCTGCTGTTAATGCTGTGAAGGCTGGGCGTATTGACTACAAGCTCGACAAAAACGGCAATGTTTCTGCGGCAATCGGCAAAGCATCTTTCAGTGATGATCAGCTCACTGAAAACACCACGGCTCTTGTTGAGAGTGTGATCAAAGCCAAGCCAGCAACCGCGAAAGGCAACTATATCGAGAATGTCACCATCAGTGCCAGTATGTGCCCAGGTGTAGCCCTCGAATCATCCCTCTACGTCGTTAACCCATAAT
>Ga0129327_10002710_pt1 | contig 10313 bp, 7 predicted proteins | sample CPBDNA_6_FD_111799 | JGI IMG/M metagenome (GOLD analysis project Ga0129327, IMG submission 111799) | Freshwater to marine salinity gradient microbial communities from Chesapeake Bay, USA - CPBay_Spr_31_0.8_DNA | ecosystem: Environmental > Aquatic > Marine > Coastal | place: USA: Chesapeake Bay...
TCTAGCATCTACGGTAAGGTTTGGTTCATTATTTTTTTTTCGCAAAATCAAAAATATAACCCCTTACCGTTTTTTACATATTTTTATTTCTTTAACTTACCTGTTTTGGCGATGACATTGTAGAATAGTCCATATTAATTTAAGCCCCTTATCACTCGAATTCCCTTCTCTTTAGTCGCTAAACATTGACTGATTTTATCCATTAATTCTTCTGGCCCAAACGGTTTACCTACATGGTCATTCATTCCAAATAATTGCGCTTTATCCTTTTCTGTCAAGTAAGCCGAAGCGGTCAAAGCAATAATAGGTACATTAGCAATCATTGGGTTCTCGGACTTCCGAATTTCAGCGGTCGCTCTATAACCATCCATTTTAGGCATTTGAATGTCCATTAAAATCAAATCAAAATAGGTTTCATTGACACAATCAAGTGCTTCTAAACCATTATTCGCTGTTGATACTAAAACACCTAATTTGGTGAGCATTTTTCGAACAACCAATTGGTTGATTTTATTATCCTCTACTACTAAAATCTTTTTACCAACTAAATAATGGTATGGCACTAAATCTTTATTTGCTTTTTGCTCCAACTTAGCCGAAGCTGACGGGATAACATAAGGCAAATACACTTTAAAGATTGTTCCTTTTCCTAATTCACTAGAAGCTTCAATTCGTCCATTTTGTAAATCTACTAATCGTTTAGTAATCGCTAATTCTAAGCCACTAGTATTAAACCCTTCGTAAATATCCGCCTCTGGGTCTCTGGTGAATTTGCGGAACATCTCCTCTAATTTAGCTTTCTCGATGCCTCGACCATTGTCTTCAATAATAATTTCCACAGTAACATTTCTATCATTTAATTGAAACAAAGATATTTTGGTATTGATTTGTCCATTATCTGTATAACTCAAAGAATTACTAATCAAATTCGTCAAAATTTGGTTGAGTCGAACAGGGTCTCCTGTTAATAATTCTGGCACTTTAGAATCAATATCAAAACTCAAGGTCACATCTTTTTCCTCCGCAGGTATATGAGACCATTTATGCACATCATCCACAATTTGAGGTAATTTAAAATCCCTCGTTTGCATGACTAATTTACCTGCCTCAATCTTGGAATAATCCAATACGTCATTGATGAATACGACTAAGTTATTCGCAGAAAACTGTAAGTTCCTTAGAGATTCTTTCTGGTCTTCTCTAGGGTTTGCTTCTAATAATAAATGGCTTAAACCGACAATTATATTAATAGGTGTCCGCATCTGATGACTCATCATTGCTAAGAAACTATCTCTTGCAAAAGAAGAACGTTCGATAGACTCTCGTTCTGCCATCTCTCCTACTAATTTATTATTCAATAAATCTAAACTAGCTGCTTTTTCTTGTAATTGATTATTCTTGCGGTCAATTTCAGAAGTTTGCCAAAGGATTTCCTCATTCTTTTCTTTCAATACTTCATTGGCCTTTTTCTTTCGTTGATAAGACATAAACACCGTCGCTAATAGGCCTGCAATCAAGGCAATAACCGCTAGCAAAAACCCTCTCAATCTCAAATTCATTGCCTGATCTTTTTCCAAAGAGGCAATTTGTTGTTTATGTTCTTCTGCTTCAGATTCCGATTCATACCTAGTTGTCAATTCTAACATAGCCGTTGCTTTATCTTGATCAAAAAGCACTTGCTGACTATTCGCATAAGCTTTTTGATACTTTAAAGCAGCAACGTAATCTCCTAAATTAGAAAAGGTAGCTGAAATAGCTTCAAATAAAGCAGGTATTTTTGTACTTACAGGTAAAGCTTCTAATAATTTAGCTGATTTTTTCAGAAAAGGAATTGCTTTCTGTTTAGTGCCCATTTGTGCATGCATCACGCCAAAATTCTTTAAGCACTCTGCTGTCCCAATCGTATCCTTTAATTCTGTTCTTATATCATACGCAATGGTGTTATTTTCTTTGGCTTCTTCATAATTCTTTTGCGCTAAATTAGTTAAGGCTAAGTCATTATAATCTGTCGCAATATTTGGTAAATCTTCTAAAGAGCCATGTAAATCTAGGGATTGAGAAAAATAAACTAATGCGCCTTCGTAATCCCCTAATTCTAAAGTAATTTTACCTAAAAAACGGGCAATTTCGGCTGCTCTTTGGTAAGCTTCTTGTCCAATATATGAATCAAAAGCAGTCGTATAACTCTCTTTGGCTTTTCCAAAAAAGTTTTGAGCTAAGTATACATCTCCTAGTGATTGATACACCCTTGCCAATTCCAATTGATCTTGTAGCTTTTCAAATCCAGTCTGTGACCGATTCAAGTGAATGAGTGCATTGGTAAAATCCTTTTGGAAATAGAAAATCTGTCCAATGTGTAGATTCACTTTGGCAATTCCTTTTGGTTTATCCAATTTTTTCCAAGCATCTAAGGCTTGCAAAAGGAATTCAATCGCATTGGTGTAATCAAATCTTTCTTTAGCAATGATACCTAATAATTCGTTGGCTTGTGCCAAATCGAGCGCATTGCCAGTCTGAGTGGCAAATAATAAGGCTTTCTCCGCATTTTTTTTCGCTAATGAAAGTTCTTTGCCTTCAAAATATTCATTAGCAAGGCGATTAAACAGGGTGGGATTTTTGTCAGCGATAGCATTTTGCTCTAATTGCTTTAAATCTCCATTTTCTGCCTTACCAGAAAAAGAGAGCAACAAGCACAACATGCTTAATAAAAGTGTGGTTTTCATGTATTTTCTCAATTTAACTTTATCTATTGCAAAATTTTCGCCAAAAAGGAATTGTTATGTTTTTTGAGGAAAAAAATTAGGTAAAATTTAAATTTATAAAAAAATAAATCGAGTATTGAGTTTTATTATCAGTCTATCCTTTTTTTTAATAAATCTTTGCCCATTTAAATTGCGGTGTTGCGGTGTTGTGGTGTTGCCGTGTTGTGGTGTTCTATCGTACAACATCGCAACACCGCAACATCGCAACACGGTCCCCCTAAACATTATCTGTCCTTAAATTCTTAATCAAAATACAATTTTGTTAATACTATGCTAATGCATAACATTATTTCCTTTTTTTTCTTTAAATTGACGTATCATTAGCTCAAGTAAATCACCAAATCAATCAGACTGCCCGATGTATGGATAGACCAACTAAGAAAAGAAAGCCTAAAGGAGCACCAGATTGGGTTATTAACCCGCTTAAGGGGCTTTTATTATTTTTACTATTTTGGAATATAAACAAACAGTTTCCAAACGGTTTGTTTATGGTTCCTAATCAAGCTGATACTGCATACCAAGAACATGTTTCCCCATATATTGAAGAAATTTCTTTTAATCAATTATTGAGCACTACCAAGCCTAAAATTAATCATTTTATGAAATGGGGAAACAAGAAAATTTCCTTTCTTGACCCAGAAATAATAGACGAAACTCCCATTGCCTATCAAGTATTTTCTGAAACAGAATTCGCCAAAATATGGGTTGATTCTTTTACTGTTGAATATAAAGGGCATGTTTTACGACCAAATAAAGTCAATGCCATCTTCATTCGTCCCGATAGTACTAGTATTATTTGCGAAGATGAAAATGAGTTAGCCAAGTGTTTTCATGCCAATTTGAGCAACCATCAAAAAGATTTTGCCCTTTGGTTGTCCATTGAAACAGAAGAAAAGAAAACCTTCTTTACCAAAATAAAAGTCACCGACAATCCAACCTTGACATTTACGATTAATGACGAAATCAGGAGGCATTGGAAAAAATTAATCAATCGAGACAAGCATAAATCTATTGATAATTTGACGGTTGTAAAACCACTTTTTCAAGACCATAAATACCTATTTAAATGGGGAGACTGGGAACGGTATGCGCATGGGCCGAGAGGTGGCAGAAGGGTAAAATTAGGCATCAAAGAATTTCAATCATGGATAAATCATCAACCGTTCTTATACAAGGACCAAGATTTTGTTCCCTTCAGCATGTCTATTAATCATTGGAACCAAAAAAATTGGCATCAATGCTGGATGAATAGACCAACAGAAGCGATTTCTTTAGTGACTTATAATGAAGATTTCAGAGAAATTGTTCGAATAATGGAAGTTGGACATACCTTATCCATTCACTTCTTTATTAAAGGTGATTTTATTAAAAATTTATCTACACAAACCCTAAGTGCTTTACCAGGCTTTATTTTTAATGATGAATACATTCGGTTTAGTATTCCTATTGAAATAGTCGAAGAAAATTTTAATCCAAATCATGCTCCTTTAAATTTAACGACCTCCACTTTTAGTTTTCAATTAAATTCCTCTTTGGGAGAAAATGCTATTGTCAAAATGGATAAAAATGACCCAAAAAACAAGGCACTCTTCAAACATTATGCTGAAAGTAAAAGTGCGGAAGTGGTTCATGTAGAAGATTACAAAACAATTCGTCGAATCATTACACAGGACGATATTTTTATCAAGCCCTCCGAGATTGAGCATAAGTATACCCTGCCAGATAAGGTATTTAAAACGGAAACTTTTCCTGAGTTTTATGATTTTAATATCCAACCACCACTGATTAAATTAAAAGGATTATCTACCGTTTTGGATAAAACGACTTATGATTTAAAGGCCTTTCAAAAATCCAAAGAAGGCTTTGAATTTTATATTGGCGAGGAACAAGTCAAATTATTACAAGTTACTTTTACGGTTGTTCCTAAGGAAGGCAAGGCTATCCAGTATATTACGAATAATTTCACACGAAACGATATTCAACGTCGTTTAAATAAAATAGAACCAGAAACTAGCCTCTATTTTGATAAAATATTATTTGAACGAGTAGATGGAGAGCAAATGGTATTTCCTCTGACTACTGCCCTGCATTTGAAGTGAACGAGTTACGGGTTGCGGGTTCAAAATAGAAGGAATTTGTGTCTAAGTATCACTTTTAGAACATTAGGCCTATTTCCTAACTAAACCGCAACCCGTAACTCGCAACAATACTATAACTACATGAATATTCCTCCCCTAAATTAGTATCCATAATATTTCTACAATTACTTACCCTCTTCTTTCCCTTTTATTTATTATGTTTGTTTTTTGGTATTGCTTACCCAAATTCAACATAATAAATATGAATCGTTATTCTATTTTTTTCTTCTCTCTAGTTCTTTTGTTAAGTTGTGCCACTCAGCAGCAATTAGCCAATCCTTATGCACATATTAAGGACCAAAAAGTAGTCACATTGCTACAAAAATCTTTTGCTACTTCGGGTGGGTTAGCTAATTGGCAGAATAAAAAGGAATTGCATTATCAAAAACATGGCAAGCTAATTTTTGAATCAGGGGAAATAGAATCGGAAGTTATTCAGCAACATGATTATTATTATCATAAAAATCCAAGTATTAATATTAGTTGGGACGCAAAAGATGGCAAAGGACATCAAATTAAATCAGTCCATGGAAATGCCGTAAAATATGTAGACGGTCAAGTAGACAATACCGCAAAAACGGATGGTTTAAATACAACTGTTACAGTTGCTCAATTCGTGATAAATGTCCCTTTTAAAATGATGGATAAAGGGGTTGTCTTGAGTTATGAGGGAATGGATACCTTAGAAGATGGACAAAAAGTAGCAGTTATTAAAGCTGCTTACAATGCGGATAAAAATGAGCATCATACTAAATCCGATACTTGGTGGTATTATTTTGATGCCAAAGATAGTCGAATGGTGGCTTATTTTATTAAGCATGATGGCCGATATAGTTATATCAAAAATTTAACCTACACAAAGGTTGGTGGCTTTTTATTTCCTAAAACAAGAGGCAGTTATCGAGCGGATAAAGACCGAAGTATTTTGTTTACTCGGGCGGAATATGAATATAGTAACTGGAAGGTAAAATAGTCTTTTCAACTAAATTTTCCCATGTTCTTTAACACCTAGTCTCATAGTTTTAAACATAGTTTTAGTACAACCAAATTATGGAGCATAAACCTTTAGATAAATATAAATTAGAACTTAAAAATCTTAAGAAGAAACCTGCAAAGGTTTTTAAAAGACTAAATTGCCCCGCCTGTGAAGCACCTATTCCAGCGGATAATATGAACTTACATGATAAGATAGGAAAATGTAGTAGTTGTGATGCGCTTTTTCCATTTCATGAAGAGATATTAGATTTTTCCAATAAGCCGACGATAAAACAAGAAGTGATTCGGCCAGAAGGAATTGATATTTTTCATTTTCAGGAAGAATTAGATATAACGATACAGCAGCCTACCACTGGTTTTGATGGATTTTTTCTTATCCTTTCTACGATATTTCTGTTAGTGCTAGAGTTCTATTTTATCATAGGATTTCCTGTTTGGATACCTGCCATGTTTGCCTTAGCGCCCATATATACCCTCATCAATTTTATGAATCGGTCAAAACATAAAGTCTATTTAACCATTAATGAACAAACGTTAACCATAAAATGGCGTCCTAAAAAATTCATTAAGGATAAAGTTTATGATGTACATGATATCGACCAAATTTATGTCAATAAATTGAATGGGGTATCTATGATTATTAACGGGCATGATGGGCAAAAACATATTAAATTATTACCCAAATTATCAAGTCCTTCTAAGGCAAAATATTTAGAACAAGAAATTGAAAAACATTTAGGCATTATTGACCGAGAAGTATTGGAAGAAAAAAAGTAAAAACTAAGTGCGGCTTCTAGTTGTTCTAAAATAGTATAGGGGAATTTAAGTTCCCTGAAAAATAACAGGGAACTTAAATTCCCTTATACTTAAAAATAACATGACAGATATAGCAACTCACTTAAAAATAAACGATACGTTTAACAAAGAATTACCTGCCGACCCCATTCTAGAAAATACTAGAAGACAAGTCGAAAAAGCAGCATTTTCCTATGCGACCCCTAAAAAAACAGCGCAACCTAAATTAGTTAGTGTCTCCAAAGAAACCGCTGAGTTAATTGGTTTATCAATGGAAGACACCCAAACCGATAGTTTTTTGCAGGTTTTTACAGGCAATAAAGTATTGGAAGGCACAAAGCCTTATGCAATGTGCTATGGCGGGCATCAATTTGGACATTGGGCAGGTCAATTAGGCGATGGTCGAGCGATTAATTTAGCGGAAGTTAATCACAAAGGAAAAAATTGGGCATTGCAATTGAAAGGGGCAGGGCCAACGCCTTATTCTCGTAATGCAGATGGATTAGCTGTACTACGTTCTTCGATTAGAGAGTTTTTATGTAGTGAAGCGATGTACCATTTAGGCGTGCCGACCACTCGTGCTTTATCGCTTGCTTTAACGGGGGATGAAGTAATGCGAGATGTCTTATATAATGGAAATTCAGCTTATGAAAAAGGCGCAGTTGTTTGTCGAGTTGCTCCAAGTTTTATTCGCTTTGGGAATTTTGAAATATTTGCTTCCAGAAGAGATAACGAAACGATTAAACAATTAGCGGATTATACCATCAAACATCATTATCCGCATTTGGGCGAACCATCAAAAGAAACTTACATCGCTTTCTTGAAGGAAGTATCGGAAAGAACCTTGAAGATGATTGTGCATTGGCAAAGAGTTGGTTTTGTACATGGCGTAATGAATACCGACAATTTATCTATCCTTGGTTTGACCATTGATTATGGCCCTTATGGTTGGTTAGAAGGCTATGACCATGGTTGGACACCGAATACAACTGACAATCAACAAAAACGGTATCGCTACGAAAATCAACCTGATATTGGACTTTGGAATTTATTAAAATTAGCCAATGCACTCTATCCACTAATTGAAGAAGCAGCCCCTTTAGAAGCCATTTTGCACGAGTATAAAGCGGCTTATGCACCTGCTTATCAAGAGATGATGAAAGCAAAGTTGGGGTTAGATAAAGATTATGCCGAAGATGCTGCCTTAATTCAACAACTAGAAGAAGCCTTACACCTAACAGAAACGGACATGACTATTTTCTTTAGAAATTTAGCTAATTTCAAGAAGGAAACGAATATAGACTCCGCCGTAGATAAAAATTTTTTAAATCCTGTTTTGGCTGCATTTTATAAACCAGAAGAATTGACTGGAAACATTTTAGTTCATTGGAAAGGTTGGTTTAAAAACTATGCGGCTCGGTTAAAAGCAGCTTCGTTAGATGATGCAGCAAGAAAGGCAGAAATGAATGCAGTCAATCCAAAATATGTGCTTAGAAATTATATGGCACAAGTGGCTATTGATGCGGCGGATACTGGAGATTATTCAGTAATTAATGACTTTTTGGAGTTATTAAGACAACCTTATGCGGAGCAACCAGCTATGGAAAAATGGTTCGCTAAACGACCAGAATGGGCTCGGCATAAAGTAGGTTGTTCTATGCTTTCTTGTAGTTCGTAACTTAAAAGTAGCTTAGACGGCTGGTCTGAGTAGCCTAAATTTCTACTCAGACCAGCCGTCTAAGCTACTTTAGCTACGTTTATATTTTTCGAACCACCAAACTCCCAATAGAATAACCCGCCCCAAAAGAACAAATCAGTCCAGAATCCCCACTTTCCAAATCTTCATTATACAGATTAAAAGCAATTAAAGACCCTGCGGAAGCAGTATTGGCAAACTCATCCAATACAATCGGTGCATCTTCTTGACTCGGTTGCCTGTCCAATAACATTTTACAAATCAAGCGATTCATATTGATATTGGCTTGGTGTAACCACCATCTTTTAATATTATCGGACGTTAAATTATGTTTAGCAATATGCTCGCTTATATGCTTGGCGGCCATCGGGCAAACTTCTTTGAACACTTTTCGACCAAATTGATAAAAATATTGTTCTGCGGCCAAAGGATTGCCGTTATTTGCATTTAAGACATAGCCAAAATTAGAACGAATATTGTTAGAAAAATGCGTTAATGCCTTGGTACTCAATATTTCATACTGATGTTTCGAAGTAGCGGTTTCTGCTTTTTCTAAAATAGTTGCTACGGATACGTCTCCAAAAATAAAGTGGCTATCACGGTTTTTGTAATTCACTTGTGGGGAAGTCAACTCTGGATTAATTACCATTACACAGTTTGCCGTCCCTGCCTTAATCATTTCATATCCTCGATGCAAGCCAAAAGTCGCCGCCGAACACGCGACTAACATATCAAATCCAAATCCTTCAATGCCTAAAGCACCTTGCACTTCAATGGCAATCGCAGGATAAGAACGTTGGGTATAAGCACAAGCCACAATGATTACATCAATATCTTGAGCGGTTTTATTCGCTGCCGCCATTGCTTTTTTGGCAGCATGTAGCGCAATCTCCGCTTGGTCAGACAAAGCATCATCTGGTCTTGCAGGGATAACCGGCATCATTCGATTAATGTCCAAAGCGCCTTCTTTTTTGTAAATATACCTGCTTTTTATACCAGAAGCTTTGTGGATAAATCCTGCTGAAGAATGTGGTTTTGCAGCCACTTCTCCGCTGGTAATTAATACTTCATTTTCGGCATTATATTTATCTGCGTAAGCATTATAACTCTCTACTAATTCTTCGTTAGTGATGGTATTTTCTGGTTTCCATAAACCTGTACCACTAATAACTACGGATTGGCTCATACTATTTACTTTATGACTAAATTATTTATAAATTTTGGAGTGTAAAGATGGGAAATAATATTTAATATTTAGGTAATATATTTAAAATATTCGACCTAAGACATTGGGCTAAAGACAAAGTCGTTCGTATTTAAGTTGGAATTTTAGGCTTTTATTTTTAACCTTCTACTTATCTTTGCACCAATGAAAATTGCCTTAGCTCAAATCAAGCCTTTTAAGGGAAATATTCCCGTTAATCTTGCGCTCCATGAAAAATGGATACAATTGGCCATTAAACATCAAGCCAACCTCATCGTTTTCCCAGAATTATCTATGACGGGTTACGAACCTACCTTAGCAAAAGCACTTGCTATTAACGCATCCGACCAACGTTTGGAAATATTTCAAACATTAAGCAACCAACATCAAATTATTATTGGGATTGGTCTGCCCATAAAAAAGGCAAAGGGGATTTATATTGGATTACTGTTTTTTCACCCTCAACAACCAAGGCAATTATATACTAAAAAATATTTACACGCCGATGAAGTACCTTTTTTCAAGGAAGGACAAAATGATGCTTTATTAATTGGTGAAACAAGCATTGCCCCTGCCGTTTGTTATGAATTATCTATTCCAACGTGAGTTTTGGATAAGGATCGGTCAAATATGAGTAATCAGAGCGGTTTCAAAATCATGTTGCCCCATTTTTTGAACATAAGCTGGAATACAAGGAGTCTTATCCAAAAAAGTATAAGCAA
>Ga0129327_10002711_pt1 | contig 10313 bp, 9 predicted proteins | sample CPBDNA_6_FD_111799 | JGI IMG/M metagenome (GOLD analysis project Ga0129327, IMG submission 111799) | Freshwater to marine salinity gradient microbial communities from Chesapeake Bay, USA - CPBay_Spr_31_0.8_DNA | ecosystem: Environmental > Aquatic > Marine > Coastal | place: USA: Chesapeake Bay...
AGGAAACCAGTGACAGGCTCATGGAATTATACGAAAGATCTCCAGGAGTGAAACTTCGAATCGAAGGACGAATGCGCTATATAGCGTTCGTTTCAGAGTGCTGCAGAGTTAGAAGAAACGCGCATAGTTTGCGTTTTGAGTTACACTAAGCTTGCTTTGTTGTTTGATTTTCCTAATATTACGGGTTCATAAAAAGCAATTTTATTCGCCGCATGCGCGTTTTCTAAACGGTTTTATATTATAGTTTTAATCGCGTTTCCCGGGATTTTGTACGCGTCGTTACCAAAAACCATGTTAATTTAATTAATTCCGTATATTTGCGCATTCAAATACCGAATTTGTCCACGACGCGTAATCATAAAAAAACTAAAATGTGTTTAGACAGCGCTGTTTCTCTTTACGGTTTAAATCTCCGTTCTTTCGTTTTGTGTGGCTTATACACATAGTGCGGTCATTCGTTTTGTTATGGAACTCAATTGCTCAATATAATGCGTTTGTAAACTTGACAGATGCAACCGCCAAATGTCAGTTTTCTTCTGGAGAGAATGAAGGAATTAGCGTTATTCTTGCGACAACATATGATTCGTCGACGTTGGATAATTTTGATGTTGAAGGTACCTGGGAATCGTCAATATTTAGAGATTCTTTACGACTCTACAAATTTTGGGGCGACGATTCTTCAGGAGTCTCTGTTAGTATTGTAGAGGCGACTGTAACAAAATCATCACGACATCTACGGAGTGACTTTGCATCGAGGCGGTTTTTACGTGCACTGGATGCACATGTGTCGTCGTATAATTTGGATCCTCGTATAAAAGAGATTATCCTAGACTATATGTGGATGCCCGATAGCTGGGCCTTGGCGAAATATGGGAGTCACAACTTCGGTTTACTGAACAATCTAGTGATGTTGGCGAAACGTAATTATCCGTTATCACATATAAAAGCAGGCGGAGTCGTGTATTTACCGACTCCATGGCAGTTATATCATGGTATAGTGATGAGTAAGTATTGGAAGGAGTTGATCTACTTGTACTATGTAGAGTACATAGAATACGTGGATGCGCAATCAAACCCTTTAGTAAGGAGCGATATGATCATCAAAGACGCAATTGCACTTTGTGGCAAGTCTGTCGTTAATAACTTAGTGGCGTTGACGTCGAAAGGCGAGAAGATTGAGTCCTTGAGCACAGACGACCTGCAACAGTGGAGAGGGGAAAATGATATATTTATGAAACTTACGCGGAAGTGATTTGAAACAGCACTTTGATTTAAAGTATGTTAGTGGCCATGAGTGATGGTTATTGAACTGACTTTGATGTTGACACACCCAAAAGGACGGATATCTTTTTATTAAACCTCAACAGGAAGGGATATTTCGGCGCACCATACCGCAATTTGCGTGGAAATTTTTCTTCATTTCTGTGAGATTGTATTATATACCAGGGTTCATTATATTGGCTAACTTGGATAACTTGGTTTATGTTTAATGTAAGGCGACAGTCGTTTTCTTCAAAAGCCGTCTGGTACAAGTAAATCGAGAAATACATTGCAACAAGAAAGGGATATGAAGGCTCTGCGCAATACTGGGCGTAATCTCAGCAGTGATTTCGCTGACGGAGGTTTCGTTTTCATTCATTATTTTTTTACAGTTCCTTTTATTCGATCATTACTTCTGTTTTCATTACTTACTCAGATGATGACGCGTCTTTAGCTGGTTCATGTCATCGAGAAGTTCCATCGAAAGGTACTATCTTTTATTTGTTTTAATTATTTTTAATGTTAATTTTTTTTCGCAGAACAACTATGGATGTGCGTTATCTGTTACGAGCTACAGTGGTCGAAAGATTGTCTTTGCCAATGTTGTGGAAGTCGGATAGAACATTCTTCTGTGGATATCACACCGTTTATGAAGTACATGAAAATTAGGATGGACGTTGCAAAAGGAGTTAATGTTGAAGATGACGTTATAAACAATTATCATTTCACAAATGTGAAAAGGAATCGGGATCCAGGATCTTTTTATGTTTTTGCGGATCTTTGTTCTGTTAAAATAAAGGTATGTATAACGCATTGACTATTATTGTGTATGTTCATAACACAATTCATTTTTTTTAAGGAGCTGAAAAGTTACGGTCTGTCCGTGGATATTTTAGCGTCTCTCATATTTAACTGTGCTTTTTACAGGTAGTGATCTTTTCTATTTAAATTTTATTTATTCCGTACACTTACATATACCTCCTTTTTTCAGGAAAACCGGCGGAATAGGTTTTTCTAAATTCGTTGGATTTGTTTCTCATTATGACGGGGATGCCATGGTCATACGTGCGTTATTATACAACGGAGAATTCGGACATATATTTACCAACGCCTATAACCATATCAATTACAATTCCGAATGCAAACGCTATAGAGCTCTTTGTACTTACCAGAAATTATTTCAAAAGTACGTATGCTTATAAACACAACGCATGTTTAACGTTCTTATCACGATTGTTTTAATGTAGGGATCTTCAAAACCTATGGAACTTGAAAAATGACGTTGCCAAAACTGCTCTAAAAAGTCGGTCTTATAAAGAGACTATAAATTTCTTACGAAACATAAAAGGTTTCGGAGGAACAGGATTTTATGCGAAGGAAATCCTACTTGATGTTGTGTCATGTATTACAGAAAGTGGTTTCAGTAATTTTTTCAACGATTTAGAAATCTGGAGTCCTGTTGGTCCTGGAGCACGAAGAGGCATGGGTCGAATTTTAAAATTTAAAAATTGATTATTATCGTTTCTTGATTTTTACAGGCACTGGTTCACTAGATTTGGTAATCTACGACGCGTCATCTCTTTGTTTGTCAAAAGTGCTCCAGCTTCGTCTTGAAGCTCTGGATAATGCAATTGCATCTAATACAATTTTTAAAGAAATTCATGACGTATGGATTCGTCAACCCGGCTACGGATTTCAAATTCTCCGGTCATATGGTTCAACTGATATTAAAAATCCTTTAAGTGGTTTGGCTGTAATGATGATTAACAGAGGACGTATCTTCGATGGCTGTATGCTTGTACAAAGAGGTACTGAAAGCGGTGTGGTCGTAGATTGGTTATTTTTGGAAAGCAATTTTCAATCAAACTATGTTCTTTTTGAATCGATTTGCGAAAACACGATGCCTCAAGGAAATCTTTCTTCTACTTTGGATTATGATCAAAATCGAATGAAGTGTGCGGCATCACGAATGATTACAATACTTGGCGATGTACTTCTTCTTCCTTTTCTATATTCGAATCAGGTTTTAGCCTCAAAGCTGAATATCTTCGATTTATTTTTGGAAAAAGTATCATATTATATTGGAGATTTTCGTTTTGTTCGATTGATTAATCTTTGCAAGCGGTTCTATGATTCCACCACGGTTCTTCAAGAACATATTAATGAAATCAAAAAGCTACGTGAAATAGTTGGTACAAAACAATTCTTCAGCTTGTAAGCTATTACGAATTTTGATTTCATTTATTTCAATATCTATCACCAGGTGTATCGCTTGCTTCATCTCCTGATGATTTATTTACTGGAAAACTCGTGAATTTATTTTTACTTATCAAGCACTGTGAGAGCAAATTTGTTTCAGACGTTGACTTTAACATTCAAGATCTACAATGGAACTTGTGTGAATTTGATAAGTACGAACGTATTAAGAATGGTGAACGAGGAAGAAGACGTCGATATCCTTGACGGTTTTTTTATGGTACAGGCGGATCGATGAAATGTGATTCTCAAAATGCAGACGAAATTGATGCTCACAATACTGTGATCGTGAAGAAGAATGGTGTTGAAGACAATATATATGGAAGTATCCGAAAACGCAAAACCGATTTGACGTTCTTGGTATTGAATACACATGATCAATTTGCAGTTAACCGTGTGCTCATTTTTGATCAAAATGGAAAGGACTTATGGAAATATTTATGTTCCAAAGAGATTAAAGGCAGTTTCAATAATCACAAAGAACGTGGCTGTTTTCACAGAGAGCAGCTTTTTATTCAAGGCGTCAATGTATACGATCCAGATAATAGCACACATAAACTAAACGCAGGCGCGTCGTGGTATGCATCATCTTTCGAAAGCAGCAATTTTATTGATGAATCCCTCTTCAATAAATACCAGAAAAGTAAAGGACAATGGTTCGAAATGTCAAGTGATAACTTCGTTGCCAATAATCTCATGGATCCAAAAGGCAGAAAAGAATGGGTTGAAAAGATTTATTCAAAATACCATCCCATCAATATTCAATTCGAATCTGTGCAAAGCTGTGAAAAGGATACAAACGTGTATGGAGGACTGCTTGTAAGGAAACCAAACGTGAAATTTACGGCCGTTATGAAAGATGATGAAATATCCCATGTTATTATTCATGATGAAAATGGACTGGATCTCCGTAAATTTCTGTTATCGAAAGAAAAAAATCCTAAATTCCAGTCCCCTCAGGACCGAGGCGCTTTTCAGAGAAATCATCTCTGCATTCAAGACATGCATGTTTATGATGCAGAAAACAGTTATCATGTTAAACAATGTAAGGATTCAAACCCGTCTTGGTTGGTCAAAACATTCGAAGAAAGCAATTTGCATGAAGAATCTCTTTTCGAAAAGTACAAAAACAGCAAAGGAGGATGGTATGAGATGAGTGGAGATGATTTTGATGCAAATAATCTACAAGAAGATGTAGGCCGTCAAGCATGGGTTGCGAAAATTCAAGAGAAATATGATGATTGGAATATCATTTGGTCTGTCTTCTTTTGAATATTTTTTTATCGGAATATTGCGGAATTATTAAGATCTTGTCATTTTATATGCATTATTAAGGGCTGCCTAAACGCTGTGCCATGCGTCTATAAAACCGATTATGGGGTGTTTGCCTTTTATTTGCATTCCTTTAATGCGATTTAACGATTTTTATTAATTTTATGCATTGATAAACAGGAATTTTGCTCATATGTGCACGCGCTGTAATTTTTCAGTATCTTTTTTCATTAGGTGTTTTCGGAGTCACGGACGATATGGTCAGAAATTCATCTTACAATGGATATGGACAATACTTCGTGAATAAATCGTCATGTGTTACTGCGCGGAGATCGAGTGACTCGGATTGGATTAAAGTGAATAAAAAGTCGCGTCTCACAAACAAGCATCCTTTTACTTCTGATTATATTTCTAATCTCAAGGATGTTTCTGACGTGGAAACGCGTTTTCCGTTGGAATTTCTGTATGATAGTGATGAAAATGAAAGTGACGATGATGACGATGATACTGTTTATAACTTTGAAAGCGAACCAATATCGATGGATAAGGTTACCGATTCTACTTCTGAACCAATATCGATGGATAATGTTACCGATTCTACTTCTGTACATATGGGGGAATATGAATTCGACAATGCCACTGAGGAAAATTTGCAATATACCAAAAAAAATTTAGATGGCATGTATCTCGACGACGAAGGCGATCAAATTCCTGATTTAAGAGAAAATAATGAAGAAGTACAGGGCTTCAGTGAGAAGGATTATCTCTTCAATTTGAATCTCATGACTGCAATTGGAACAAGAGTAGCTAAACAGTTTGATCAAGGTGTATTCGCGGGCACTGTAACAAAGTATTTGGCACCGGATTGTGGCGATGAATATCCATTGTGGCAAACAGTATTTGATGACAATGATACGGAGCAGTGGAATATATCCGAATTGGAACATGGAATCAGTCTATTCAATTCCGAAGTCACTTTCAGCTTACACAACTTTATGGACAATGAGCGTTCATTGTCGTCGTGTGCCGAATGCGATAGTATGTCTGAATCTTATTGTGTTTCAAATACGGACACAGAGACTTCTGTATCGGACGATAATTCTGAGAGATGTGTTGAATCCGCAGATGATGATTCTGATTTTGAATACTCGAGCAGTGGTGAAAGTTGTATATCTGTAAGTTCTTAGATTGTAATTATGTAAGTTCTTATAATGAATTCTTAATTTCATCTTTCAATTGTACAATTTTTTCAGGTGTCAAATATGAACAGAAATGCAAGAATATGCTTTAAGTGTAAAAAGCCTATTAAAGGTCACCCAAAACCCACAGGCGCGCGTTGTGAATTTGGAACATTGGAAAGTTCTTTTGATATGATTGCTGATGTTTTCGATATACCGCACCGTGTTCGACCTGATAAAGAATCTTACTTCGATGTTGAAAAGCGTCAAATGCTAGTATGCGCATGTTGCGGGAGATTGACCACTGGTATTTCAAGTGAAGAAATCCATTTATACTCAACTGTATCGAAATCTGAAGACTTCCATGGCAATTACAAATTTTTCAAACGAATGATTTTACGCTTACAATATAGTGAAATCGTACCTGATGGAGTTTATGCATGTTATGATTTACATCGTCGTCTTGGTCCTAGATTTAAGAAACTTTCATCTATTCCTTTGGATATTCGTGGCGTGGTGTATAACGGAAGTCAGTGTGACGTTATTCTTCGCTTATGTTTGGAATGTCGTGATTCATTAATGAAAGGAAATGACACATCGAAAACACCTCCGTGGGCTGCGTATGCAAATGGCTGGACTACAGGGACTTGGCCGGTACAATTCAATGATGTAAGCGAAGCTGAGGTTAAAATGATCGTAAGGGGATCATTGCATTTTTCAAGTATGGTTGTTGCAGGCGAAAAAAATAAGATTTTAAGCAGTCATGTTGTAACAAGGATGGGTAATGTGGGAGCAACCGAGAAGTTGCCTCGTAATCTCGATCTTGACGACATTATGGTAGTATTCTCTAATGCATCATTGGATACGAAAGATCTGTTAAATAAAAAATGGGTTCGATGTCGCAGATATTTGCTTCATGAAATGCTCAATTGGTTACGGAAAAATTCAAGTGCTTATTGTGATGTTCTTGAATCATCTTTTATAGGAGATAAAAAAGATGATTGCGTTTTGAACAATCTTGTTTCAGATGAAGAAGATAACGGTCAGTTGTTGAAGGAAATTTTTACGTCCGGTGATCGCCCTGGAGCTTCAAACGCTGTTTCCGAGAGCAGTACCGCTTACTTTGATCTTAGTTCTGACTTGATGTTAAGCGCAACTGAATGTGACCGTGGGGTTGTTAAGCAGTTAAAACATTTCCTTGTAAAGAGTAAATCCGATTTCGCTGACAACAAAGGACCAAGTTTTTATGGAGCAACATTTGTCAAAGAATTTCCGTATAATTGTGGTACCCCAAATTCTACAAGAAATAAGCCAGTGCCAAGACATAAGGCTTTCCAACGTTATTTATTACTTGGGGACCGAGTTCTTGCACAATCGAGAAATTTAGTATTCTACATGTTTGATGAATTAGCGAGGTATAAACTCCATTTGAACGTTCATTTAAGAATAAAACAAAATCCATCGTTAATCAACGATGCGATTTCGATTACTCCAGACGATATCAAAGTTGCTTTAGAACGCACTGCTACTGCAAAATCACAATGTATGAAAGGGAACGATATTGAAGTCGATCTTACAGACGGAGAAAAAAGTGCAATAAAACTTCTGGGTGTTATTACTCGCAGTGCAAGAGGCACTTTTTGCAGTACCGAAGAACGCGAAGCAATGTCATCTTTTGTTGATGCCATATATGATCGAAAAGGTAAGCCACATGCAATGATAACATTCACACCAAAGGACAGTGTATCCGGGTGGATCGCTTTTCACTCAGGCCATTTAAATGGTGTATCTTTTGAAACGCTGCACAATTGGCGGGATCCTGATTTTCCTTCGCAAGATGACATTCGGAAAGCAGCATGTAAGGATCCAGTTTTATCAGCTATTCATTTTCAAAAGTTTATTGATGATTATGTAATTCCAATATATCTCGGATGGGATTCTCAAAAAGGTTGTAGTTTTGAAGGTGGCGGTGAAGTGGGAGTTGTTGAAGCATATGTGATTCCTGTCGAGGCTCAAGGAGCTTTAACTTGCGCTTTACACGCACACATGTTGGTGTGGCTTGAAGGCTATCCCAAAACTTCATACGAAGAGGAGAAAGACAGCGAGTACAATAGCAAAGCTTGCGAATATATTGATGGGCATTTGATTGGAAGTTACCCCGTTTTGGATCTATTTGTCGATGAAGAAAAGTCCGCAAAGATGAAGTGTCCGTTATGTATAAACGGGTTCATCTCCTCGAATCCGATTCCGTTTATATGCAATACCAGTTTAAGTTCTTTTGAACCAGTGGTAGGTATCTGTGAAGTATGTAAAACTGGATTTACATCTAAACGCCTCCGAGAATGTTGTCGTGAACTCTTGTGCCGTGTTCTTTACGTCAGTGGATTTGAGACAAGCAAAGAACAGTTGTATAAAGAAGTCAAGAACATCATTTCATCGGAATGTATGTTTCCTTTTCCGGACGTTCTCCCTAAACATCTTCCTCGCAATCGACGTGTTAAGTATATGAATTACATCATTACTGCATTAGAATCTCCGTCTATCGTTTCTACTTTCATATCGGACGATGATGCTGAATTTTTTTCCGTTGTACTTCGACTTGATCTTGGTATAGAGCTTACGCATTCGCATAAATATAAGGTCAGTTCTGCTTGACTATTTTTTCTCGTATATTTTTTTGATAATTATTTTTTTCTTTTAGCATCATAAAAGCTGTTTCAAAAAAGGACTTATGAACAAAAGGAATTTTGCGTTATGCCGTTATAACTTTCCAATTGCGCCGTGTGAGAATACAACTCTTACGACTTTATACAATGATGATGGCAGTATTAACAAGATTCTTCAAATCGCAAGAGGAATTGGATCTGAGTATTTGAATTCAGTTGCTTGCGATCTTTTTTCTTTATCGAAGTCTAACGGAGACATGAAGATGTTAACCGGGCAAAATATCCATTACGCTACTAAATATCCGACTAAAGTGCAGCAACAGACGTTTTGTGACAGTGCTTTTAAACGTCATCGAGAAGGCATTGAAAAGGCTTTCGAACGACGTTTCAACAGTGACCCGATGAACTCCACTCTGCACGGCAAAGGCATTATTCATTCGTTAGCGTATCAGCATACCAATATTTTAGAGGTTCAACCGACTTGTGCTCTTTTGTCATTATCATTATTTTATTTTTATTAATTATCCTTTGTTTGTAGGTTGGTGTTCCTATGGCCGCATTTTATATTGCACGTAACGACAGAGCAATGATCACATCCCATGGTTGTGTAAATTTGATACTCGCAAGTGCTATCAAACAAATTCAAAAAGGAGAGGTGGATTGGAAACTGAATATCGAAGATGCCCACGGTACTGTGATCGTCCCTCCTTTAACTGAGTATTTGTTAAAACCATATGGTTTAAACCACTTATGTTGGTATGAATACCTCGAATCCTATGAAATTGTTAACAATGCTTATGGTCTTCATATCGGCCATTTTAATCTTCATGATGATCATCCTTTGAGAAAAAAAAAAGTAGTGATTCGCAGAAAATCTCCTGTTATAGTACAGTACCATGGATTTTCATTAAAACCTTCGGCACGTCGTGATACACCTGAAAAAAAGGAATTGTTCGCTTTTTGTGTTCTCGTTATGTTCAAATCGTACAATTGTATAAGTGACATACAAGGCAATCACCGTTCTTATTATGATGCTTTATTCGATGACAACGGCGAGATGAAGATGGACGTGTTAAATCAAATTGGGTATTATGTTGTCAAACATAATGAAGACAGATGGAAAAACAAATTCGCAAGTGAATCTTCAGGAAAGGCTTATAAGAAAAAAATGAATGATGCTGCACAAAGTATCGAAGAGTCTCTGTGTCCTGATGTACACAGTATTCCAAATAACGATCATTTATTTGAGTTCGTTAGTGGTGATATGGATATTTCCACTCAGAATTTCGTTGATGTTATATCGCTTCCAGATCCCGCTGACGAGGATACGGATGTTACCTCACGTTTAGTGAGTTCATATGTCGATCAAATAAACTCCATTGATGTTCGTGGATTGGATGAGAACGCTATATTGGCGGGTTACAAAAGTACGATTCTATCTTCACGTCAACAAAGTCTCTTTGAAAAATTAAAAATTCTTGATGTCATTGAAGTACGACCACTTATCGACGCAGCTATTGACACGTTCAATCTTGAAAATTCCGTTGATTATGATTCGGTACGCAATAAATATTTATTGTGCACAGGAGAATGTGTCATTTGTAGAATTTCAGACGATAAGCCTTCTGTTGGAGTACCATTATTTGCTTCGTTACATGAAGTTTGTGATATTTTCACGTTA
>Ga0129327_10002712_pt1 | contig 10310 bp, 7 predicted proteins | sample CPBDNA_6_FD_111799 | JGI IMG/M metagenome (GOLD analysis project Ga0129327, IMG submission 111799) | Freshwater to marine salinity gradient microbial communities from Chesapeake Bay, USA - CPBay_Spr_31_0.8_DNA | ecosystem: Environmental > Aquatic > Marine > Coastal | place: USA: Chesapeake Bay...
GACAAGTATCAACACTGTCATCGACACCGTCGTTATCGGTATCTGCAGTTATTGAAGCTGCACCATAAACTTCCATTTCAAAAATAGAATAACCATAAAGGTTAGCTTCAGGGCGGCTTAAGCCATTCATCCGCACATAGCGGTAGGTTCCAGATATAGCAGCCGTATCGGTTCTAGGAGCAAAGGTGCCTCCCGAAAAAGTAGATAACACAGTCCAACTACTATTATTATTTGAACCCTCAATCCTATAAGTAGCGGCATTGGCAGCTTCCCAAACAATAACTGTCTGATCCAAACTGTAAGCCGCACCCAAATCTAAAGTGAGCGTCGTAGGGTCTATATTGAATTGCGATTCCCAGCGTGTTGATAAACTACCATCAACTGCCGCGCTGGCATTACCTGATCCACCTGTCGAACTCGCCGAAGCTGACACTACAGGTATCTTTACCGAAAAAGGATCGAGCAAAGGAATAGAGTCAACTATTTGTAAACGTACGGGCTCACCCGCAAACGTAGAGACAGACGCTAGGGTAATAACGCTAAGAAGTAATAAACCTGCAGATAATTTTTTCATTATTACTATTTACTCGCTTTAATACGTTTAAGTGGTAATCCAGCAGCAGCTAGAAGCAGAGCCAACAAACCGAAAGCGAAAGCGGGCATTATAGGAATAAACTCTTCGCTTACTTCGTCACCAAACGGCGTGGCGTCACATGCATCACCGCTGCCATCGGTATCAGAATCTAACTGATCAGCATTGGCGTCGGTAGGACAGTTATCGACATTGTTATCCACTCCATCTGAATCGGCATCACCATTTGGCGTGCTATCGCAGGCATCACCAGTACCGTCTGCATCAGTGTCTGTTTGATTAGCATTCGGAATCGCTGGGCAATTGTCTATATTGTTATCAACACCATCGACATCATCATCACCGTTTGGCGTACTATCACAAACATCACCGGCACCATCGTTATCAGCATCTGCTTGATCAGCATTCGCAATCGCTGGGCAATTGTCTATATTGTTATCAACACCATCGGCGTCATCATCACCGTTTGGTGTGCTATCACAAACATCACCGGCACCATCGTTATCAGCATCTGCTTGATCAGCATTCGCAACGGCTGGACAGTTATCATTTGAATCGGCAATACCGTCAAAGTCAGCATCACCGTTTGGCGTGCTATCACAAACATCACCGGCACCATCGTTATCAGCATCTGCTTGATCAGCATTCGCAACGGCTGGACAGTTATCATTTGAATCGGCAATACCGTCAAAGTCAGCATCATTTGGCTCACTCGGTGTTGAAGTAGACTCTTGAGGGTCGCTACCAAAAGCCACCTCTAACGCATCACTAATGCCATCGTTATCCGAATCAACGCCACCAAGATCCGGCACCGGAATACCCGTACCGATTTGACCTTGAGCGCCAGCAGCAGCCCCATTGGCTACAATGGTGAGAGGCACGATGATATCAAAATTAATCGCAGCACCTGCTGCAAGGCCCGAAACATTTAAGACGAGATCTTCCGAGGTACCCACTAGTCCGAGACTAACGTTAAACTCTAGGGCCGCTAGACCACTGCCTCCACCAACGACGGAATCAGGGACAACAGTGACTGCCGCTTGGCTCAGAAAACTCGGTAATGTTGTAGGAGTAGAGATGGAGATTGAGTGAAAAACGGCACCCGGATTGTCGTTAACCAACAATACGTAAATAGTATTATCATTAGAGTACCTCTCAACATCATAAGCCTGTGCCGGCGCCATAAACGCCATACAAAAAAATATTGAGCACATTACCAAGGCTGACAAGCTAATTCTTTTCATGTGATACGTTCCATATTTATAATTATATGATCGGAGGTATTTACCGAAAATGTATGAATTTATTATTTTATGCCTAATTTGAATCTTGTACTTATGACACTAATTAATACAAATATTCTTGAGGACAACACTTACATACGAATATTGCGCCTAAATAGATCTGACTATTATTTAGACTAACACAAGCTGTGTTTTTTGCTGTTTAAAAGCGTTGAAATGGAAGCATTCTACGACAAAAAAGGCCTTTTTTTTCATCAACCTACCCTGAATACTAAGATTCGCCGATTAATACAAACGTTAAAAAAAAGCACCAAAACAGGTCGATTTTAAGCAATCAATTAAAAACACGTATAAAAAGTGAAAAAGAAATGGAAAGAAAATAAATATTACCATTAAAAACAATAGCTTATAATTATTTTCAGGTCTGAAGGCGGGCATTGTCATTGACGATAAATTGGTGTTAGCTGCGACCAATTTATCATCAAATAACAAAAACTAACACGCTGACTATTTATTCATCCTCTTCATTCATCCTCTAGCGATCTATAAATATCGGCAGCGCACAAAAAGCAGCGCTATAAAGCTTTAACAACCACCCTTTTAATGAAGTGATTGCCTCTTAAAGCTCAGCCGGTCACCACCATTGTTATCTTCCTTAATAAGCTCCACCACAATTGTGTCACCAGCACTAAAATCGCCTGCCAGTAAATGCTGGGCTAACGGATTCTCTATGCGCTGCTGAATCACCCGTTTTAAAGGTCTTGCACCGTAAACGGGGTCAAAACCTGCCTCAACAATCATCGCTAAGGCTTGATCATCTAATTGCAGCGTAAGCTCTCGCTCGGCTAAGCGTGCATGTAATTGCTGTAATTGAATAGTCGCAATACCGCTAATATGTTCACGCCCCAGAGGATGAAACACGACGGTTTCATCAATACGATTAATAAATTCTGGTCTAAAGTGCGCCGACACCACATCCATAACCGCCGATTTCATAGCGGCATAACGGCTCTCGGTTAACATTGAGTCTTCACCGACTAAACCTTCTTGTGGCGGCAGGCCAAAATCCACCGCATCATACGATTGATCACTGGCAATATGCTGAATCACATCCGAGCCTAAATTTGAGGTCATCACAATGACGGTGTTTTTAAAATCTACCGTTCGCCCTTGGCTATCCGTTAGGCGACCATCATCAAGTACCTGCAATAAAATATTAAAGACATCCGGATGCGCTTTTTCAATTTCATCGAGTAACAATAATGAATAAGGGCGACGGCGAATAGCCTCGGTTAAATAACCGCCTTCATCGTAGCCCACATAACCCGGAGGCGCACCAATTAAGCGTGACACCGAATGCTTCTCCATAAACTCCGACATATCTAAACGAACTAATGAAGATTCGCTATCGAATAAAAAGTTCGCTAACGATTTGCATAACTCGGTTTTACCCACACCCGTAGGCCCAAGAAACAAGAAAGAACCGTTAGGCCGATTAGGATCAGATAAGCCTGCCCGTGAACGTCTAACCGCATCCGATACTGCTTTAACTGCTTCATCTTGACCAACAACACGATGATGCAATTCGGCTTCCATTCTCAGTAGTTTATCTTTATCGCCTTCAAGCATTTTACTAATAGGAATACCTGTCCAGCGCGACACCACTTCAGCCACTTCTTCATCGGTAACGCGGTTACGCAGTAATGTCATCACCGGTGTGTCGATTGTGGCAATATCGGCCAGCTGCTTTTCTAACGCAGGAATAGTGCCGTATTGCAGTTCTGACATACGACTTAAATCACCGCTTCTCGAAGCCGCTTCTAAAGCAATACGTGCCTGCTCAAGTTCAGATTTGATTTGTTGATCACCCTGTACTGTCGCCTTTTCTGCTCGCCACACTTCATCTAAATCGGCAAATTCTTTTTCGACTAAATCAATATCATCGGTTAATATTTTTAATTGTTTTTTCGCAGCTTCGTCTTTATCTTTTTTAACCGCTTCACGCTGTATTTTTAATTGAATTAAACGCCGCTCTAACTTATCCATCACCTCGGGCTTAGAATCAATTTCCATACGAATACGACTCGCCGCCTCATCAATTAAATCGATGGCTTTATCGGGTAATTGTCTATCAGTAATGTAGCGCTGTGATAATTTTGCCGCGGCGATAATGGCAGCATCTGTAATATCAACCCCATGATGCACCTCATAGCGTTCTTTTAAGCCACGTAAAATAGCAATGGTATCTTCTTCTGACGGCTCATCGACAAGCACTTTTTGAAAGCGACGTTCTAGCGCGGCATCTTTTTCGACGAACTGTCTATATTCATTTAATGTGGTTGCACCCACACAATGTAATTCACCACGTGCTAAGGCCGGCTTTAACATATTGCCGGCATCCATTGCGCCTTCGGCTTTACCCGCGCCAACCATGGTATGTAATTCATCGACAAATAAAATAATCTGCCCCTCATGCTGAGACAGCTCTTTAAGTACTGCTTTTAAGCGCTCTTCAAAATCACCACGAAATTTAGCGCCTGCCAATAAAGCCGCAAGGTCTAACGATAATAGTCGTTTGTTTTTAATACTCTCAGGCACTTCGCCATTAACAATTCTCTGCGCTAAACCTTCGACAATAGCAGTTTTACCCACTCCCGGCTCGCCAATTAACACGGGGTTATTTTTAGTCCGACGTTGTAACACCTGAATAGTACGACGCACTTCATCATCACGACCAATCACCGGATCTAGCTTACCCTGCTCTGCTAGCGCAGTAAGATCAATCGTATATTTGTCTAAAGATTGTCGATTATTTTCTGCATCGGCTGATGTCACGGACTCGCCCCCACGGATATTATTAATGGCCTGCTCAACTTGCACAGCATCAAAGCCTGCTTGTTTAAACAAAGGAAATAAATTTGAATTTTTTTGTAAGGCCGCCGACAAAACGGCTTCACTCGAAATAAATTGATCGGCTTTATCTTGCGCATATTTATCGGCAAGGTTCAAAAGTTTGGCTAAATCAGGCGAAGCGGCTATCTCGCCTGTCGCTTGCTGGAGTGTGGGAAATGATGCGACCGTGTGCTCTAACGCACTTATTAATAACGGTAAGTCACCACTCGACTGCTTTAATATAGGCGTGACCGAACTGCCAGTCGCATTTAACATGGCAAGCATAAGATGAGCCGGCTCAATGGCTGAATGATTTTTACCGACAGCCATTGACTGGCCATCTGCTAGCGCACTTTGTAAAGCTTGAGTAAAACGATCGAATCGCATGATACTTGCCTCGCTATCATTGTGTGTTTAACTGCTGCGTTTTTTTCAACGTGTTCATACAACGTGTCTATACAACGTGTCTATACAACAAAGATAGGGGCAATAAAGATTATTTCAAGGGCGAACGAGAATTAAGGCTATGAGGATTCAGATATGAATCCTCAACTAATGGAGATACTTTAAAAAACTAAGTCAATTAAACTTATTTTTTGCTTTCGCGAATATCAAAAATCGGTGCACGCGGCGCATCAAGCAAACCGAATGATCCACGGTTTAACCAAGAACGATGGTCAAGATTAAAATCGGCTGCAAAGCGATAATCGCCGTTTTCATCCAAAGAAGGATGATTAGGGAAGTTCATTTTAAGCACCGCTAAATTATCATCGGCTAGTTCGGTTAAACCAATGCGGTGATAACAAAAAACTAATAAGGCAAAGGCATCACTCATGGCTTCGGTTTTTGGATATTGCTCTACCACCGCTTTGGCGCGATTAATGGCTGCGGTATAAGCACGACGTTTAACATAGTAATTAGCAACCACCATTTCATGACGCGCTAAGACACCTTTAATATTAACCATACGCACGCGGGCATCGGCGGCGTAAACACTATCGGGATAGCGGCGTAAAAACTCCTGAAACTCACGAAATGATCGACGTGCTGAAGCGACATCTCTGGCCGAATGATCCGTTTGATAAAACCGTGACAGCAAACCAGGCTCAAGACTGTAATTGGCTAGGCCTTTCATATACCAAGCGTAATCGGCATCGGGGTGTCTGGGGTGAAGACGTAAAAAACGATCGGCAGCGGCAATAGCGGCTTCTTCATTATTATCACGATAGTAGGCGTAAACGATTTCTAGCTGTGATTGATCGGCATAAACGCCAAAAGGAAAGCGAGATTCAAGTAGCTGGAGGTTTTTAACGGCCAATTCAAATCTTTCATCATCAAAGTATTCTTGAACACGTTCATAGAGCTGCTGCTCAGATAATAGACGTGCTTTTTCGCGTTCTTCATCGGTTTTATCTTTACTACCAAAAACTGAACAACCAGCCATCAATATAATTAACGTAGCAAAAACGCCATAAGTGGTAAGTTTGTTCATTCGAATCTGATGCCTCTGTAAGAACTACGGTGCCAAATGTTGACGTTTGTGTGATTACCGCCTTTATTAAGGCGAGTTCTGATGATGATGTTATACCACTCGCCCAGACTACGATACAATTGCGGGCTAATGAGGCCAATTATCACATAACTCGGCCTTAATCGCTCCCGCGCGCAACTGAAATTATCATTCTATGAGCAATACGACAGCAAATTCGGACCAAAATCCTGAACCTAAGACGCCTGAATCAGTCACGGACACCACCGTTGATTCATTGACTGAGGATGATGCAGCAATCATTGAAAACGACGCAGCGTCAATTGAGAGCAATGAACCGTCTGACAACATCATTCATCGCAGCGCCACCATCACCGAAGAACTTTCGGGTAAACGCTGTGACCAGATTGCGGCAAAACTGTTCCCTGAATTTTCTCGTGGCAAGCTTCAAAGCTGGATTACCTCGGGAGAGCTCACCGCCGATAACCAGCAATGTAAACCTCGCCAAAAACTCTTTATTGGTGCTCAATTAGACTTAACGGCTGAGTTTACGCCGGTTTCAGATTGGGCTCCCGAAAGCCGGCCCATTAATATTGTCTATGAAGACGAGCATTTATTGGTCGTTAACAAGCCGATTAACTGCGTTGTTCACCCTGCTCCCGGTTTATTATCCGGTACATTGGTCAATAGCGTATTAGCGCATTGTCCCGGTAATTCCGCCCTGCCACGCGGCGGTATAGTGCATAGGCTAGACAAAGACACCACCGGCTTAATGGTGGTAGCAAAAAGCTTAGAAGCGCATAGCAGTCTTGTTAGGCAGCTACAACAACGAACGGTTAGCCGCGTATATAGAGCCGTTGTAAAAGGTAACTTTATTTCTGGCGGTACCGTCGATGCGCCCATTGGTCGACACACCAGTGTCAGAACCAAAATGGCGGTGGCTAAAATTTCAGATACTAGCGCCTCAAAAGCGGCCGTTACGCATTATCGTATTTGCGAACGATTTGCCCATCACACCGATTTAACGGTAAAACTTGAAACTGGCCGAACGCATCAAATCCGCGTTCATATGGCCCATATTAAACACCCTTTAGTCGGCGATAAAACTTACAACACGCGCTATCAACAGATTTCTGGCGTCAGTACTGAACTTGATGAAACGCTGAGACAATTCCCACGTCAGGCGCTGCATGCCTTTCAATTGAGTTTTGAGCATCCGGCGACGCAAGAATTAGTTGAGTTTCAATGTGATTTACCCGCTGACTATACGCAACTGGTCAATGCCTTGCGCGCAGAAGATAAAAGACCCAAATACGAAGAATGACAGTAACGCTCGACGCTACCATGAAACCCATTAAGCCCATTTGGCCGGCACCCGCCCATATTATTGCTGGCGTAACGACGCGCAGTGGCGGATGCAGCCAAGCGCCCTTTGACTCATTGAACCTAGCCCAGCATGTAGATGATAAAGCAGAAAATGTTACGGCCAACAGAGCGCACCTAGCGCTCTCTGAGAACAGCTCCCCACAACAATGGCAATGGCTAGAGCAAACCCATAGCACGATCATTGCCGAAGTTGATCAAGTACAAAGCCAACCTTTGCCTGCCGATGCTGCATTCACCAGCCAACGCAATACCGTTTGTACGGTAATGACCGCCGATTGCCTACCGATTCTTTTATGTGATGCCCAAGGTACCCGTGTTGCCGCTATTCATGCCGGCTGGCGAGGCTTAGCGAACGGTATTGTCAGTAATAGTATTAAAGCTTTTTGTCATCAGTTACCCGCTATTAAAAGCCAAGCTATTTATGCCTGGCTGGGGCCAGCTATTGGTCCTGATCATTTTGAAGTGGGTGTCGAAGTCAAAGATGCCTTTGTTAACGATAGCGCCACTGGGCAATTAAATGCCGCTGCCTTTGACCCGCAAGCTAACAATAAATATAAGGCAGATATTTACCAACTTGCAACCATTGCGTTAAATGCCTGCGGTGTTCACCATATTTACGGCGGTGGTTTTTGTACCGTCTGTGAATCAGAGCGCTTTTACTCTTATCGCCGCGAGGCTCAAACGGGGCGAATGGCAACTTATATTTATATTGATACGCATCGAAATAGTGCAGACTAAAAGCTAACAATAATAGCGCTACCATTCTGGTATTAAACCAATAGAAAAATAGCCAAGACCAGCGTAATATTTTAATGATCTTTAGCGCCAAACCCTGCGTAAAATAAAGAGAACGCATAAAATCATTCATTAACTCATTTGCAGAACAGACGACATGAACAAAGCTGACATTATCGAAGAGATGAAAGTCTTACCCAATATTGACCCGGCTCATGAAGTTAGCCGTCGCGTCGCGTTTATTAAGCAGCAATTAATACAGTCGGGGATGAAGCATTTAGTTTTGGGCATTAGCGGCGGTATTGATTCAGCCGTTTGTGGGCGATTAGCGCAACTGGCTGTTGATGCATTGAATGAAGATACAGACGATGCTGCTTATCAGTTTCTAGCTGTACGACTTCCTTATGAAACACAACGTGATGAAGATGATGCACAGCTGTCGATACAATTTATAAAACCTAGCCAACACCTAACCGTTAATATTCAACCGGGTGCCGATGGTATTCATGCGCAGGCATTAGCGGCAGTAGAGTCACAAGGCTTGTTACCGAGTGACGAGGCTCTCATTGATTTTGCCAAAGGCAATGTTAAAGCGCGCACGCGAATGATCGCACAATATGAAATTGCTGGCTTAGTAGGCGCGCTGGTTTTAGGCACAGATCATTCAGCAGAAAATATAACGGGGTTTTATACTAAATGGGGCGATGGGGCCTGTGACCTTGCCCCGCTATTTGGTTTAAGTAAGCGCCAGGTACGTCAGATTGCCGCGCACTTAAACGCGCCTGAGATTATTATTAGCAAAGCACCCACGGCCGACTTAGAATGCTTAACGCCTCAAAAATCGGATGAGCAAGCACTGGGGCTTAGCTACGATAATATTGATGATTTTCTTGAAGCCAAACCGGTAACAGACGAAGTGATTAAACGCGTTACCGATATCTTTGTGAAGACGCAGCATAAGCGCCAACCTATTCCAACTATTTATGATTAACAAACTGACCAGAGGTTATTGAGCCTCATCTCCGATCGTTTTACCATGCATAGCGCGCGTTAAGGATAACGCCACGCTTTACCCACATAACAGTGGAGTAAAAAACTTATGCATAAGGAGATGCAATCATGAACAAGCGTTCTATTTCCACGACGTCTATTACTGGCCCTTCCCTTTTTCAATATCGCAATAAACATGCCTATCAAATCATCAGTAAAAAACCATTATTAGGTTTTACTCTGCTTGAGCTATTAATTACCACCACCATTATTGCATTGCTAACAAGTATGGCATTACCGAGCTTTGCTAAGCTTTGGCAAAAGCAGCAAGCCGATATTTATATTGAAACCTTGCAGCGCGCGATGGCAACAGCCCGTTATATCGCCATTACCAGTAGAGAAATAGTTTCACTATGTCCTTATACAGAAACGGCTTGTGGTGAAGAATGGGAAAACGGAATAATGGTTTTTATTGATAAAAACAATAATGGCATTATCGATAACGAAGAAACACTGGAGGAGTTTATTGATTTTGCGCCGAATAACAGCAGCATAAGTTGGCGTGCTTCAGGACGTAAAAACTATTTGCGTTATTCACCCACAGGTATGGCAAGACAATTTGGTCGATTTCATATTTGCGATAAAGAAGGTGACTTATCGTTGGCGCGCGCACTGGTCATAAGTCGTCAGGGCAGAACGCGCGTGTATAGAGATAGGAATAATGATGGCGTGGTAGAAGATACCAACGGTACCATGCCAGATTGTTAGTTTAACGCCAGCAGTTATCGACTGTTCCATCGGCTGCTGTTTTAACACCGGCTTGGTTAATGGTTAATACGCCACAGCCATCGCCGGCTTGCGAAGTTGCAGGTGTAGCGGTAAGGGTAAACGTTGTAGCTCCAGCGACTAAAGTAATACCACAATAACTAGCCGTACCATCAATAGGTGCTTTAGTTGGAATACCTACAGCTGCTGGCGTTCC
>Ga0129327_10002713_pt1 | contig 10306 bp, 10 predicted proteins | sample CPBDNA_6_FD_111799 | JGI IMG/M metagenome (GOLD analysis project Ga0129327, IMG submission 111799) | Freshwater to marine salinity gradient microbial communities from Chesapeake Bay, USA - CPBay_Spr_31_0.8_DNA | ecosystem: Environmental > Aquatic > Marine > Coastal | place: USA: Chesapeake Bay...
CCTCGTAAAAGTGTCTTTGCGGGCAGGCATGGCCTCGTAAAAGTGTCTTTGCGGGCAGGCATGGCCTCGTAAAAGTGTCTTTGCGGGCATTTTAATTAAATTAGGTTGGAATTAAAAAAAATTATATTTAGGTATAATAAATAAATGGAACGATGGCAATACGAACTGATAATAATGGCGCTTGCGTTGGTGCTAGTTCTCACTGGGCCGGCGCCGCCTCGTCCTCGAGGCCGCCGCGAAGAGGAAGATAACCGCCTCTCGGATGAATTGCTCCCTCGCAACCATGGACGATGGACGCAAGAGTAAAGTCGGCTCTGTGAGCTCCGTTCGTAACTGTTCTTTCTTCGCCGATGCCGTCTCATTGGTATCCCGACCACCCGTACCAAAGGAAGCGGCGGGCGTTGCGGGGTCGGTCACCATAACAAATGTGGTTTGTGCTCAAACCTTCTTTCGATGTTCGAACCTATGGTTGGGTGAAATTGATATTTCAGGTTGCAAAACACGAGGAAGATGGAGTATGGAGAAACAACAAGAATATTATTGTGTATACGGTGGTAACATAATGAATGTCACCGCTATGCCACCACCACCGCCAATGCCATCAAACAATGCTTATTTAGGCAAAGCCCCTGACGAGGCGGCAGCATATACTCGTAATATGCGTCTATATCAGCGTTGTAAAGCGTATATCAACGCTGCAAAATATCAGTGAATTAAAAAAAATTATATTTAGGTGTAATAAATAAATGGAAGAATGGCAATACGAACTGTTAATAATGGCGATAGCGGCGGCGCTTATGATCAAGAATGGGACATCTCATTGGTATCCGGACCACCCCCGCGACTTGAGACGGGGGCGTGACAATAACTAGTACATGGGCATCGAAGATGCGGGTGCGTTAAAACTCTAAATCGGTAGATTTAGAGTTCATCGAGGACCCCAACGACCCTCTCGATCTCGGGGCAGGGTACAAAACTTGGGACCTCTGAACCCGGAAAAAAAATCCTATGTACTAAACTTACCCCTCATGCTAATGTATGAGGGGTAAGTTACGTTATTGACAAAAACGTCCTCGTTTCCTAGAGTTTTTCAAATTGATTTTTCGAAGTAAGAAACCCAGAAAAATTGGTGATGACAATGACATATGAAACATACGAAAACAACCCGGCACTTGAGTTCGAGGACACTGACTATTACAGTGATCCCGAGCTCGGGTTGGTCGAAGAGGATGAGGAATCCTTTGAATGGACGCCCGATGTCTGCTCCTATGAGGAGCTTGACTACGGTGATGACGTTACGCAATTCGTGACTGACCAAGCCCCATTCCTAGATATTCCTAGTCCTATTATCTGCGTAGATGGCGAGTTGTGGAACGCCAGCACATACGTCGCATACAAGGCTGAGCTAGCCTATCAAGCCGACCAAGAGTCGAAGCGTGCTGCCTATATTGAGAAGCTTGCCTGGCAAGTTCGTATGCGCAGAGGACTGCCAACGGAATCCCGCCTGGGTCGCATCAAAAGAATTCAAAGCGACAAAGAGGCTAAGGGCCGCAAGTTCATCTGTGCTGCGAACGCCAAGCAATCTCCTAAATTTGGGAGCAGGAGAAACAACCACACCGGCCGCAAGGGCAAGCGCGGTATTGTGGTCGCCACCGCCGCGGTTGTCACGGAGCGGCGCAAACAGCGCCGCCGCGATGCCAAGGCGGCACAAACCCTCAGGTCCTGCAATAAGCCACAGGTCGCTATTCCAATTCTAGAACCGGTGGCGTATATTCCAGTTCCTGACCAAGACGAAGATGAGAAAGAAGTGGCTGATCAAGAAGAACAAGAAATCAAAGTTGCGTGCTCTGTTGCTAAGGCCTGGATCCCCGTGGTTAGGATTCAACCTGATACCCCCAAGACTACCGCCACTGAGTGGATCACTATTAAGAAAACCAACAATCAAGAACGCAAGCTCAAGAAAGATGGTTTTGTTGTAAAGGGTACCCGTGGTCGGTCCGCCCGTTGCACGGTCCTCGATTTTCGCGTTATCGAGCGTCGCACCCCGCAGCCGACCCGCGATGGACCTTCGCCGTGCCCGCCGGGATGGGTCTTTACCCATCCGTGTATGGACCTTCGCCCGCACATCAATGAGACTACTCAGCTGTGCCGCCACTTCCAGTTTGGAACTTGCAACTTTGGCTCGACTTGCAAGTTCCGCCACACTTATGGTGCCTGCAAGTTTGGAGCCCGCTGCACTCGTGCTGGCTGCAAGCGCGCTCACCCGGCCAAGCCGCCATCCGTTGTGCGTCACCCCTACCAGAAAACTAGGCCTTGTCGTGGTGGCCGAAGCACGCCGGTGCCACCACCGCCCACGCCCTCGCGAGCGCCGCCACCTCCCACGCCACCTCCCGAACCGATCCCGGTGTCAATCCTAAAGAAGCGTGCCTGGTGCAACGAACCCGAACTCAAGTGTGTTCTTCTGGAGTCTGGTGGCTTCACACTTGAACCCGCGACCAACTACTGCGTACCACCCGCTGGTGTTCAAGCTCCGCCGGTCGGCCCACCACTTGGACCACCCGCTGGTGTTCAAGCTCCGCCGGTCGGCCCACCGCCTGGACCACCACTTGGACCACCCGCTGGTGTTCAAGCTCCGCCGGTCGGCCCACCGCCTGGACCACCACTTGGACCACCCCCACCGCTAGTGTATCCTAAACCCACACGCACTTGCAACAATTGGGCAGCCGGCAAGAAGTGCAAGTTCGGGGACAAGTGCCATTTTGCCCACTTCACTATTACACCCACACGCACTTGTAAATTCTGGGCCGCTGGCCAGATGTGCAAGCACGGCAGCAAGTGCAGATTCAAACACGGATAAGTTCTAACCCACCCACCCACCCCAATTTAGCCCCTTTCCTACATGCTAGGAAAGGGGCTAAATTACGTTATTTAATTGATTTTTGTGAAGGAGAAAACTCTAGAAAATTGGTGATGAATAAAGAACAGAAAACATTGATGACGAAAATCCCCGCAATCTGCAAGGCTGCTGAGTATGAGCTCAGTGCCTACGGCAAGAAGTTTGTTATGAACAATCCGAATGCCACTCGCAGTGCAATCAACAGGTTGATTGCGGTGGAGCTGATGCAATTAGTAAATAGTATTAACTCGAGCAAGATCGAGTCCCTACACAAGGAGGCAGAAGCCGCCTTGGTTCAAGACGGCCGCTGGCGTGGCAACACCACCACTGTTAGCAACACGGCAAAACCTGGTGCGAAAACTAAGCCAGGATGGGGAAGTGCTCCTCAGGGAGGTAGTCGCGGACCCACTGGCTACTGTCAATTCCAGAAGCAGTACCGACCTATTCTGAAGGCGGCCAACCCACACAAATCCGGCAGGGACATTAGCTCCGAACTTGGCTCCACCTGGCGCAAAATGAAATTACACTTTCCCAACTATGTTGAGCGTTACAACTCGACTATTGATTCCAACCCCGAAGACGAGGAACTTGCAAACGCGATGAAGAAGATTGTACTTGTAGAACAAACCCATGTTAATAATTTGAAAAAACGCCGGCCCGTTGAGCTCCGAGCTCCTCGCTACCCACACAAGGCAAAAATACATCGCAAGTCCGGCGAATTCTCAAAGCTCTTTAGCGGAGCTACACCACAGGCTATTCCTCTTCCACAAGAAGAAGACCAGTCCATTGCGGAAGGCTGGGGGGCAGAGGCTGCCCAAGCGGAGCTCGAAGACGAAGAACTGAATTTGTGCGAAGAAGACGAGGAGATCTTGACAGCGGTGGTGTGCCGCCCAACAAACCCCGGGTTTATGGTACAAAAACGCCGCAAGGCTTGCGTGCCCTATTTGGAATCCCGGGTCAAGACGACGGCCGTTGAACGCCCGCCAACAGCAACCGCGCTGTGTTCGATCGACCATCATATTAAGGAGTCGATGACCTACTGCAAGGTGGCCCGCGTCAAGATATATGGGCACACCCCCGGTTACACGGTGGCCGGCAAAACATGTTTGTACCTCACAAAGACTTTTTACGCAGACATCAATCAACCCACGACCACTATGGAAATTGTGGATTCACAGGATACTCTTACATCGTTCCCCCGCTACACTATTGAGATCACAACCCTTGATCACAAGAGCACTATTGTGCTGAGCTGTGGTACTACCCTGCCTTCGGCTCAATGGCCCAGTTCCAAACGCGCGCATCGCCTTCCTCGCAACCACAATGACGAGTGCCGCGTTTGGAACACCATCGCACCCACCAATTACTAGGCCGCCTATAACCCAATTTAGCCCCCTTTCCTACAGACTAGGAAAGGGGGCTAAATTACGTTAAATCGATTATTGGATTGGTCTATCCAGGCAGAAATAGCGTAATGACAAACAACCAAAAAATGAATACGAACACCAACCCCCCGCAATTCCTGGCACAGGCAGCATGGCACCTTGTCAAAGAGTTCGCGGGGATCTACAATAACTCGTACATGTACCACAAGTTTCCACAGTATGAGCTGTCGGTGCTCCTGCGCGCGGCACCACTAGAATTTGGGTTCACCCATCCTATTCACACACTCAAAGAGGGCGTCCGTCCAACCCATCTGTTCCATCCCGACCAAGGAGTATTGAAGCCCGTTCCGCGTCATTATCTCAACGAGATGAGCTACGCATATTTCAAACTCATGCATCCACACTATGTAACTGGTGCAGCTCCTAAGCGCGTCCCGCGAGATTGGAACAGTAAGAAAGTGGGTGGGGTGAACACCGGGATCGACATCGGCCTCACCTGGCTCGCCTCTGACAAATGGATCGACTGGGACGGCGTATGGTGGTCACCTTCACAAATCGACAATGGCACCATCACTCAGAAACTTCCCCCTATAGGATTTAAGACTTACAATACCGAGCGCGTACTATGGAACTTTCTAGAAGAATGCATTGAGACCGCGGCTATTCAAAATTCTGTTCAAGCAATTCCGCTTGTAAAGGCGAACCTATTCAAGGTTATTGCACGGCATCCCTCGAGACACGCCATCTACAAGGAACTTGACAGACTTCACAAAGGCGAAAGACGCAGGTGCCTATGCGGGAGTAATGTACCCACTAATAGCAAGTCAGCCTTGACTCGACATCTGAAAACAAGTAGGCACTGCAAGAATGTGACTTACAAGTCTAACCTGCACACTATCGCAAAATGGCACCGTCACACGGGTTTCATACCCGTTGGATTTGAACAGACCAGCATTTTGCCGTTTACTTCGATCAACACATTGTCCCACATAATTCCAGCCGATAGCAAGCGCACAGCTAAACACTGGGTGAGCAAGGCGCTCCTCAAGCCCTCAGAGTCAGTTGACTTAGTTGAGTTAATGAGAAAGGACACTAACGGCCGGGGGTGGTGGCGGGAACACGGTCCTGGGAGCTGATTAATGAACCGGTTTCAATTTAGCCCATCTTTCCTACATACTAGGAAAGATGGGCTAAATTACGTTAATGTAAATTGATTTTTTCCTACAACTATCACATTGAACGTGATGATTTCAAACCAACACCCATTATACTGGAGAGGAAGCAGCGCATCGCGTGGATGGGTCTATGAGGCCTGTAACGTACCCGAAAATCACAAGCACCGTTGCCGCGACCTTAATGACCCCTCTTGGGTCATTGTCCAGCGAAGAAGCTCTGGCCGATCCCTGGGAACCCAGGCTGGTTACACAAGAATATATTATGAGTATTGGTGTGAGGCTGATAATTTCTATTACCTCTACACTAGTCACAAGAAAGCAGTCAAGTCCGACCAGCTGTATTACACGCAACCAACTTGCACTTGCCCTGATTACAAATACCGTGGTCGGCTGATATGCAAACACATTCGGTATGCGCTTGAACCACACCGTTGGAAGCGGCCCGCAAACCAAGACGATTACACTGTGTGTGGTTGCTAAGCCCAGGTAGCGGCGTAATTCACCCCTCTCTACAAATGTTTGTAGAGGGGGGTGAATTACGTTAGACGTAAATTTTGTTAGTCAAAACTAAATTGATTTTTGATTACCAGTTGTTCAATAAAAATTGTAGATATGGCATCCAACAAAATCAACAAGGTCATTGACCTATATACTGAGCTCATTATGGAGCAGGGTGATGACACCCTTAAAACTATTATCAACGGTACCGACTTCAAGGCTAAGCTCCTGACAGCTGCCGGTCAGAAGAAACTTAAAAAATCTAAGGACCCCAACACCCCTAAGAAACCAACTACGACGTGGCTACTTTTCTGCAACGACACAAGGCCTAAGCTTAAGCAGCAAGACTCATCTCTAAAGATGAGCGAGATCACGAGTCTTATGAGCCCAATGTGGGCTGACCTGCAAAAGTCAAAGAATCCTGATGATGTTGCCACGGTAGATGGTTATAATAAAATTGTAGAAGCACAACGCACTGCCTTTAAGGCTGCCAAGGACAAGGAGGTGGCCAATAAACCGAAGAAAACCCCTAAGAACGCCTGGCAACTGTTTATGAAATATGAACGTGCCAAGCCGAAGCCCGAAGGTGAAACCTTTGGCACCACCACCACGCGGATCAGTGCAGCTTGGGCACGGCTCAAGGAGGATGATCCGCAAAAAATCGCAGAGCTGACGGCAGAAGTGAAGAGTCTGCGTGCTGAAGCCGATGAATCGTCGGCTTCAGAGTGTGAAAACGCTTCCGACACCGAGGCCACTTCCGCAACCGAGGCCACTTCCGACACCGAGGCCACTTCCGACACCGAGGCCACTTCCGACACCGAGGCCACAGAAGAACAAACGATGAGTATTGAAGCCATACTGCAAAAAATGCACGAAGAAGACGATATGCCAACGACCGCCTCCCACAAGCAGATCTGGTCGGGGCTTAAGGAAGACAACACCACCTCGAATCCGGAAGACAAGGTAACAAACATTGAAGATGTCGCTATCACTACCGTTGAAGAGAAGCCGAAGCCGAAGCCGAAGGCCCGTGACAAGGCGAAGGTAGATGATGATGCACCCAAGCAGAAGCGGCCACGGTGCAAGAAAAAAGCGGCAGCCCCATCCACTTAATCTATTTAAGCCGCCACCGCGACCGCTGGATCACCACTTAAATAGAATACAAATATAAATTAGGGTAGTAAATATACCTGCAAACGCCCCCTTGTAAAAGGGGGCGTTTGCACGTTAAGTGGGTTCTAACGTGGAACTAGTTCTAAATTGATTTTTCCAAATGAAAAACATTGAAAAAATTGGTATGAACAAAGCACAGAAGTATTACCTTGGTCAGGGACCGTGGTACATTATCAAGGAGTATTTGGGTATATACTCAGGGTACCGTTACAAGGAATTTATGGATTTAGAACTAGAAGTCATCCAGAATATTTGGTATAATAAAGTAGGGCAGACTATCGGTGCTTGGGCTCCTTCTCCCTCCCGCCAACCCACTCCTTATCAGCACCAGAAATATAAGTGGAGGAAAATAGCACCCGGAAGTACCCAGAAGCCACCGCAGGGGTTAATATGCGAGTATGAGCATAGTGTGACGACGCCCTTGTGGAGGAGGATTCGTCGTCATAACCCGGTCAAGGCTTCACGACCTGACGTCGAATGGAATCATTCACGACGTGAATGGCTCGATGAGCTAACCGAGCAATATTACAAGCAGAATTTTCCTGAGTTAGTAGTAACACTAGATGCAATGAATTCTGTTTTGGAAAAGGGCAGACATCTTAAATCTGCCGGAACCGGTAATAAGAGTATATACTCTATCATCAGACCGATCAATGCAGCAGCGTTACCCCACCAGCTCCGCCGCGAATTGGATGCAGATGTCACTGGTAATATTACAGAAGCTGCTGTTGAAGCTCATTCTAGTTACTCGTCTTTTTTGAAATCAAAAATTCTGGCGGCGTGTGTGAATGACCATCGCCGCCATGACGTGTACAAGGCTTTGGATCGTTGTGTGCGACAAAAATATAGACTTTGCGTGTGTGGATGTACTGTTCCTACAAAAGGTAAGGCATTCGAAAACCATTTGAAAAGTATAAATCACTGCGAGAAAGTTTTGAAGAATTCAAGTGTCTGGTCTCTTGAAGCATGGTACTGTTATACCAACACTGTTCCTCCAGGATTTGTTAGAAAGAGTGTGGGTACTTGGTCGCATATTATTCCAGAAGATAGGAAGCGGACTTACCGTCATGTTATCAGACATCAAAATAGCGTGGATTTGGCGTCTCATTTAAAATCTGATCCGGACGCATCGGGACACTTCAACCCTTATAACATTGTAGTTATATAATTAGGTTAATTGCAATAGCAAGGACGGCCGACTGAAGCCGTCGCCGGCGGCGAAAACGAACAATCAAATCGATTTACCAGAGTCAGTTTTCTCTTAAGAATAGAAATGAGCAAACTGATTGTGCGATCAGGTCCTCCGCAAAGTTCAAGACTAGCCCTCTACAAATAATTGTAGAGGGCATAAGCACGTGAGTATGAACAAGACATACAAAGAAGATAGGTGGGGGTGGAAGTGGGTCGAGGAAAGCGCTCCTGGGTACAGGCGTATTCACGACAACTTTTTCATTACAAGCATGACACTGTACGACCATGAAAAGCACTCGGTTGAAGCCAGGAAAAACGCTTCAAAACTCACATGGGCCGACATTGTGAAAAAACCAAAACAGCAAACCGATTGTGATAAGACAGGCGTGGGTCATCACATACCCGGTGGAGCGATCAACTCCGCCGAAGAACATTATTTGGACTGGCTAGACCTGGATAGTGACGAGCGCGATTTCAGCTCGTACAAAGCATGGCGATTACATTGCGTTCGCACTCAATATTATTACTAATTCGCCCTCGCTATAAATGCTTGTAGTGGGTTGAAGTACGCTACAAACAATTCTTGCTAGTAAAACCAAAATAAAAAAACGAGGAACCAAACACCCCTCCCAAACATATTCAAACCACACCATCCCATACATATATTCAACCACGCCCAACCCTCTGCGGCAACAACACAACATAAAACCCCATCTACATTGCCACTTCTCCCCACCGGGAAGAATGTATAATTCGCCAAGTGCTTAAACCCCTCCTTAAGGAGGGGTTTAAGCACGTATGGAATACATTATCAAAGTTGATACTGAAAAGTATCCTAACATTCTAACAATTTTGGACTCTCTAAAACAAGCAGGTTTTATTAGCCTCGAGCCGCGGAGCGAGGTCGTTGCGGCGGCTCGCGGGTGTCCTGTTTTTGTGAGGGACTTTTCATCAAAAACGAATCCTAAGGGCCCACGCCATTGTGTCAGGCGGCGTTCTGACGACATGCTTATTTGCAGTTGCAAAGGCTATTATTACAGGAACGACTGTCGTCACGTTGAGCTCTGTCGTTAAAATTAAAAGCTAAGATTCCTACCCCCGCTACAATCATTTGTAGCGGGGGCGAATTACGTAATGAACTGGCAACTAGAAACTTGCGGGTTAGAACAAGTAACATGTAAAAATCACAAAAGAGAAGCTGATTTGCTTGTACATTGTTTCAAGGACAAGTGGGGCGAAAAATGGACATACGAAGTAACGTCGGGTTATTATGAGAGGTGGAAGGATAAATTTAAAATTGCATTGTTATTGAACTACAATCATATGGTTCATTCTGTATATGAAGTTATGAAGGAAAAAGAGTTCACGTGGCGGGAAAACATGAGAATGCAATTGAATGTCCGAGAGGTGGTGGCTCGACCGCTGCGATGCCTGACGCCACCCCCACCAAGCGCTCGGTGCCTTGCATATGACGATTGGCCGTTCGTATGTTTTGGAACCCGTGCTGGTGTATTACGCATTGTGGAGCCGCAAAAAAAAAACCGTTGGTGAATTCAAATATAGTAGATGTACGTGCAAACGCCTCCTTACAAGGAGGCGTTTGCACGTTATTCCAGAAGATAGGAAGCGGACTTACCGTCATGTTATCAGGAATGACGGTAGGGTGGATTTGGCAGATTATTTAAAATCTAATCCGGACGGGACGGGACACTTCAACCCTTATAACATTACAGTCGTATAATTACATTGTGTAATTTTTAACCCCCCTGTTTCTTCTACATATAGAAGAAACAGGGGGGTTAATTACGTTTAATTGATATTGAGACTCAAATATTTTAAAATGTTGTAAAATGATTGAGTGTAATACCACGAACATGAATCTTATTGTGGTGCAATGGATTATCATATGGATCTTGCTAACACTATTAATAGTGTTATACGCAATGCTAGATAATGTCACGGACGACCCAATGCAGGTGCCGACGCCG
>Ga0129327_10002715_pt1 | contig 10301 bp, 8 predicted proteins | sample CPBDNA_6_FD_111799 | JGI IMG/M metagenome (GOLD analysis project Ga0129327, IMG submission 111799) | Freshwater to marine salinity gradient microbial communities from Chesapeake Bay, USA - CPBay_Spr_31_0.8_DNA | ecosystem: Environmental > Aquatic > Marine > Coastal | place: USA: Chesapeake Bay...
ATATATGAAGTGTGCTGAAGATCCAATTTACTTTGCAGAAAATTATATTAAAATTGTACATGTAGATCATGGATTAATACCTATGAATATGTACGGATACCAAAAAGATATCGTCCAAAAGATTACAAAAGAAAGGCGTGTTTCTGTACTAACATCTAGGCAGGCAGGCAAGACTACAACTGCAGTGGCTGTTATATTGCACTACATCCTCTTTAATGAATTTAAAACTGTTGCTGTATTGGCAAACAAGGGTGATGCCGCGCGGGAGGTGCTGGGTCGTATTCAATTGGCGTATGAAGCTTTACCTAAATGGATGCAGCAAGGAATTGAAGAATGGAATAAAGGTAATATTACTTTAGAAAATGGTTGTAAGATATACGCGGGTACAACAACTTCATCTGCAATTCGTGGTAAATCTATTTCCTTTCTATACCTTGACGAAGTTGCGTTTATTGAAGGGTTTGATGAATTCTTTGCTTCGGTATATCCAACAATATCATCAGGTAAAACAACAAAGTTATTAATGACTTCTACTCCGAATGGTCTAAATCATTTTTGGAAAACGTGTAAAGGCGCCAAAGAAGGCACTAATGGTTATGAATATGTTGAAGTTATGTGGTATGATGTACCTGGGCGAGATGAACAATGGAAAGAAGAAACTCTTGAAGCTTTAGATTTTGATATGGAAAAGTTCAACCAAGAGTACTGTTGCCAATTTCTAGGAAGCTCAGGTACTCTTATTAGTGGTGCCAAACTAAAAGAACTTGCTCCATCAAGACCAATCGCTGAAAGCGAACATATTGTACAATACGAGACTGTATTAAAAGACCACTCGTATGTTATGATAGTTGACGTATCGAGAGGTAAAGGTCTTGATTATTCGGCATTTAATGTGATAGACACATCATCGATGCCATATAAACAAGTATGTGTATTTCGCGATAACACCGTTAGTCCAGTTGACTTTGCATCTGTTATATATAGAATAGGGCTGATGTATAATGAGGCAGCAGTATTAGTTGAAATTAATGACATCGGCGAACAAGTTTCCGATATACTCTTAATGGACTACGGCTACGAAAATCTTCTCTTTACTGAAAACGCAGGCAGAGCCGGCAAGCAGGTATCGAATTTTGGCGGGAAGAGGTCAGATCATGGAATAAGAACAACGCGTAGTGTAAAATCAAAAGGTTGTTCAATATTGAAATTATTAATTGAGCAAAATCAGTTAATAATACAAGATTACACTACAATACAGGAGTTATCACGATTTAGTAAAAAAGGTAACAGTTATGAAGCAGAGTCAGGATCTAACGATGATCTTGTAATGACTTTAGTATTGTTTGCTTGGTTATCAGACCAACGATTCTTTAGGGAATTAACAGACATAAATACTTTAGCTCAGTTAAAAGAAAAAACAGAACAACAGCTTGATGACGAATTACTTCCTTTTGGATTTATTGATAATGGAGACCCAATTGCTGATGAAGCAGGTTGGATTGAATTTCCAGAACACGATCGTATGTTTTAAGAAATGTACGATATACTTTTTTTATAAATAAAACTGTGATTAACTATAATTAAAAAAGAATATTTTTTTAGATAATAATATTAAAGGAGAATAATATGGCTTTTTCCGTAAGTCCTTCCGTAATTGTTCGAGAGGTGGACGCATCAGCATCGGTTCCTGCCATCGCAACGCCGCCTGCTGCAATAGCTGGGGTTTTTAGATGGGGTCCTGTAGGTGAGGCAGTTTTGCTTTCTTCAGAAAATGACTTAGTTACTCGTTATGGTACGCCAAATGACGATAATTACGAAACATTTTTTGTGGCGGCTGACTATCTTTCATACTCAAATGCTTTATACGTAGCTCGTATTGACAACGGCGCAGTTACTGCATCAGCGTCGGATAAAAGCAATGCAAATAATGCACTGTGGACGCATGGCGCTTTTGATGGTTTATATCCAGGTGATCTTGGTAATTCCTTAGAAGTTGCTTATGTTAATGGTGATAAGTATCAATCAATCGTGGTTGAAGTAGGAGACATTCCAACAAATAAAATTACTGGTAACACAGACATTACTCATACAATTGCGTTTAATAGTAGTGTAATTACTTTTGAAGTGGCTAAAGCAGACAGAATTACAATAGCTGACATTGCAACAGATGATGTGTTTGTAATTGGTAATGATTCAGTTGGCTTCCAAACAATCCCAGTTTCTTCAATACAAGAACAAGCAAGAAATGCTGCGGGTACCGTCGAAACTGATGATGCCTTAATTGCAGCATACGGTTATGAGGTTGTGCTGGGTGGTAGATATACTTTATCAGAAACTAGCTTAAACAAACTAAAAATTGATAGAAAGTGGGCTTGGGCAAGTTTGTTTAGCAAAGCGCCATCGTCAAACACTCAATATCATATTGCTGTTATTGACCAAGACGGTTCAATCAGTGGTACGGCAGATTCAATTTTAGAACTGTATACTGATGTATCTACATCGCCTACTGCTAAATTATCAAGCGGTAAGACTAATTATTATAAAGATGTAATTACTCAAGATTCTGCGTGGGTTAAAGTTGCAAATACTGTTTACTTTGAAGCCGCAGATGCTGCATATGAATCATTAGCAAATGGAACCGCCGGTAGAACTGAAACAGCAGCAACTCTAGGCGATCTTGCCGCGGGTTACGACTTGTTTAAATCGTCTAACGAAATTGATATATCGTTTGTATTACAAGGTAAAGGCGATGATGCTGCTAACCTTGCCACTTACATTATTTCAAATATTGCAGAATATAGAAAGGATTGTATTGCGTTCATATCACCAGCAAAATCTGATGTGGTTGACGAAAGCAAAACAGAAACTAAACTATCAAATGTAATTGCATATCGTAATGCATTACCTTCGTCTTCATACTCAGTAATTGATTCTGGTTACAAGTATAGATACGACAGATATAACGATGTTTATAGATATACTCCACTTAACGGCGATATTGCTGGTCTTGCTTCAAGAGTTGAACCTTTTGAATCACCCGCCGGTTTCCGTAAGGGCGTAATTAAGAATGTTGTTAAACTTGCATTCAATCCTAATAAATCTCAAAGAGATCAATTGTATAGTAATGAAGTTAATCCAGTAATGAGTCAAGTAGGACAAGGAATTGTTCTGTTTGGTGATAAGACTGGTTTAGGTCAGAACAGTGCATTCGATAGAATTAATGTTCGTAGATTGTTCATTGCTGTAGAAAAAGCAATTGCTAATGCCGCACAATCATTCTTATTTGAATTAAACGATGAATTTACTCAAGCTCAGTTTAAAGGAATTGTTGAACCATTCCTTAGAGATATCCAAGGTAGACGCGGAATTGTTGATTTTAGAGTCGTGTCAGATGCTACGGTAAATACGCCTGCGATTGTTGAGCAAAGCAAGTTCAGAGCTAATATCTTTATTAAGCCTGCGCGTTCAATTAATGTTATTGAACTTACCTTTGTTGCGACTCGAAGTGGTATTGAGTTTGAAGAAATTGTTGGCTCGCTAACATAATAAATATTTTAAATAAGGAGAATAAGAATGGCATTTAATATAAATGAGTTTAAATCACAGCTTACGGGCGGTGGTGCTCGTTCCAATCTATTCCAAGTGCAAATTCTGAACCCAGTTGATCCTTCGGCCGATTTTAAATCTCCGTTTATGATTAAGACTGCTGGATTGCCTGAAAGTACAGTAGGGCAATTTACAGTTCCATATTTTGGTAGACAGGTTAAGTACGCTGGTGATAGAACATTTGCAGATTGGACAGTAACAATCATTAACGATGAAGATTTCTTAGTACGTAATTCGTTAGAGGCATGGATGAATGCAATTAACTCGCATGATTCTAATACTCGCGCTTTACCACAGGATTATAAATCTAATGCGTTGATTACTCAATACAGTAAAGATGGTAATGCATTACGTTCGTATGTGTTTGAGGGGTTGTTCCCAGTAACAGTGGACGCAATTGCCATGGATTGGTCGACAAACGATAGTATACAGGAATTCGGAGTTACCTTTGCTTACGACCTATGGAAAGTTGAAGGTAACACTGGAAATCCTACTACATAATAATTAATAGGTGATATCTTGAAAATTTTTGGATTTGATGTAAAGAGGACAGAAGAGGAAACCAATTTGCCGGTTTCCTTTGCTGAGCCTTCTAACGATGATGGAGCAATTACCGTTGGTAACGCGCTCGGTGGATTTTATAATACAATTTTAGATATGGAAGGTTCTGCTAAAACAGAGTCTGAGCTTATTACAAAATATCGCGCAATGGCAATGCAGCCTGAAATTAACCAAGCTGTTGACGATATAGTTAACGAAGCAATTAGTGTCGATACTAATGATAGAGTTGTAGAAGTCTCATTGGGAGAAACTGATCTATCTGATAAAGTAAAGAAATCAATTGTTAAGGAATTTGATAACATACTTGCGTTATTAGACTTTACTAATAACGCATATGATATGTTTCAAAAGTTCTATGTAGATGGAAGGCTAAATTACCATATTGTAATTGATCCACAAGATATTAAGAAAGGTGTTATTGAATTAAGATATGTTGATCCACGCAAATTAAAGTTAATTCGTGAAGTTGACAAAAAGAGTAAAGATCCTCATTCAGGCGTTCCGATAAAGAAAGTTAAGAATGAGTATTATATGTATTCAGAGTCTGGGTTTCAGAATGCAACTACAGGTGGTGGTAGCAGTACTACAGGAATTAAAATATCGAAGGATTCTATTGCTAGAGTTACTTCTGGCTTGATGAATGAGAGTAACAGTTTAGTTCTTTCTCATTTGCATCCTGCAATTAAGGCACTAAATCAGCTGCGAATGTTAGAGGATGCAGTAGTAATTTATACTTTAACTAGAGCTCCTGAAAGAAGAATTTTTTATATTGATGTTGGCAATTTGCCAAAGAATAAGGCGGAGCAATATTTACGTGATATGATGGCCCGTCATAAGAACAAGCTACAATATAATGCTAGCAGTGGTGAAATAAGTGATTCTCGCAAAATGATGACAATGACAGAAGACTTTTGGTTTCCACGTAGAGGCGGCGAAAGATCAACAGAGGTAGATACTCTTGCAGGCGGTAGTGCACCTGGCTTGAGTAATAACGAAAATTTAGAGTATTTTCAACGTAAATTATTTAAATCGTTGAAGGTACCATTATCTCGTTTAGAACCAGAAGCAATGTCAAGCTTTGGTAGAACATCCGAGATGACGCGTGATGAATTAAAGTTTGGTAAATTTATTAGAAGGATTCGATCTCGCTTTTCATGGCTGTTTAATTCAATACTAGAAAAGCAGTTAATTCTAAAAGGTATTTTAACACCTGAAGAATTTAACGAGATTAGAAACGATCTTAGATACGATTTTGTTAAAGACAACTATTTTGAAGAGTTGAAAGAATCTGAAATTTTGAGAGAACGATTAAATACTCTCAGAGATATAGGCGATTATACTGGAAGGTATTTCTCGCATCAGTGGATTACAAGAAATGTACTTCAAATGTCTGATGAAGATATGTCTAAGATGGAAGAAGAAATTGAACAAGAACGGATCCTGGGTGGCCATTCTGATGAAAACAATCCATTTTAATATAAATAAGTAAATAAATTAAATATTAGGGACTAACCATGAAAAATTTTAAAGACCTTGTTTCCGAAGTGGCTCAGCCTAAGGCACCCGAAGAGAAGCGCTTTAAGGATCAACATGCTATTGAAGTAATTGGGCATCCAGTTGCGTTGGATCATCAATTCACCGGTGATATAGATGGCATTGAATCTGGTAAGCGTATAGCAGACAAAGTTGACGATGAAGCAGATTACGATCAAGCTTATAAGAAGCCTAAGAAAGTGCAAACATTGCCTCGTGAATCTACGCTATCGTATAAAAAATCGATTACAGAAATCCTTGGTGTATATAAAAAGGATGTTAAGAAAGACGGTGAAGAACAAGAAGAGGCCGTTGAAGCTAGCTGTGGTTGTGGTCCTGATTGCGATCATTGTGGTGGTAGCCATTCTATTAACGAAATTGGAAAAGATTGTGAATGCTGCGGTAATAAGATTGAAGGCGTTGCGTCGGAAGGTAGTTGTGGTAGTACTCTGAAAGCTGAAAAGCAACCAGTAAAGAAAGCCGAAATAAAGAAAGAGTCTGATACAGAAGCTTCTGCTACTTTAGAAAAGCAACCAAAGCCTAAACCTTCACAAGTTACTATTAAAGATTCAAATGGTAAAACCATATCGTTAACATTTAAAGAGATGTTAGAGAAAGTTTCTACAGAAGATGAATTACTTGAAAGTCCTCAGCAAGAAATTCCTATGATGATGAAACAGCTACACTTCATATGTTATGCTTCTGAAGAGATAGGTGATTATCTTAAAATGGAAGGTCAAGATCCAGAAGAATGGTGGCAGAACAAATTAGCAGAAGTATTCTCGAATGTTAAATCGCTATATGCTTATGCAAAAGGCGATCAAATGATGAATTTAAAGCCAATATCCGCTGCAAGAATGTTTAAAGCAAGTAAGGTTTACGAAGAAATCCAGGCAGGATCATTTGAATTATCAAACAGCGAAACTGTAGAAATTTCAGAAGAAGATGCTTCAATATTAAATATTGTTTTTGAAAATTTAAATGAAACCAATTCAAGCGAAATGTATAGCGTATTAGTTGCAGACAAAGCTGGTTATAATGAAATACTTTCTTTCGCTAAGGAGAACGTGTAATGCCCAGTATACTTAAATTGCAGGGTAGTGAAGCTGGAGTAACTACTGCTAGTAATGTTGGATCAGCAACCGTCGTTAGAATATTTAATGGAACGACAGCGGGAATTCTTGTAACACAAAAGAACTTTGGTGGAGATACTTTGGCAACAGTAACAGTTGGTCCAGGTGTAACCTTTATCAAGAAAGCGCCAACAGATACTCTTACTGCTGCGGCTTCTGTATTAATGGTATCAGTCGCACATTATACTTAAGCGATAACTGTATAAATAGATTTACGGAGAACGGAATATGAGATTAATAACAGAACAGCATGAAGAGCTAGAAGTAATTACCGAAGCAGCAGATGGCGGTAAGAAGAATTACTTTATTGAAGGTATCTTTATGCAAGGCGATTTAAAAAATCGCAACGGAAGAATTTATCCTAGTGCTACTTTAGAAAACGAAATGAATCGCTATAACAAAGAATTCATTCAAACTAAACGTGCTCTTGGAGAACTGGGTCATCCAGATGGTCCTCAAATTAACGGCGATCGCGTATCACATTTGATTACTGAAATGAGACGTGACGGAAATGATTTTTATGGAAGAGCTAAAATTCTTTCAACCCCTATGGGAGAAATTGTTAAAAGCCTATTAGATGAAGGTGTCAAGATCGGTGTTTCTACTCGTGGTCTTGGTTCAGTCAAGACAGGTAAAGGCGGTGTAATGGAAGTGCAAAATGATTTCCACCTCTCTACTGTTGATATTGTTACTGATCCTTCTGCACCAAACGCGTTTGTAAATGGTATCATGGAGAACGTAGAATATTATTACGATATAGCTTCAGGTAACTGGAAAGCCACGCAAATGGTTGAGGAAATTGCCGCAGTTGCTGAGAAAAAGTATAATCGTATAACTAAAACTATTGACGAAGTAACGGCAGCTAAAATGTTTGAATCATTCATCCGTTCTTTGAAAAATTAATTTTTTATAAATAAAACAGTTAATATAAACAATATTTGTATACTACAAATTAAAAGGAGAAAAAATTATGGCAGACAAAGATTTCACTGCTGACGATGGCGTTTCAATGGTACCTGCGCCGATTACACCTGAGGGTGGCGAAGGTAAAAAAGACAAGCTGAAGAAGACTACTACTGACGAGCCAAAAGGTGAAGTAGATGCCACTAAAGTAACACCAGGCCAAGGTGATGCTGGAAAGCCAGTACCTACTGCAGAAGAAGTAGAGACTGTTGAAGAAGTAGTCGTCGAGTCTTCTATTGAATCAATCATCGAAGGTGAAGATTTATCGGAAGATTTCAAATCCAAAATTGCTTTGGTATTTGAAGCCGCACTAACCGAAGAAGTAAGTAAAAGAGAAGAGACAATTCGTGAAGAATTGACTAAGTCACTTGATGCAACCTTGGAAGAAGCAGTAACTGAGAAGTTAGATACTATTTCTGAAAATGTTGATAAGTATCTTGACTACGTTGTTACTGAATGGATGTCTGAAAATGAAATTGCAATTGAAGCCGGTATTAAGGTTGAGATGGCAGAATCATTGATGTCTGGTCTCAAGAACTTATTTGTAGAACATAACGTTGCTGTTTCTGAAGAAACTGTTGATGTTGTTAGTTCACTCGAAGGACAAGTAACTGAATTGGAAGAAAAAGCCAATAGTCTCGTATCTGAGAATATTGACTTGCAAAAAGAAATTGCATCTTTCAAAGCAGCAAAAGTATTTGACAAACTATCAGAAGGACTATCTGAAAATCAGGTAGAACGTTTGAAAGTATTGTCTGAAAAACTTGATATTGAAGACGTAAGTGAGTATTCACAAAATCTTCAAGTAATTAAGGAGTCATTCTTTAGCGACAAACCTATTGTTGAAAAACATGATGTTCAAGAAGAAAATGACGAAATTATTCTAGAAGAACAGGAAGTGGCTAAACCAACTTCTGATTACACTTCTATTAATGCTCTTGTAGAGGCGTTCGACACAAGAAAGAAGAATAATTAATTTCTGGTTTTATAATTCATATTAAATTAATATTCATTTATCAAAGGAGATAGACAATGAATAACTATCAAAAACTTGTGGAAAAATGGGGCCCTATCCTGGAGCATGCATCTTTTTCACCAATTACCGATTCTCATAAGAGAGCTGTTACAGCAACCATTCTTGAGAACACTGAACGTGCACTCATGGAAACAGGTGATCTGTCTGCAAACATGACTTCACTGTTGTCCGAGTCGCCAACTAACGATGCTGGCACTGGTGGTTTCGGTGGCTTATCTGCCGCTGGTGGTCCTACTGCTGGTTACGACCCAATTCTTATCAGTTTGGTAAGACGTGCCGTTCCTAACATGATTGCTTATGACATCTGTGGCGTACAGCCAATGACTGGACCTACTGGTCTGATCTTTGCTATGCGTGCTCGTTACGGCAGCCAAGGTGGAGCCGAAGCATTCTACGGCGAATCTGATACTGGTTTTTCTGGTGCAGGCGCTCAGGCTAACACATTGCCAAATGCTAATACTGCGTTGATTACAACTGGTACTGGTCTTGACACTGGCGTTGCAGAAGCTCGCGGCGAAAGCGGCGGAACTGCTTATAGCGAAATGGCCTTCTCAATTGAGAAAGTTACTGTTTCTGCTAAGACTCGTGCTCTGAAAGCTGAATACACAACTGAACTTGCCCAAGATCTTAAAGCTGTACATGGTCTTGATGCAGAGTCTGAGTTGGCTAACATTCTTCAAACTGAAATCTTAACTGAAATCAACCGTGAAGTTGTTCGTACAATTTATACAACTGCTGAAATTGGCGCTACTAATACTGCTGCCATTGGTGTATTCGACTTAGATGTTGATGCTAACGGTCGTTGGTCAGTTGAGAAGTTCAAAGGTTTGATGTTCCAAATCGAGCAAGAAGCTAACGCAATTGCTAAAGGAACTCGTCGTGGTAAAGGTAACATCGTTATCTGTTCTTCTGACGTTGCTTCTGCCCTTCAAATGGCTGGTGTATTGGATTATACTCCTGCACTGAACAGCAACACTCTGGAAGTTGATGATACAGGCAATACTTTTGCTGGTGTTCTTAACGGTCGGTTCCGTGTTTATGTTGACCCATTTGCTGGTGGTAACTACCTCGTAGTTGGCTACAAAGGTACTTCTGCGTTTGACGCTGGTTTGTTCTATTGCCCATACGTTCCATTGCAAATGGTTCGTGCGGTTGGTGAGAACAGCTTTCAACCTAAAATCGGGTTTAAGACTCGTTATGGGATGGTTGCTAATCCTTTCGCTCAAGGCGATGCTTCAAGCCAAGGCCTCGGTGCTTTGACTCAGGATACCAACAAGTACTATCGTAAAGTCCGTGTAATCAACTTGTTCTAAGTTGCTTTGCAAATAATAAGAAGCTAATTTTAATTAGTCATCTTTTGAGGGATCCGCAAGGGTCCCTTTTTTTGTCTTAAGAAAACTATAAATAAAGAAACAATAAACAATACTATGAGAAACAACACGAATGCCAACGTATAATTATGAATGTAA
>Ga0129327_10002718_pt1 | contig 10296 bp, 9 predicted proteins | sample CPBDNA_6_FD_111799 | JGI IMG/M metagenome (GOLD analysis project Ga0129327, IMG submission 111799) | Freshwater to marine salinity gradient microbial communities from Chesapeake Bay, USA - CPBay_Spr_31_0.8_DNA | ecosystem: Environmental > Aquatic > Marine > Coastal | place: USA: Chesapeake Bay...
CTGATCTCCTAAACTGTCAGGTGTGAATCAATCCAGCACGGTTACCCGCGGCCTTGGACCAATACGAGTTGTGATTCTTGGCAGCACCGGCTCGATCGGTGTGCAAGCCCTCGACATTATCCGCCGTAATCCTGATCGCTTCAAGGTTGTCGCGTTATGCGCGACAGGAGCCAATGCACAGACTTTGGCACAGGCTGCGCTTGAGTTTGAAGTGGATGCCGTTGGTGTCACCCGGGGGACTTACGCCCAGGACGTACAAATGCATCTACTCGCGGGTGTCAAAGATCGGGGATTCGCCGAAGGTAATCACGCGTTGCCCGAATTAGTAATTGGGCCGAGCGCTCCAGAGGATCTGGCACGGCTCAATGTGGATGTCGTGCTTAATGCAATTGCCGGTGCCGCGGGCTTGCGGGCTACTTTGGAAACGCTGGCAAGCGGCAATCGATTGGCGCTTGCCAATAAGGAGTCCCTCATTATTGGCGGCGACCTGGTCAAAGGGTTGGCAACCGAGGGACAAATTATCCCCGTTGATTCAGAACATTCTGCAATTGCTCAATGCTTGCTAGCAGGGCGCCGGGACGAGGTCCGCAAGCTCGTCATCACTGCAAGTGGCGGCCCGTTCCTGGGAAAGACGCGCGAAGAATTGGAACAGGTGAGTGTTGAACAGGCGTTGGCCCACCCGACGTGGACAATGGGGCCGCTTGTTACCGTTAATTCAGCAACGCTTGTGAATAAGGGGCTTGAAGTAATTGAGGCACATCTGCTCTTTGACGTCCCATTCGCTGACATCGAAGTGACCGTGCACCCTCAGTCAATAGTCCATTCCATGGTCGAATTCGTTGACGGATCGACCATTGCGCAAGCCAGCCCCCCAGATATGCGGATACCCATTGCATGGGGCATGTCCGCTGGGCAAGAAATATTTCGAGTCCAAGACGCAGCCCCCGCCTGTGACTGGACACGCACAGCTAAATGGGAATTTATGCCACTAGATGGTGAGGTGTTTCCAGCAGTTGGACTTGCCCGTGCTGCAGGGGAGGCTGGAGGGACCGCTCCAGCTGTGTTCAATGCCGCAAATGAAACCGCTGTTGCGGCCTTCTTGGCGAGTGAAATCATGTTCACAGGAATAGTGGAACACATTGAGCACGTCTTGCAGGCGCATTTAGAAGGAAAAGACATTAACGAGAAAAGTGACTTCGGACCGGGAAGTGGCTTCATCTCAGGGAACGCACTTACACTTGAGGACGTCTTAGCTGCTGATAGCTGGGCCCGGGGAATTGTCCCGGGGAATTAGGCGGGCGCACTACACCGCGGCAAGGGAAAGGGGAGCACATGCTTGAGGTTCTCGGCATCCTGCTCTTCGCATTGCTCATCGCTTTATCTATCGCACTCCATGAGGTGGGTCACCTTGTTCCTGCCAAGAAATTTGGGCTACGAGTTCCTGACTACATGGTTGGTTTCGGGCCCACCCTTTGGTCAAAAGTGCGGGGTGAAACGCGCTATGGAATAAAGGCAATCCCACTAGGTGGTTACATCCGGATGGTCGGAATGTTGCCCCCAGCAAAAGACGACCCGGATGGTCGATCTCGCTCGATGTCAACAGGTCGCTTTGCAACGCTGGTTGCGCAGGCGCGTGAGGCTTCATTCGATGAAGTTTTGCCGGGTGACGAGAATCGTCTGTTTTATAAACTTCCGGTGTACAAGCGAGTGATCATCATGCTCGGTGGGCCAACTATGAACCTAGTTTTGGCTTTCGTGTTTTTTGCCATCGTGTTAGTGGGAATCGGGTTACCACAGCCTTCACTTACGGTTGCCGCGGTGGTGCCTTGCACGCCAACGCTCGCGTCACCTAGCGGCGAAGCGTTACCTTCCGGTGCGTGTCCCCAGGGAACCGTTCAAACCCCCGCAGCCCTTGCGGGATTGCAAGAAGGCGACCAAGTCGTTTCGGTGGGCAATCGGACGGCTGCGACTTGGGAGGAAGTGACGGATTGGATTGTCGCTAATCCCAACACAAGTACCACACTCGTTGTGCAGCGAGCCGAAGGTCAGGTCTCCCTGCCTCTGGCCATCGCGGAAGTCACTCGCCCAATTTATGACGAAAATGGTGCAGAAACCGGTGAGAGTCAAACGGTGGGGTTCCTTGGCATGCGCCCTTCATTTGAATACGTACAACAACCGATTTCAGCGGTTCCAGCCTTCATGTGGGATATCACGGTTCGGTCTGTTCAAGCATTAATCTCCCTGCCCGTGCGGCTTTACGAATTGGTATCGGACACTTTGATCGGTGGACAGGATCGAGCCATGGACGGACCGGTCTCTGTTGTTGGCGCTAGTCGACTGGGTGGGGAGATCGCTAGTATGGACTCTCCGATCACCGCCAAAGCTGCTACATTTCTTGGGCTTGCGGCATCGTTAAATCTTTTCCTTTTTCTCTTTAATCTTTTACCGGTTCTCCCACTCGATGGTGGTCATGTTGCGGGTGCCCTCTACGAAGGGATCAAGAGGCGCTTTGCTCGGTTCCGAGGCAACCCAGATCCCGGGCCGGTCGACACCGCACGTCTGCTGCCGGTGGCTTACGTTGTTGCCGGAGCGCTCCTTGCCATGGGGGTAATTGTGATTTGGGCAGATATTGTGAAGCCCATCTCGCTGGGCTAGCCCCCAGGGCAGATAATGTCCATGTGAGCATTGACTTAGGTATCCCAGCACCGCCACCACCTGTTGTAGCACCTAGGCGCAAGACCCGACAATTGATTCTGAAGCATCACCTCAAGCCCCTCGCTGTCGGCGGGGACTCCCCGGTGAGCGTGCAGTCGATGTGTACAACACTGACGGCCGACGTTGACAGCACCCTCCAGCAGATTGCGGAGCTCACCGCGGCGGGTTGCGAGGCTGTGCGAGTAGCAGTTCCCAGTCAAGATGATGCTGACGCGCTTGCCCAGATCGCCAAGAAGTCGGGAATCCCTGTAATCGCCGACATTCACTTCCAACCAAAGTACGTATTTGCTGCCATAGACGCGGGTTGTGCGGGTGTCAGAGTCAACCCGGGAAACATTAAGAAGTTCGATGACAAAGTCAGCGAAATCGCGAAAGCGGCCTTGGATTCCAAAATCCCAATTCGAATTGGAGTGAACGCCGGTTCACTAGACCCTCGATTGTTAGAGAAATATGGCAAGGCCACGCCGGAAGCGCTTGTCGAATCTGCACTTTGGGAGGCATCGCTCTTTGAGGAACACGGATTTGGTGACATCAAGATTTCAGTTAAGCACCACGACCCGGTAATCATGATGAAGGCGTACATGCTCTTGTCGGAGCAATGCGACTACCCACTTCACCTCGGTGTGACAGAGGCTGGCCCTGCATTCCAAGGAACAATCAAGTCAGCTGTGGCTTTCGGGGGGCTTCTTTCACGTGGAATAGGTGACACGATTCGAGTTTCTCTGTCGGCACCTCCCGTTGAGGAAATCAAGGTGGGAATCGGAATCCTGGAGTCTCTCAATCTGCGTCAGCGAGGACTTGAAATTGTCTCCTGTCCGTCATGTGGGCGGGCACAAGTGGATGTGTACACACTCGCCGAGCAGGTCACAGCAGGACTCGAAGGTCTGGAAGTACCGCTCCGAGTTGCGGTCATGGGGTGTGTGGTCAATGGTCCCGGGGAAGCTCGTGAGGCAGATCTAGGTGTTGCCTCAGGTAACGGCAAGGGGCAGATTTTTGTCAAGGGCGAGGTCATCAAGACCGTCCCCGAAGCCCAGATCGTGGAGACTTTGATTGAAGAGGCCATGAAACTTGCCGAATTAATGGACACAAAGGGTGAACCGCTAGTTACCACGTCCTAGCGTGTGCACCATGACCATTGCCGAGAGGGATCGAATTCTTGGGTTTCATTCTGGGGTAGTTCGAAATGTCACTCAGAGAGAGTTACCCGAAGCCCTGGCTTTGGCACGACGTGAACCAGAGATCAATGGGTTTGTCATTAGCCGGATCCAACTCGCCCTCGTTGACCATTGGCGACTCGGTGGTGCGCTCTGGGGGTACTTCATCGGGGATCACTTGAGCAGCATGCTGTTTGTCGGGGCAAATATTGTCCCGGTAAACACTGACTTTCCGGCACGACAGGCTTTCGCCGGTGAATTGATGCGGACGGGCAGACGCAGTTCTTCAATTCTCGGCAACCAAAATGAAGTACTCGACCTGTGGGAGCAGATCAGCATGTACTGGGGCAAGGCTAGGGCAATTCGAGAAGTTCAACCTTTCTTGTCAATGAGCATTGATCCGCTTGGCGCAATTGACTCGCGGGTCCGAACGGTCGTGGCGAGAGAGATTGATCTACTTTTCCCTGCTTGTGTTGACATGTTTACTCAGGAGGTTGGGGTTTCACCCATCGCAAACGGTGGTGAAACCCAGTACAAGCGCCGGGTTGCCGAGGGGATCGATTCGGGAATGACATTTGCTGTCATCGAAAATGACGAAGTTCACTTTAAAGCTGAAGTCGGGTTTGCAACTGATTCTGTGGCCCAGCTACAAGGCGTCTGGGTGAATCCCAAGCATCGGGGCACCGGTATCGCTGTTCCAGCCCTCGGCGCAGTCATTGTCGCTGTTCGTGCCAAGTTCGCACACACAGTGACCCTGTATGTCAATGACTTCAACACTCCCGCACGCAAGACCTATGAGCGTGTAGGTTTTCAGCAGTTGTCGCTATTCTCAACCATATTATTTTGATATTTAGCCAAGCCACTACTGTGTGAAGTCCGCTCTAGGGTGAATTGTTCTAGGGTAATTAAGGGTGAAGGTCATTGTGTCGCCACAATGGGAAGCTCACTTACACATTAAATTGAAATTGAGGTAGCCGTGATCCAACGTATGTCGAGTCTTTTTGTTCGAACATTGCGCGAGGATCCAGCCGATGCTGAAGTACCCAGTCACAAGTTGCTTGTGAGGGCAGGTTATGTCCGAAGAATCGCTCCGGGCATATTTTCCTGGCTGCCGTTGGGATATCAAGTATTTCGTAACGTCGAAGCGATTGTCCGCGAGGAAATGAACCAAGCAGGCTTCCAAGAAGTTCACTTCCCAGCACTGCTCCCTCGTGACGCATACGAAACAACAGGTCGGTGGAGTGAATATGGTGACAACTTGTTCCGGCTCGAAGACCGGAAGGGCAACGATTATCTTTTAGGGCCCACCCACGAAGAAATGTTTACCTTGATGGTGAAAGGAGAGTTCTCTTCCTACCGCGATTTACCTCTATCGATTTATCAAATTCAAACGAAATACCGCGATGAAGCTAGGCCACGTGCTGGAATCCTGCGGGGGCGCGAATTTGTTATGAAAGACTCGTATTCATTTGATCTCGATGAGGCCGGACTCGAAGATTCCTACAACAAACACCGAGAGGCTTACATTTCAACATTCGACCGGATGAAACTCGACTACGTAATTGTCACGGCCATGGCTGGAGCAATGGGTGGATCCCGTAGTGAAGAGTTTCTCGCGAACAGTCCGCATGGCGAGGACACTTATGTTCGGTGCGATTGTGGATTCGCCGCAAATGTGGAGGCGCTGGAAATTCCAATGACCAGCTTTGATCCTGAGCTCGACCTTGACGCCCACTTTCCGGCAGCTCATGCGGAGCAAACACCGAACACTCCAACAATTGATTCACTCGTTGACCTGTCGAATCAACGAGAAGACCTTGCCAGGTCCGATCGGACATGGGATGCCTCGGACACCTTGAAGAACATATTGATGATCGTAAAGGATGCTGACGGCAATCAAAGTCCACTTGCAATCGGGTTGCCTGGAGATCGAGAAATTGAAACCAGACGCCTGGAAGCTGCGTTATACCCCCGCGTAGCACGTCCATTCGAAGAAGCGGACTTCGCCAAGTACCCAACACTGATTAAGGGATATATCGGTCCCCGCGCACTCGGAATTAATTCCCCGGGTGGGATCGAATTCCTAACCGACCCTCGGGTTGTGCGTGGAACGCGTTGGATCACCGGCGCGAACGAGAAAGGTCAACACGTTTACGATCTTGTGTGCGGGCGCGACTTCGAGTCCGATGGTGTCATTGACGTTGCTGAGGTATTCGACGGGGACCCTTGTGCAAAGTGCGGTGGGAACGTCTCCATTGCCCGGGGAATCGAGATAGGTCATATCTTCCAACTCGGAACCAAGTATGCCGAGTCGCTCGGCCTCAAAGTCTTAGATGAAAATGGAGACCTGGTAACGGTCACAATGGGCTCCTATGGAATCGGTGTGTCAAGGGCTGTTGGCGTAATCGCGGAGGCCCACCACGACGAAAAGGGTTTGGTATGGCCACGTGAGGTCGCACCTGCAGACATCTACGTGGTGGCAGCAGGAAAATCCGAGGAGACCGCAGCGAAAGCAGAGGAGTTCGCTTCTGCCTGGGATGCCATGGGATTGCGCGTAATCCTCGATGATCGTGTTGGTGTTTCGCCGGGAGTAAAGTTTAACGACTCCGAATTAATTGGTGTTCCAACGATTGTTGTCATTGGCAAAGGTCTCGAAAAGGGCGTAATCGAAGTGAAGGACCGCGCAACTGGGGAGCGAATTGACATTGCCCTTGATCAGGCAGTTATAGCAGTACACCGAATTTGCACCAACTAATTCATGATCGAACTCAGCCTGTGGACGATTTTGCTGCTGGCTCTGGCGGCGGGAGCCGCTGGTTGGGTTGACGCCGTGAGCGGTGGTGGCGGCTTGCTTCAGTTGCCCGCACTTTTTATCGCACTGCCAGCTGGCAACGAAGTAAATGCACTCGCAACCAACAAGCTTTCTAGTTTCTTCGGAACTGCTACAGCCGCTAGAACCTACATAAAGCATCTCAATCCGGATTGGAAAACAGCGCTGCCGATGGCGGCGGTGGCATTCATTTTCTCTGCATTGGGCGCTGCAACGGCTCACTTAGTTCCCACTGAGTATTTTGGTACTGGAATTGTTATCGCGCTGGCTCTCGTTTGGATCTGGACTCTCCTGAATCCGTTAATGGGTCAGTCAAGCAAGATGCGGTGGGGCGGCCGCAAGAGACATTATGTCGTTGCTGTGGGAGTTGGCGCATTAATCGGGTTCTATGACGGCATATTTGGTCCAGGGACCGGATCTTTCCTGTTGATCGCGCTCGTTGGACTCCTGGGGTATTCATTTCTGGCAGCCTCGTCTACCGCCAAGATTGTGAACTTGGGTACTAATGCGGCAGCCCTGCTGGTTTTCGGCTTTTCCGGTTCAATTCTGTGGACGCTGGGGTTGCTCATGGCCTTGTGCAATGTTCTGGGCGCATACTTTGGAGCCCGAATGGCAATCACTCGCGGTAGCCCATTCGTGCGAATTGTCTTCTTAGCAATCGTTGCGATCCTGATCATTCGCCTTGCGTGGGACCTCTGGGCTTAGATCCCTTTGGAAGTGCCCGTTGTAAGTGTAAGGTAGTAAGTACAACTGACCGATCACAATTGGAAACCGCGGTGAGAATTATGGGACTACCTCTTGAACGCGTTCGCGAAGCTGCAACCGTTGTGTGCCAAAGCCTGGGGATTGATCTAGAGGATTGCTCGATTAAATCGGCGGGGCGCCGGGAGGTGCTGACGGTTGTTGTCGACAAGGACGGTGGCGTTGACCTTGATCTAATCGCTCAAGTAAGTCGGTCGATCTCCGAAGCACTTGATTCGCTCGAAGAACTTGAGGACCACCCATTCGTCCTCGAGGTAACGTCTCCGGGGACGGACCGACCGCTGACAGATATACGTCATTGGCGCAGGGCGACTAGTCGTCTGGTCAACGTGTCATTTGTTAGTGAGCTCCCCGAAACCCAGGTTCGGGTTCATTCCGTTGAAGGGGATCAGGTTAGCGGAATAGACCCAGATGGCAATCCGATTATTTTTGCGTTACCAGAAGTGGCACGTGCCGTGGTCCAAATTGAATTCAATCGTGAGGAGTAGTCATGGACATTGACGTCAGTGCGTTGAAAGCACTCGTAAGGGAACGGAATCTTTCTCTAGAGCTATTAGTTGAATCAATTGAGGCCGCACTGCTCGTGGCCTACCACCGCACCGAAGGATCATGCGCGAAAGCTCGTGTTGAACTAGATCGCAAGAGCGGACACGTCACGGTTTGGGCCCAAGAGGCACTCACAACGCCGGAAGCATTAGCGCTCGGAGATGCCGCAACTTTCAGCCCAGAATTTGACGACACACCCGACGGTTTTGGTCGAGTAGCCGCGAGCACGGCTCGACAGGTTCTTCTTGGCCGATTACGTGAAGCAGAAGGTGAAGCCACATTGGTGGAATTCACGGGTCGAGAAGGTGACCTAGTCTCTGGTGTAATCCAACAGGGGACTAACCCTCGCATGGTGCGAGTGGACATTGGGAAAATCGAGGCGAACCTTCCACCTGAAGAACAAGCAACGGGGGAGAGCTACCCGCATGGCGCTCGCCTCAAGTGCCTTGTTACTGGAGTTCGTAAAGGCTTTAAGGGACCTGTTGTGACAGTTTCGAGGAGTCACCCGGATTTGGTGCGCAAACTCTTCGCATTAGAAGTGCCCGAAATTGCCGACGGAACCGTTGAGATTACGGCGATCGCCCGCGAAGCGGGCCATCGCTCCAAAATCGCAGTTCGATCCCACAAATCTGAGGTCAATCCAAAAGGATCCTGTATCGGGCCTCAAGGTCAGCGAGTACGACAGATTATGAGCGAATTAGGCGGTGAAAAGATTGACATCGTGGATCACAGTGACGACCCCGCCGAGATGATTGCTCAGGCGCTCTCACCCGCAAAGGTGACTTCTGTGACCATCGTGGATGCGGACCTGAAAAGTGCACGTGTTCTGGTTCCGGAATATCAACTCTCTTTGGCCATTGGGCGAGAGGGGCAAAATGCCCGGCTTGCGGCGAGGTTGACCGGATGGCGAATTGATATTCGTAGTGATACCGCAACTGCAACTGACTGATTCGTGTGACTCTACCTGTTCGCACCTGTCTAGGCTGCCGTGTTCCCGGCCCCAAGTCTGAACTTGTTCGGCTGATTTGGCAGGGCCCTACATTAGAGATTGTTCCTGACTTTGCCCAGAACAGCCCTGGGCGAGGCGCATACCTGCATCCGAGTTACAAATGCGTTGAAAAAGGATCACGGCGGGTCCGCGGGGCGCTCCGGATTCCCGGCACGGTAGATTGGCGCACTGTTAGTGAACCGTGGGCAGACTTACGTGCATTTATTGCATCCAGTGTGACTGTGGAACGTGACCAAGTTCAGACCGATGAAAACAAATGAGGTTGACCGTGAAAAAAATGATGAGCGCTTCTCAATGAAGGCCTTCGCATGAGCGTGTCCGCATGAAAATGCTAGGCGCCCAGTAACGGTCCGGTAAGTAAAGCCCGGGCCAAGACAGGAGAGTTGTGTCAAAAGTCCGGGTATATGAACTCGCTAAAGAACTTGGCATGGACAGCAAGACCGTCCTAGCCAAGTTGCAAGACATGGGCGAGTTTGTTCGTTCCGCCTCGTCAACCATTGAAGCTCCGGTAGCCAGAAGGCTCAAGGAGGCACTGCCACCGGTTCCCGAAGGCGAAAAAAAGCCAGCCAAAAAGGTGGCGAAAAAGGCCGTCAAGAAAGCCGCAGCGGGCACATCGACCCCTGCTGAGACTCCCGCTGAGACGCCCGCTGAGACTCCCGTTGAGACGAATGATTCGAGTCACATTACGGCCACCTCAGCGGATGCACCGAGCACTGTTGCCGCAAAGGCGACTCCCACGCAACCCTCGCAGGAAATCTCAGGTACTGGCTCGCAGACACCAGCGCAGACACCAGCGCCGGCACCCAAACCAGCAGGACCACGCCCAGGCAACAACCCATTTGGTAGCAGCACTGGAATGCCGAAACCCGCGCCCCGTCCCGGGAATAATCCATTTGGGTCTCCGACAAGCGATCGATCTGCCGGACCACGTCCAGGTGGGGTTGCTGGAGCGCCTCGCCCAAATCCAGGAATGATGCCGACTGCACGTACCCCGCAGCGGCCAAGTGGACCGGGTGGTCCCGGTGGTCCAGGTGGATCCGGACGCCCTGGTGGTCCAGGTGGATCCGGACGCCCTGGTGGTCCAGGTAGTGCTGGCCGTCCGGGTGGTTTTGCTGGACGCCCTGGTGGTCCAGGTGGAGCACCAGGTGGTGCTGGTGCACCCGGTGGAGCCCCGGGTGGCCCGGGCGGGCGCCCCGGCAACAGAAGTGGTGGACGCGGAAATACTGCTGGTGCATTCGGGAAACCAGGGGGTCGCCCTTCGCGTGGACGTAAGTCAAAGC
>Ga0129327_10002720_pt1 | contig 10294 bp, 8 predicted proteins | sample CPBDNA_6_FD_111799 | JGI IMG/M metagenome (GOLD analysis project Ga0129327, IMG submission 111799) | Freshwater to marine salinity gradient microbial communities from Chesapeake Bay, USA - CPBay_Spr_31_0.8_DNA | ecosystem: Environmental > Aquatic > Marine > Coastal | place: USA: Chesapeake Bay...
TCGAACTCAGCACCATTCCACCTGTCCACAGTACACTCGGGAGCGAAGCAACCCCCACCCCGCATAAACTCATCAGGGAGGATGGTGGACCGCGGGGGGGCCCCTTGTAGGAGACTCGGAGTGGGAGCTGGGAGTCTAGAAAAAATATCCTCAGATTTTTCACACTCCACATCGAAAAACCCAGGCTCCCCCCGAGCATCCAGACTGTAACGCTGTAGGATAAAGTCACGAAAGTTGGTACGTACTCCACGGCGGAGATTACCCACAAGAGATCTCATGTAGTGACGACCCCACACAGTGAAATTATCACGGGTACTGAGACCCAATGTCAGCTCATTGACCAACGTCTTCCAAATATCCTGGGTACCAACCACTGCACGGTGACTAACCAATCCCTCTACAATACTATCTATAGGTGTACGGAGGGTCTCACCCCACGAATCCCCCCCATGAATGGTCATCAGATACTTCACCACAGACTGACGCACCCACTGTAGCTCCACATCCTCATGCCCATCCTCAGGACTCTCATCAGGACTCTCCATAAGGGTCTCCACCTTGGTGAACCGACCACTCTGACTACCCTGATAGAGGGCCACCCTAACTTCCCCACTCGTATATCTAAAAGCCACATCGCGGGGGGTGTCGCGCAGGAGCGTACGCAAAGGGACCACAATATCACCACCCATAATACCCAACAAACCCTCATAACCAGGAACCTCCACCACAGAACCCTCCAGACGAAGCCACATATTCGTAGCCGGTACTGTACTCCCAGGGAGACAGGATACCGAACGACACTGAGCCACCAAATTCACCATGAAGGGACCCACACATCCGGGGTCGGAGAGGTGGAGGAACTCCCCAGTATTACAGCAAATGTCAGTCAGGAGGACAGAATCCAAATTGGAACCCAGACCCACCGTATACACACTGACATAACCCTCGTGGGACTTCAGGAAATTATGCACCAGAAGCTTGTACCCAGGCAACCCCCTAACGGGATGGTAGAAACTACTAGGGAGACCATCTGTAGTGAAAATCAATACCGAATTGTACTCCTGTGGATTGACATCGGGGGGAAGGACTCGAAACTGCCCCAGACCATCAGTCAGACCCGCCACCATGTTGGTGGCCCCATCAACAATGATCCCTCTGACAATCTGGCTCAGGAGTTCCTTCCCATCAAACGTACACCGCGTCCATCCGGCCATAACCGTTGCAGTAGAACTATATACCGTCAGTGATACCCAGTCGTCATCCCCCATACTCATAATGACTGTAGATGTGGCGTGCTTGGTGATATCCAACAGGGACCACCCATGGTCCACCTTGTCTCCATCGTCATTCACCGTGGTGGCTTGACTATTCATACTACCACTGTTGTCGATGACTATACTGTATAGACCCTTCATAGGGGTGGGGGGGACATCCATCATATGAGTCTGCTCGGGGGTCAGACGCACCATACAGTGGGACCGATTTGACTCCCCCTCCTGTGGAGTGCCGTAATACATTTTCAGAGATACTGGAGACATTTTCCCATCCCCCGGAGAACTCGGTTAAATTTCAAATTTAATTTTATATATATAAGTTTCACATGTAATAGAAACTACAATGTCCTCCATACCCAAAACAGATGTCAATAAATTATACACATCCTACACTCTGGAACCCAGATCGCGCGTGCGCCGGAGGAGCTTCAGGGTTGGTGTACTACACCAACCCTATCCGTGGGCCTCAGGAGAACAACTCAGTAAAATGCAGGACTCTGTTCTCCCCCAAGAAAAGAATGATAAATGTATTATGGGACTGTTTGGTAGCATGGATACCAACGGTGATGGTGTCATCGACATGACAGAATTCGAGGTGTCCATGAGAAAATCAACCGTCCTAGATCTCCAACAGATACAGCGTCTATTCCAAACTGCAGACACTGACGGAAATGGATCCATAGACTTGGAGGAATTCACTGCCTTCATCTCAGCAGACAAACTACTCAGAGATGACCTCTTTTTCAACAATCAAGGGGCAAGAAGAACAGAAAAAGACCCAACGTACTAGACGATTATCAATATTATTCTCTGATGTCAATGTAACATCAAACTCACCTGGCTCATGAAGACCATCCCTAGCTAACCTACACAACTCAGATACTATACATAAGACCCTCTCATCCAAATTCTCTGTAGATAATCTACTCAGACCCCTGGACGAACACCCCACCGGTGAGCAGAATCAATAAAATCATGGACTTAAGGATAATACATTTTTCATATATAGAAAATGTATTACTTACTACCTCTAGTTGGATACTACATTGTACCCCATCTGGAATACAACCTTAATACTATAGTCACCGCTTACGTATACAACACATTACCGTCCTCTCAAGCAACCTAGTAGGATTCATCGTCTTCACCCACCTCCTCCCCACCTCAAGAGACAGAGAATTTCACACTCAAAGACCCAATGGAATTCATCATGTGCTAGCTTACATTCGACATGGTCTTTTACATTGGACATCGACTCATACATCACCAACACCTATACACCATCATACAGAAGAAACATCACCTCACCTTCGCCGGATCGTGACGAGGTGGCCCCAACCCATGCATCCTCATTTTAAAGGGGAACTGGAGGGTCCAGACAGAGGTGGAGATAGTGGGAGTAGATTGAAAATTGAATAATTTATTATGTTATTCTAGTGTATGATAAATATGTCATCATATCTCTACAAGAATATGCTCATCGTGGATCGCAGTGCAACTAACGAGGTTGCACTCGCTTTGGTCAAGACGACCTATAATATTTGGTTCGACGTCGACGCTACACAGAATGAAAGCCCCCATGACAAGATCATCCTCTTCTACGACCCATCGGCACCTACCACCTCGAGCAACGACACCTTCACTGAGATTGACCCTCAATGGCTTCCACCCAACCTCACCCCAGTGGGATTCATTCACTTACTGTCAGGTGACAAGGTCATCAATGTGACCAAGTGCCGGTTCCCCAAGCACGAGGACTTTGCCCAGGAGATGCGTACCTTCTGGCAGTACATCGCTGAGAGCCTCCGTGTACAGGGGGTGGGAAACATCGATACCGTTGGAGTCTTCACTATCTACTGGGACAAGGATACGGTGGCACCCTACGCGAACATGGTTCGTGAAGTGGGTTTGATGACTAATTTTATCGATTATAGCCACTCATTCAGAGACATCGAGATACGCATTGCAGCCGCTTCAGCCCTACCCAAGGATGTGCTCGCCTCCCTATGCCGCACATCCCAGACTCCTCCCACCACTCCTCCTCCTCCCACGGCCTTTGGCTTCACCACGACTCCCACCACGACTCCCACAACGACTCCTCCTCCCACGACTCCTCCTCCCACGGCCTTTGGCTTCACCACGACTCCCACCACGACTCCTCCTCCCACGACCTTTGGCTTCACGACTCCTCCCACCACGACTCCTCCAACCACCATGTTCGGTACAGGGACTGTGGCACCCACAACCAGCATGTTCGGTACAGGGACTGTGGCACCCACCACAACAGCATTTAGTACAGGGGCTGTGGCACCCACAACCAGCATGTTCGGTACAGGGACTGTGGCACCCACCACAACAGCATTTGGTACAGGGACTGTGGCACCCACAACCAGCATGTTCGGTACAGGGACTGTGGCACCCACCACAACAGCATTTGGTACAGGGACTGTGGCTCCCAGCTTTGGATGTAATTCATTTGCCATGGGGGTAACTCCAGCAGCCAAGGCATTTAGTGTTCGCAAGTAGAATGTCAATTATAAAATAAAATAGTGAATTTAAACAAAAAATTCACTACATAAATGAGTCTAAGTTGTATAAAATAGTGAATTTAAAAAAAAATTCACTACATAAATGAGTCTAAGTTGTATACATTTGGAATTCGGAAAGAATCTATTTAGTGATGAATTCACTGAGGAATTCAAATATAGAATGAGGTCTAAGTCTGCAAATTGTCATTCCATGTCTGCAGGTCCTGGTAACAAAATTGATAGTCCAGCAGTCAAAGGAATTACAGGTAAATTTACACCTAAATTATTTGATTGGTTTCCTGATAAACCTAGTATTAAAAAGATTTTGGTGTTGGTTTTCCCTAAGAATATACACGATTATTACGCTAGCTTTCCATCAAAGCTTAGGGAAGATCTTGCAAGCGGTAGTTTGTTGACTCTTTCAGTGGGTCATTGCTATATAAGTTGGGACTATACTAAAGGTATCATCGGACTGTGGGATATGTGTCTACATGAACAGGTAGATTACAAGTACTTGAGTAGCTCAGGGTATGGATCTATGGCACTTAGTGCTATCATTTATTCTCTGATTGTGGAGCTACCAAATTATGGGACCACTACGGGTATACTAACTGATCGTGAGGAGAAGTGGGTAGTTAAAATATGGTTGGGTGTTGACATGTCCAATGTTAGGTTTAGTAACGTAATACATCTGTATACTAAGTATGGATTTAACACCCCCATAGTAAAAGATACTGACCCTTTTGGTAATGACTTGAGTTCCAACTTTCCTAATGGTCTGTTGGGTCTGAGTCGCAATAATGAGTTCATTGTAGATTCTGATATTGACAGGGAAATGGCCATTAAAGAAATAATTTATGCTCTCCAGGAGGCTATTGGTAATTTCGGTCTACCCCAGTTGGATTCTATGAGTCCTATCATAGGAAGTAATGATCTTACTAAAGATGGTCATTCGTACTGTAAAATGTCGATAAAGTTTGATTTGGACAATATCTCCCTATTGAAGACATTTTCCATTGGTAGCTCAACTATGAATTATGATGGGACAGCGACTCGGAGGGAGGTATCTGGATCATTTAGTATAAGTAAAAATACAGCCTACATCCGTGTCCCCTATACTCTAGATCATAGTGTCGTCCCCGGACAGATTCTATCACTATATGTGGGAGATCCTGCAATAAAACATTCCATGGACATTCTATACAAGGATGCTACGGAAGGACATAAAATGTCTATCAAATCAATGTCATGTGGTAGTAGGGAGAAAACAATTAGGACTCTTATTGATGAGAACTACAATAATATACTACTTAATTTAGGTTATGTGCATATTGAAATCAAAGAGGGACAGGTACCAGGTGTAACATATGAACATGTAACACCGATCCCTGACAACTTACCAACAGTACATTCTAAGATTATAGTGTGGGGGCTTCAAGTAGAAATAGATAGTCTGGGATATGGTACTGAAGTAGCCGTGTTGGTACCAGATACTAAGTACAGTTTCCATACCCATACTAAGTCCTTTTATCTCACCTCAGTTAAAGACATACCTATGGACAAAATTACCATAGGTCAGGTGGGGACCTCACGTCGACCCGAGGCCACCCCATCTGGAATGGATTACTGGGCTATACTTGATAAAATTCTAATTAGTAAAATATCGTTCCATACAGTAGTGGCTCCCAATGGGGTATATATCATCAGTATGCACCAACATTGGCTTGAAAAGACTGACGAGTTGGTGCATAGAATATACTCTGATCCTATGGGTACAACTGCAGTTGTACCTAAAAAAGAGATATTAGCCTGGGGAGAAGAGGCCACCAAACGTGAGTCGACTGCTACCGGGTCCTTAAAAATGGATGAGGAATCTACCCTCCGCGTTCTCAAAGCGGCCGTGGGTGAAGCGGAAGTAACATGGGAGGATATGATAAAGGAAATGTATACCAGATACTGGGTGGTTGCATCGGACGAATTATCTACAGATGACGCTTGTCGAAAATATTGTGATATAATCACAGAGACTCGGTCTCTAGGCTACGATCAAGCACCACCAATTAAAGCACAGTTCAGGTCGTGGGATGAACTCAGTATGGGGAACCCAATTGACATAGATTATCAGAGCCTAGGCAAAAATTGTATCCCCACTCAAAAAGATACCGAAACGTATAATAGGTTCTATGGACATAAATTGTAAGAATATTTTTAAAATACGTTAAGACCCATCTAAAATTTAAGCAAATCATTGGTCTAAGCAGGTGATTCTATAAGGAAAATGCTTATAGAATTTATAGTACTTATTTGGTATACTCTGAGTGTGGGGATAGTCTGTTACCAGGAATCCAAGGTGGGGTGGCCTCGGGTACCATACAGGAAACTCATACCATTCATATGGTATCATATGGTGTTATCGACTATCCAACTACTATATGTTATACCTCTATGGTGTGTCATGTCACGAGTGACACACCGACGCTTCGTCTGGAACCAGGTTGCCTGGAATTTTGGAACTCTTTTACCCATATGGTGGGGACCCATCAAGTGGAAGGGTCTAGAGTATGTTGAAGCCCCCAGGCAAGCCATATGGGTGGGAAATCATCAGTCTGTGTTAGATACTGCCATCATGACCCTCCTCCCCTGCCAGACCGATATGGTGGGTACATCCAAGGACAGTATAAAGTATCTACCCGGGGGAGGTCTCATGGCCCTGTTGTGTGGAACCATCCTTGTCAAAAGGGATAGTCCAACAATCATACATGACTTCCACCGTGAATGTATGGAATCTCTGAGTGAGGGGGTGTCTCTGAATATTTTCCCACAGGGTACTCGGCGTCATATCAGTTCTGGAGTTCTTCCCCTCAAGAGGGGTGCATTCCACATAGCCCACGAGATGAATGTACCTCTTCAACCCTACACCATAGTGTATAACATAGGTAGGGATATAGTGGTGACAATTCACCCTCCGGTTGAGGTAGTGGGGAGGGGAATTGATGATACTTTAGACGATGTGGGGAGGATCTTTTCATAGAAATTTGAGTAAAGATCCTCCTCCGGGGTTCTCAGGATTTATAGAAAATTTTAAATCCTTGAATCTCAAAAATCTGGCGAAACCTCTACGAAGAGCTCTTTAACGTTCATTTATTCATCACTCGTTTCGGATCAAATCGTCATATTTTCATAATGTTAGGATCACCTGAGTGGTCTTTAGACCAACTTAGTTTCGTCATATTTTCATGCCAAATCATGATAATTCTGCCCTAAAATGACTTATAGACAGGGATATTATATATAAAAATACAATGACAAATACTTTGAAATCCCTCAACAAGTTCGTGGTGTCCTTCTTCCAGAACAACAACATTGAAGCTGACGCTGACTGGATGGACTCATCCAACCAGTCCGCCGTCAAGTCTCTACTAACCAAGGCACTAAAGTGCACGGGTCAGGTTAAGGATCCCAACGCTCCCAAGCGGGGAAAGTCAGCATATCTGTTCTTCTGCTCCGCCATGCGTAGTAAGGTTAAGGAGGCCCTCTCCCCAGAGGCCAAGGCCACAGATGTGACCCGTGAGCTCGGTATCCGCTGGAACCTACTCAAGGAGGACAAGGGGCGGGCCAAGGAGCTGGTAAAGTATCAGAAGCAGGCTGCCGAGGATAAGGCTCGCTATGACACTGAGCGTTCTGAATATGTCCCCGATGAGACTCTAGTCAAGCAGGGGCGAATCAAGAAGGTCAACAGCGGCCCCAAGCGGGCCAAGTCTGCCTACCTCTACTTCTGTCTCGACAAGCGGGAGGAGGTCAAGAGGGACCTTGGTGATGGATCCTCCGCCACCGACATCACCCGTGAGCTTGGTGCCCGTTGGAATATCCTCAAGACAGAGGGTTCCACCAAGAAGTATGACGATGAGGCAGCAGAGGACAAGTCCCGCTACTACCTTGAAAAAGAGGAAGGGAACGAGGCCACACCAGGCAAGAAGGTGCCTGCAGCCAAGAAGACCACACCAGTCAAGAAGGCCACACCAGTCAAGAAGGTGACTGCAGCCAAGGAGCCGGCAGCCAAGAAGGAGGCTCCAGCCAAGAAGGAGGCTCCAGCCAAGAAGGAGGCTCCAGCCAAGAAGGAGCCTCCAGCCAAGAAGGGTCGCAAGTAAGCCAACAGGCATAGTATTGTAACAGGTTTGTCCTATTACAATACTCCATGGTCTCAGACCCTGTGGAGTTCTTAAGTGATTGTTGTACTGTTTAGAGGGGTGCTTGGACCTGGAACATATTTGTTGGGTATATTATTACCTTTACAGTCAGAATATATGGGATCACCATTTTTACACTTAGGATCACTTGCTGTACTTCCATAAGTTCCTTTTTTTCCTACATTCGGTATGTTGCATGCCAGCCCACACTTGCTATTCTTAGCTTTCTGGATCACACTTGTGTTTCTGCCCGTACAACATCCAGCAATATATTCTGGGCATTGTCCGTCACCCCCCTTGCACTTGTAGGAGGATGGTGGGCAAGCCTTACCAAACACTCCAGATTTGGGACTTTTCACCGTTTGTGTAATTTTACACTCGTCAGTACACGTTGAGGGTAAGGGTGGATTTAATACACAGTTCTTACTGGTTAAAAAGAGTATGCCTGTAATTACCAGTATACTCAGGATAATGATTGAGATACCTCCACCGATATATAGATGTATTGTGTTCATTTATTATTAGATATATAATAATAAATGATGTATATAAAGCCCGTGGGAGATATTGCCCTGGTCAATAATCAGTGGAAGTACAAGTACATGTTCTGTGAGGATATTACTCTGGATATTCCCCTTCCGTGGGACGTTGAGATCCCCCCCCATACGTCAAATTTCCAGGTTGATTTTGGAGTAAGTATAGACAGTAAGGAGACCTACATGGTAACCCCCAGGTCAAACATGGGTCATCTCCGTATGTCATTTCCCCCCTCCATAATGTCCCAGGGTATCAATAGACTCATTATCCTTGTGGATAATGGGACTAGTGGATCAGTGAGTCTATACACTGCCCAGCACTATATCACCCTGGTGTCGCTGAGTAACGAGGGTATCCTGTTCAAATACGATTACCAGCCGATGGTCTAAGGGTCTCACCTCCTCCTCCTCCCCCCCTTCCGGGGGCGTAGTTTGAGGGCAAATAGCAGTACAAGTATCAGTAGCATAATCCCACCGGCAATACCTAGAACAATAGGGAGGAATTTCTTGTTAGGTGACTGTGGGTTGGTGGACTGGGTGTTGGTGGACAGTTTGGTAGGGGGGTTGGTGACGCTGACGGCGTGGGATCCACAGTACATTTTGATGGATGCATTATTGAGGCTGGAGACGCTCATACCGGAGGCTTTGGGGTTTATGAGGGCTGCGCAGAGACTCCACTATTCTGATTCATTCTATTTAAAAATATCTAGGATATTTTTGAATATGTCTCGCTGCGAACTCCTAATTGAGGAGTTATCCAAACCATGTGCCAAAAGGGTAATGCTAGGTCGATCGGAATGCCCTCACTGTTCAAAGCACTTTTGTAGTCTACACTACTCAATTGAACAACACAATTGCCCACATCAGAATTCTATTAAAGAATTACATAGAGAAAAACTTCGGAAGACTTTGATGGGTGGCAAGGCGACCTTTTCAAAGATTACCCCAATATAATCAGGGTAGTACGGCATGGACAGCGGGGAGAGGTCATTGGTTTACTTTTTCCATATAAGTAAAATAAAATTTTCAAGTATAAATTTGAGGAGTATGGTCACATATACAGTGAGCTACATCCACCGGGAGACCATAGGAGTAGGTCAAAGCTACTAGCTCATACCTCTGTTTGACCAGACGCTCATGCTCCTGGTGGATATACCTCACGAGATCCTGTAGACATATATCCTTGTGTACAGAGTGTACATCCTGATCGCGGCATCTTTGGTGTATATCAGTGAGGCTGAGGATTTGCCTCGTCCTCAGCCTTTGCTTGTATCTCCACGTCTGAAAAATAGGTATATTTACCACATAACTAAAATCTGATACAAGAGGGGGATAATCCATGATGTTATACATAAAATTGAAAATTATGTATATATTCAATTTTAATTGTAAAATGTTTTCACTGTACCGAATTATGAAAAGATTATTATTATGGATGAAATATTCCTACCACGTGGACCATGAGAATATGAATATCCCATCAAGTTTAGGATGCAATACACTAGAGGATGTTGTAATTATCGTATTAGGTGGATTCTCTGATATGAGGTCATCCCAAGTGGAGGATGCCATCATCTACCTCAAAAAGTACCTGAACGATAATTATTACTCCATATTCAAAGGAGAAGCCATGATATCTATCCCACACAAGACAGATCCATGGTATCCACTCAACAATATGGCTCGGGGAGTCTATATAGTAGGTGGACGCCTCAATGGTAACTACTGCCATAGTAGGTGGTTACTCAGGGTCATAAATGATAATATCA
>Ga0129327_10002721_pt1 | contig 10293 bp, 11 predicted proteins | sample CPBDNA_6_FD_111799 | JGI IMG/M metagenome (GOLD analysis project Ga0129327, IMG submission 111799) | Freshwater to marine salinity gradient microbial communities from Chesapeake Bay, USA - CPBay_Spr_31_0.8_DNA | ecosystem: Environmental > Aquatic > Marine > Coastal | place: USA: Chesapeake Bay...
GCCCTAGCGTCGCCCATACTGAAGCCTTTACCCCTGAACTTGTCTATGAACTCCCAGACCCTGACCTTAACACGTGCGTAGTCAACCAACTTTCCTCACCTGCACGCTCCCGTCCTCGTTTAATTAGCTATAATTTAGCGTAAAATTAGCACCTAAAGGGCGAGGGTTCCTAATGGAAAAACGGATAAATTGCGACAGAAGGCATTACACCATTGGGGGGATAAGCCCTTACTCTAACCCAATAAATTACAGATGCTGGAGTATTATTATTATAATGTCTAAATGGTGAGAAATATCCAGAATGTGGAAATGTTGTTGAACTACCAGAAAGCCATGGACTATAATTTACATATGTATTTATTGTTCCAGAACATCCGCCGACATCTGCTAAAGTATAAATTGTAAAATTTGGAGAGCCACTACTTCCAGATGCAGTTGCAAGAACTGCAGAAGCTGGATAACATCCATTATTATCTGAAAAAAGCTGATCATTACCAATACTTGGGCCTCTGGTTGCCCATAAATACCCATTATTGGCGCTTGATGTCGTACTTTCCAAGTCAAACCATGGCCCGTCATCAGCATAATTTCCAAGAATCCCGCCTTGATCAATTATATATGGTGCTGTAAATGATTGTGAAGAAACATAATAAATTGTATTGGAAGTATTTATAATTGATACTCCATTATTTACAGTTATTACTCCAGAAGGAGGAGCTGTAACTTCTATCCATTTTGAACTTAATGTACTTCCCGCGAAATTATCATAGAAGTTGAATACATTAGCCCCGTTATCATATTGTCCATAGGTAGAGGTGAGTAATGGGTATGCCCCCCAATTTACCCCATCATATGTTTGCGAAGGGTCTATTATTACCATATAAATTGTAACCGACGAATTGGCGGGTATACCATTTGGCAGTTTCACCCAAATAGTGGCAGTAGACCCAGAAATTGATTCTAGCCAAGAAGGGTAATAGTTCCCCTTGCCGTCCTGGAAGTTTACATTTCCCCAGTCGCTCCTTATAAGGTTTGTGGGGAACATGGAGTAATTCAGGACGAGTTTTTGTTGAAATGGGGAGGGGGTCGCGATACTTTGCGTGTTAGTTATAACTAATTTAAACACACTCCTGACAGATCCTTTGAAGATAGGCATTACGTCTTCCCTAGGCAGAGGCTTGTTGACGTTATAAAGAGGAGACCTTTCACAGATTTCTCTCTTGCATACATTTTGTGGTGCAGAGCAATAATGACACGAATGGCATGAGTGAGTACTGCACCCATGGCACGAATGGCAAGCATGGGGAGCACACCTATGGCATGAATGACAAGCATGTGCCACACACCCATGGCATGAATGACAAGTATGTGAACAAGCATGACAGGTGTACTGTGTAACCGTATCGTTATGGCAAGCGTGTTGTTTAATTATAGAAAAAGGGAAGGAGAAATGGGGGAGAAAGGATAGGAGAGAGCTCGTAGAACGATGTGCTTCTCCTTCTCCTCCTCTTTTCTCCTTCCCCTCTTCTTCACCGTCGCCTCCCCCCCATTCATTATCTAAAAAATACTCTATTTGCGGTTCCTGTTGGTATAGGGGGAAGACTTCCCGCGTTTGTGCCTGTACTTCTATTTCTATTATTTCGTTCTCATCATGATCGAGCAGGGACTTAGCCCTCGACCACTCGGCAGGTGGGCAGGACCCCTTCGAGCCCAACGGCATTTGGCTCCCATCCCCAGCCCTCCTCGCTAAGTTGTACAGTGCAGCCACATCCCTATGCCACCTCTCTCCTCCCCCCTCACAAGCACCAACCCTTGGGGCATCGCCCCCATCGTGTTGGTAAACAATCTTCGTATCGTAAACTGGACAAGTCGAAGAGATATGAGATGGATTAACCAATGCTACTGAAACACCAAACTCTCCCCTTTGTTTTAATATATGGGATAAAGCAAAGGAAACAGATCCCCCTTCCTCTGGTGGGCTGACCTCAGCATGTTGAGAACCAGAGGAAGAGGACATCTCAAGGGAAATATACCTCTTGACCTTAAAAATCTTTTTCTTGGACTCCATAGCTTTCTATGACGGAAAGCCTCCTGGGTGGGGAGGAAGTCATTGCATCTGAAATATCAGTCCTTGAGCTATAGCTGTCTGGGTTTTGAGATATCTATAATATAAGAAAAACCCTATCAATGCCATTACGACAATAACTATTAAAAGTATGACTCCCCTATCCACCTCCGATCTGCCTCTGCAAATTCTTTACGTAGAAATATGTTAGCATTGTAAATAGAAAGATAATAAACCCGAGAACCCCTGCAGTAAGGATGATAGCTTTCTCAAGCGGAGACATTTTCCTTGCCTCCCCCTTTCACAGGAGGATCTTGCTTGTTCATGTACTGTATTGCGGTGTCGAGTTTGGACAATCTTACATCCAACGAGTTTATTATTGTAGATAGTTCTTGTATTTTGTTTGCCAGGTCTTTATGGTCGGACATAAAAAAGGTTAACTGGTGCTGTATTTCAGTAAGTTTTGCCCTCAATATGACAATGTCCTGTTCCAATTTTTGTTGCTTCTTTTGTATGTCATTCATCTGATTAACCGAGCGATAGAATAAGTATGTAATAGTACTCGATATAAAAACAAGTACTATCTCCACACTTAAACTAAGCTCGTCCATAGATATTAATTAGATTAAAATCTTAAAAAGATGTTTCTTCTCCTCCAAAAAAGTTTTAACTTTACGGGGGTTGAGGAGGTGGAAGTCCCCTCCCGTGAGGGATGCCCCCTTACACAAACCTTTTATACTAAAAAATAGATATATATATATGAACCTCTGGCTGCAAGAGCTGGGGTCGTACCCTCGGGACTGGGGGAACTCACGCCTGCAGAGAGTGGCCCTCCGTAACCCCTCTTCCACACGGGGCATTACAGAACGGTTCCGTTCGATGGAACCTCCGCTGTGGGTGAAGGGGGATCGAGGCCGCTCCGAGAAGCAGGAAATCCTCACCGCGAGGTGGGGATGCCCCACCCATAAGGGTGGGGTAGTTCACCCTCTCAGGTTTATAATTGGTATGCCTCCAATGAAAAAGAAAAAGAGGGAATTGGTATGCCTCCAATGAAAAAGAAAAAGAGGGAGAAACAACAAAATAATGGCACGGGTTCATATGATATAGAAGAAGTGAAAGAAGGAGAGGAAGAAGAATACTTTGAGGGAGAGGACATAGAGTTGGAGTTTGACGACGAAGAGCTGGAAGAAGAGTTCGAAGAGGAATGGTAACCTGCCCCTACTATAAACAAGGTTTATGCTTTTCCCCCTTCCTGTTAGCCACGGAAGGTAAGCCAGTAGACTGGCCAGTTTCTAAAGAAAGGTGTCTGGGAAAATACATTGCTTGCAACTTTTATGATAAAGCGAATGAAAAGCAGTCTCAGACTTCCCCGATCGCCACGACAACTACAGCTACTGAGGCAACAACAACAGCCACAACCGCATCCTATACCGACGCCTGGTACGGTGTTAACTTCCTTGTAAAGAAACCAGAAAGTAACTGCGAGAAGTTCAGGGTGAAAGAAGAGTCGCAAGGCGAGGTTAAATATTACGTCGCTACATGTATAGTGTTAAGGCGTTTGTTAACCACAAGTGAGGTCGAAAACTGTGTTAAGTATTTCTCTACTTGTCCCTTCAATTTTTTCCAGAAAACTAACGACAAAACAGATAGCAATCCCCGCGGGCGGGGAGGAGGTCAGTGAGTAAAATTTTTAAACGTAAGCAACTACTTCCCTTGAGATGTCTTCCTCTGGCCAACTCTTAGGGCACAAGGATCCAACGACCCTACCAGTGGAGGAGGCCAGATGCCAACACAGGGAGAGGGTGACGACAGAGCAAGGTGTCGTTTGTTCCGAATGCGGTCTCCTTCTCGATGAGGAAGAGCTAATTGTAAACTACGTCCCCAAAGCTTTACTTAAACTAAATTTCGAGACTCCTCTGCAAAAGGACAGTTATACCCTCCATGATTTAGGGATCGGTACAAGGAAACTGGAAGCACAAGGAAACCCCAGGTTCGCAAGACTTAATAAGGTATATTTAATGACAAGAGTGAAAGACAGGAGAGCGTTGATAACCTGGCTTAACGGGCTTTTTACCTTCCTCTCCTCAGAGAACGTTCCACGTGCTATAAAGGAGACATGTGCTATCATATTAAGGAAAATACTGAAGAAGTTTAAATACAGGCTCCCCATAAAGCTGATGGCCCATGAGAGGTATGCGTTATATATCGTCATCCTCGAATATGTATATAAATTACATAAAACCGTTTTCGATACAGTTCAGTTAAGGGCTAAATATAAAGTCAGCAAGTCTGTGTATTGGAAGGCGAAGAAGTGCGTTTTCGAAAGCGGAGTCCTTCCTGTACAGAACTTCAAACGCGATGAGGATGGGATCCTTGCATATATAGGGCAGAAGTTTAATCTCTCTATAGAGGTAATCCAAACAGCTAAGACAATTTTAGAGGAGGTGAGAGACAAAATTCTGATAAAACCTATGAGCTTTTATTATTCATTAATTTACATTTCCTCTATCTTAAACAATATATCGCTATACCAAAGGGCAATAGCCAAACACGCAGGGGTCAATGAGATCACTATCAGAAAACACGCTCATCAGATTTTAAGGGCGTTGGGGGTTCAGGAGGTGGTATATTATTGTGATGGGTGTAAAGTGATCCTCTTTAAGCACGACCTTCATAACACTAGAGGCATCCCGAGGCCAGGTTATTTTAAGGGGAAGTGCGGTTGTCCTCCATCCTCAAGGGTGAGGGTGAAGATAGGGAACATGGAGTTCTAATCTACAAAACAAACGACAAGTTCCTTCGGGTGAGTAAAATTTTTAAACGTAAGCAACTACTTCCCTTGAGATGTCTTCCTCTGGCCAACTCTCAGGAGATCCAGCTTCAACACCGACTAGAGGGTCAGGTCTCAGGGTTTTGATCCCTTCATCAAGTTACAGCATCACATTGAAAAGACAAATCCCGCTAAAAGAGTTGGCTGAAAAGTTGAAGGGCGTAATACCGAATTCAAGCAGTATTATAGATGAAGCCTTTACTTCGAGATTTTTTGAGGACGAACAGGTGGAAGAGGTGGCTATAAACAGGAACGAACCGATCGTTATGGGGGAGAACCTGGTTATATTTGTTTCATATAATGAGGTAAATAAAAAGAGGAAAAGCGTTGTAACACTTACTGGCACTTCCACCTTTATAGACCCTCACCTTTTCCTACGCTGTGCAAACGAGATGAAGAGGAGGCTGGACGGGGAGAGCGAGGTGGTGAACTTCGGGTTCCCCGTCGAAGCAGCCTGGCTATCCCTGCCCACGTTAGAAAACTACAAGATTACGTCCATAACGTTTACAGACAAAGACGAAACGTATTCCATCTCGTTTTTCAGGACGTGCGGAAACAAAGGGATAGTAATATACGCTAAACAAGGGACAGCATTGAACTTAGACCAGGAATATAATAACGCGTTAATTTCTTTACACTTTCTGGGGGTTGAGGGGGCGGAAGTCCCCCCCATAAGGGCACATTCCGAACCCAAGGGCTGTCCCTAATAGAAAGGTTTTTAACTTTTAAATCGAAGTTCTTCATATGTCGGCTCCTCCTTCAGATAATCGGAACAAAACGATAATAATAGTCGTAGTAGCAATAGTCCTAGTATTACTAATACTCCTAATCATGAGGAGTAGAGCTTCAACAGTAGGTGGAGTGTATCCTTCTGCACCTGCATCTCTAACACCTACATCTCCTGGAATAATCCAGAGTGTGAGTTTACTTGTCGGCAGTCAAACTTCCAACTATTGTTGGGCACAAGTGACATTAAACGTTTCCCAACCAGCCACTTTAATAGGTGTGTCCGTAACTGGTTCTAACGGCACCACTCTCAGCTACAGTGGCCCTGTTTCCCTTAACCAAGGCAATAACACAATTTGTCTCAACTCATCTTTTGTCCCAGGTTGTGTAGGTCAAATAGGTACCATTACGTCAATAAGTTTCCAATTCAATGGGATGCCTACAGTAACAATAAACAACCCGACGCAAGCGACAGATACAGTGCCTATATGTCCTCCCAGCAATACCTTATTACCGAGCTCCTAATATCCAAGCTAACGATTAGTGGAGTGCGATGCAAAAGATATGTGAGCAGTTAAATAATTGTGTAGGTTTTTCTAACGTTAAAAAGAGGATATATGTTACAAGAATCACAGGGAACGAGCCCAACAACGTAGAAGTAATAAGAGTAGGAGGGCCGTTTAGGCATTACCTACCAGCAGCGATCCCCATAGGTGGTGAATCGCAGAACGTCCTGGACATGGGCACTCTCACCTGGTATGCACAGGATTCGCAGGGGAATTGGTATGGTATAACTGACGGTCACGTGTTGGACGGTTTCTCCACAGTATACTTCCCTCCTCCGCTAGTGTTCTATAACAAGCAATATTTAGGGTTGAATGTCCCACTAATAAAGCCTGTCCCTATAGGTATGGTAACGCAATATGTGCAATACCCCTATGTCGACCTCGGTGTGTTTAAGTTAAATGTAAAGCCCCACTTAGTAAGTTATGGGGGGGTCGTGCCTATAAACATCTCCCAGGTATTCGAGGGGGAGCAGGTCTTAAAGATAGGTGCACGCACTGGAGCTACATTAGGCATAGTCCTCGACCAAAGTGCTACGGTCACAATTGCTGGAGACCAAGGCACTATCCAGTTTACTGGCCCCCTCTTTCAAATGTATTCCCAGCCAGGTGACAGTGGCGGGCCGATCTTCCAATTCAGTGGTGCTTTGGTGTCGAGTATAGTAGCAGGAACTGGGAGTTATGCAATAGGAAACTCCATTGCAAATATAGTACTCCAATTAAAGGCATGGGGATTACAACTCAAATTCATGAGAAACTTGGAATACTTAACTGTACCTATATCCGCAATTTGGGTAGGGTCGTTAGGAGTAGCTTTGGGACTGGCCTAACTTCCTCTCCCCCCTAAAAAATTTAAATGTATTTATACATAAAGATAATGTAGGTGTCGAAAAGCTGAATCTGTATTTAATAATGTCAGCAATAATGTTTGTAATCTTCCTTATACTCTTAATATTCAAGCTGAAAGTGATTACATACCTGGCCAGTCCTTACCCAAGTGGTTCTCCTTCGGCATCTCCTATTCCGACAACTCCCCCTACTAACCTCAATCCAACAGTAACACTCACTTTTCTTTCTGGGGGTTGAGGGGGCGGGGTAGTTTACAACGTGGTGGTGAAACATTTTTAAGTTTTAACTCCAACTAACGTTTATGAGTTTAGCCTCTATTTGTCAACAGTTTGCATTGGGCATGTGTCAAACCATCTTTAGCGGAAACACTATACAGTTCCTCCTTTTCATTCTCATTATTTTAGTTACCCTTATTTTAATAATAGAATTACTGAGATGATGGTAATGAGTTCCGTCGTGTTAGCCCCCTCTTTATCGCCAACCTGTCAACCATTAACCTTTAATATAGGTTTCAGTGCTTTACCAGGCAGTAATACCCAAACAATTACGCTCCCTTATACAGGCGAATATACCGTATTATCAAGTGTAACAAACGGGAGCCCTCCTTCTAACGTAGTACTCCTCCTCAACGGTCAATCCCTCACTACTATCTCTCCTGCTGGAGGACAATATACTTTTAACGCTTCCCAAGGAGATCAACTCACAATAACGGTGACGTGGGGGTGGTTCTATTTAGGAGGGACTACAGTAGTATCGGTTTGCCTCGTCCAACCTTTCTCTCCTTCTCCACCTCCTCTTGTAAAGCGATTATTCTCTGGTACAATCCTTTACCTCATCATTATATTAGCCATAATAGGCGTAATAGCTGCGGTAATGGTTTTAAGGAAAAAGGGTCAAGGGAGCTGACCTCCACCTAGAAGGAGGTGAAAAAAGTGCAAAGCGTAGTAATTGAAGAAATAGAGGGGATCAGACATGTGAAATGTGGAAAATGCAACACCATATTTCTAAAAATCCCTGACCTCCTCCCCGCCCTGAAGGGTGGGGGTTCCCCGAGGTCTCAGGTGTTACACCCCTTTTGTGGGCGCTACTCCGTTATGCAGTACTAGGAAAGATAATGGTTTCTTCATCGTTGAAACCGCGATACCAACAGCTTTCTTCAGGATGTTCAATGCACCGTTCAAGTCGCCGTGCAGTTTGTGTCCCTTAGGGCAACTGACTACTCCTCTCGGTCGTCTCTTGACTTCAACGTCGTGGTAGGCACAGTACTTTGATGTGTTGTACTCAACGACTTCGTATACTTTCATACCGTACTCTTGAGCCTTCAACTCAATGGCGTTCATAAATTCTCGGTAAGACCACAAATTCACGGTGAACTTGTTGCCCTTGTCCTGTGCAATGTTAAAGGGGTAGCCAAGGTAGATGATGGAGACTCCCTGATCGTAAAGTTGCTCCAATAAGTCGGAAGCTAAGTTCCTGTACAGGTGAAGGAGACGCCTAATTAACTTCTTAAAGAGTCTCCGCTTCTCTCTGTTTAGTCCTTCTTGAGCTTCATATTCACCTAGATTTCTTGCCTTATCTGCGAGAGATTGAACCTCGGCTATCTTCCTTTGGAGGTAGAAGTAGTCTTGCTTGATCCTAACGCCCTTATAGAGTAGCCATGTACCGTCGTCTACTACAACGCTAGCTAAGACGTTTATACCTAAGTCGATGGACGCGACCTTGTTTCCCTTCGGGGATTCAATCTGTATGGTCTTCCTCTCTCCTCTCACAATGTACTTGCTCTTCTTTCCAGTCTTGGTCTCCTCAACACCTACTTCGACTGGAATTGAAGCGTACCAGGCGTTCTCGTCATAGTGTATCTCCAGCCTACCTTGTTTACCGTACCACCTCAGCCTGCCAGCGAATTCTATTTCGAGGTTGAAGCCCTTGAGGATGAGCTTGTGGTTCTTCTCATCCACTTCGTATCTATCCTGTCTAACAACTAGGATCAATTTCCTCTTCTTCTCCTCCTTCCAGTAACGCGGTGGTGAAACGTGGTTCATGTGAGGTGGCAATTTCCCTTTCAGCTTGATGAGGGAGAAGAAGGACGACCATGCCTCGTTGTTCTTGTCGAGTACTTGCTGTGCATTAGCAGAACCTAGTATACCCTTGTACTTCTCGTAGTACTTCTTATATGTACCTTGAAAGTCCACTTTCTCTCCGCGAAAGAACTGCTGCCTCCTCTCGTAGTTGACCTCATTGAACAACCTGGCAGAGGTGTCTGCCAACTTCCTTAACTTCCTTTCCTGAAAACCGTTTGGGAGAAGTCTGACTACATTTGTCCTCCTATTTTCATATTTAACTTCGTAGACGCCTTCCTCTGGTATTGCGGGAGAAATCGGCCCCCGCTCCTCATAGCCTGAGAGTTGACCAGAGGAAGGCATCTGAAAGAAAAGAGACGTTTGAGTTTAAAAAACTTTACCCCTCCCCTAGGAAGGGGCGAGGCTTGCTATCAGATATGTCATTGTAAATAGGAGAACCAATATTATGATTCCGAGTATAATAATAATTGTTAGTAGGTTCATTTTTTCCACCACCACGTTATGAAGCCTCACCCCGTCAGACTACGCTCTAAAAGGGAACGTAAGTACTTGGCAGTAATTTGCATCCCATGGTATAGTTAACCTTATCCCGTCACTGTATATAACCATGTTGACAGTCCTGACTGCTATGAAATACCTATAATTCGTGTTACAATAATTTGTGGGGACGCCGTTCTTCCACCCATCGTATTCCCAATAACCCTTATTATCGGAATAAGTTGTAGCTACCAAGGTTCCAGGTTGTGCATATTCCCCGTACATGATGTCTATTTCAGCGTTAGGATATGTGTAAGTACCGATCGGCTGCTTGAACACGATAGAATCCATCGGGCTGCTTAAAGTTAAAGTGGGGGTATAGGTGGTACCAGTGGCATCCACCTGTATACTTTTTCCAGTAGTGAGATCATCGATCTCCAGTCCAATATATGGGGAAAGAGGTGGCGGTGTTGTTCCGCTACTGCTACTCCCTCCTCCACTCCCACCTCCCCCACCAGTGCTTCCTCCTCCAATACTGCCTATTAGCGATTTAAATGAGCTAGTCAGGAGGAGAAGGAAAATGGCCACTACTCCTACAATAATCGCTAATACGACCCCAATTATGGTAAGCGTATCCATGAACTTCGTATATATGTCTGCACAAAAAGCTAAAAACTTTTCCATTAACAACAAATTTTTTAA
>Ga0129327_10002724_pt1 | contig 10291 bp, 4 predicted proteins | sample CPBDNA_6_FD_111799 | JGI IMG/M metagenome (GOLD analysis project Ga0129327, IMG submission 111799) | Freshwater to marine salinity gradient microbial communities from Chesapeake Bay, USA - CPBay_Spr_31_0.8_DNA | ecosystem: Environmental > Aquatic > Marine > Coastal | place: USA: Chesapeake Bay...
CCATGTTCGTATCGCCAACCATATGGTAATGGACAGTCGTTGTTGAGGAGGTAGTGTACACATTCGGGGTGGTTGTTCTCGTGTGCGACTCGTAACACTTCTTCGTCCCACGGCGCTTTGGCGGTTTCGTGTAAGTACTTCAAACAGTCCAAGTGGCAGTACTTGGCCGCCAACTCACACGCACCTTCGTTATATTTGTCATACTTACGCTCAACAAGATATTCGAGTATATGAAGATGACCATATTCAGCCGCCCAAGCGGCAGTTCTCCAATTCCAAGGCGCTTTGACTTCTTCGTGTAAGTATTTGAGGCACTCGAGATGACCGTTTGAGGCAGCATATGCACACGCTCCCGTATCGATAGGACACTCATTTGCAACGCAATACTTTACCATTTCCAGATTACCTTGATATGCGGCCGTTCTCATCGTCCCTCCACACCAATCACACTTTTTCTCCTCTCGCGCCCACTCGAGCAACTCGAGTTTATTCGTACAAGCAACTTTCCAGCAGAAATATGGTTTGACCACCTCTATCTCCCTCTCTTCTTCTTCTTCTCCAACGTTAATATACGTGCCCCACGGATAATGCTCCCACGCAACTTCCAAAGTCGATATCGACGACATCCCTTCGACCTCAAACCTCTTCTTCAAATCACTCGCGCGCGATGATATCTTAATCAACTTTCTCGTTTCACTGTTCACCTCGTACAAGAATTTGATATCAGTCGCATTCAATCTCGGAAGAATGTGTTTGAAACAAATATCATCGTCATTCACAATCAAACCCCACAAATTTCTCTCCCCCATTCGTCTTTTCTGCGCTCGCGTTGTTATCGCTCCAGACATGACGACGCGAAGTCTTCTTCTTCTCCTTCTTTCTCCCTTCTTTATTTCTGAGAGAAAAAAAAAAAGAGACGTTGTTTTAAAAAGGCAACCTTTTCTCATGACAAAAAACCACCCGCCGCGTTCTTCGTAATTCGAATTTGAGATTTGAGAGAGTTTTCTCTTAAATTTGTCGAAATGATGTCCAACGCGGAGGAGGAGGAGGAGGACGGGGATAACCCACTCGAAGCGCTCATCCAAGACGTGGACGCGACAAAAACAATCGTCGAGGAGTCGTCGGTGGAAATAAATAAAGTTGAAGAAGATGAGAAGAAGAAGAAGAATAAGAAGAAGAAACAAAAACAAAACGAAGGAAACGATGATGATTTTGAGGAGAAAGATGAGAAAGAGGAAGCAGAAAGATCCAACATGATGGTTGTGGACGAGAATGGGAACATAAACGAGGACGCTTTGATTCTCTCGTCCTCGCCGCCGACAGACAGCCTCGAGGAGGTCGATGACCTCGTTGACGAGGACGGAAAAGAAAACGGTGGGAAAAATAGTAATCTTCACCTTCAGAATACGACTTTGACGGTTGCGAATCAAAACACGAACAACAACAACAACAATAGTATTAATTACGAGATGCAAAGAGTAAAGTTGTATAAACTCAACGCGGAAGGGTACTGGGACGATACCGGCACAGGAATTGTTTCCTGCGAGTACGTCGACGTGTTCTCATCCATGGGTTTAGTTGTTTACCCCGAAGAGGAAGGAGAAGAAGAAGAGGAGGAGGAGGAAGACGACGACGATAACGATAAAGAAAAGGAAAGAAGAGAACGAGACGGCGAAGCAGCAGCAATAGCGGGAGGAAAAGATGATAAAGAAGAAGAAGAAGAAGAAGAAAAAAGCATACAGAAGAAAAGGAGGAGAAGATCAGCATCTGCAACGACAACAACAAAACCGACGCCGTTGTTAGTGCATAAGATTTTAGAAGAACACCAACACCAACAAGAGCCGGCGTATTCTCGTTCCGGGCAATCAACAATCATAAGTTGGGTAGAGCCGCGAGAAAGCATAGACTTAGCTTTGAGTTTTCAAAGCATAGACGGGTGCGATTTCATTTGGGAGCAAATCAAAAACGCGCAAAGGAGGAATTCTATGTCCATCGATGCCGATAATAAAGAAGGCGACGCGATGATGATGAACAACAAAATTTTTAGTAAGAACGAGTTAAACAACAACAACAACAACAACATGAGATCGCCGTTCGATTTAGAGGATTTAGAGAACGATGATAATCACTTGAATCACGACGGTAGTGGTGGTCCAGAAGGTGACTTAGTCGATGGGTTCAATCACCAGAGAAACCAACACATCAGAGGGAACATCGACGAGTACGGCGAGTTCACCGGGAAATCGTTTTACTACGAAGGCGACGACTCGCAATCCGCGGGGCACCATCACCATCAGTTTCACCGCGCTGCGCCGGCAAAGTTACCTGAACCGACTTTGTCCGAACTCTCAAACATCACGAAAGTATTGAACGAGTGTTCTCCTTTCCAGCGAGAGTCCATCGCGTCGATGATATTAAACACGCCGGATTATTTGAAGCGTCTGTTGTCCATCTTCACCACGTGCGAGGATCTCGAAGACGAAGAAGGTTTGCACGAAATGTATCGCTGCGTCAAAGGAATGGTGATGTTAAACGAAGCGAATTTATTCGATTGCATGTTCTCCGAAGAGTTTGTTTGGGAAGTAGTGGGTAGCTTAGAGTATGATCCGGACGTTCCGGCGGAAAACCGCACGCACCATCGCGATTTCTTGAGAAATGTCGCCGTGTTCAAAGAAGTCGTTCCGATTACGAATGAAGTCACCAAGGCTAAAATTCATCAGACGTATAGAATTCAATATTTGAAAGACGTGATATTGCCGAGCGTGTTGGACGAGCAAGTATTTCAGACGTTGCACTCGATCATGTTATTCAACAACGCCGAAGTTGTGCGCGAGTTGGATGAAGATCCACTCTTTCTCGACGCGCTTTTTGAAAAGTTGAACGCGGCGACGACGTCTACCGCTACGGAAGAAAACGAAGAGTGGACGGATTTGATTTTTTTCTTACAAGAATTGTGTCAGCTGGCGACTGGTTTGCACATTCAACACCGCACGGAACTCTACCAAAAGCTTTACGAATTGGATTTGCTGAACGTGTTAACCTTAGCTTTGACGAAAGGAAACAGCGAGCAAGTGCAGGTAAAGGCAGCAGACGTCTTCATGTCCGCTTTGTTGCACGATCCGGTGATTCTGCGGGAAAAGCTCGTCAAGCAAGAAGAGTACGCCATGATGTCTGAATTAGTCAGACTCTTTTTAGACGGCGACGATGGGTTGCAAGGCACGGTTCTAGAAATACTAACCATATTAGCCGATCCAGATAACATGGATCAGGAAACAGAGAAGAACACGTACTTGGAAATGTTTTACGATCATTTCGTGGACAAGTTGACCGAGCGAATAAGTTTTGGATCCGTAAACGAGGAAGAGTGCAAGAAGAAAACTAGTAAAAATGGTGCCGACGAGAACGACGACGATGACAACGGTGGTGATGCCGCGGCAGAGAAGAAAGAACATTTGCAATACGTGCAGCCGTGGAGTTTAACAAAGATTGTCGATCTGTTGGTGTTCATGGCGCAGCACCACGGTTATCGAATAAAGTATTACATTTTGCGCAACAACGTTTTGGTGAAAGTTTTAGCGCTGACGAAACGCAAGGAAAAATTCGTCGTTTTAGCCGCTTTAAAACTCCTTCGAGCGTGCGTTGGATTGAAAGATGAATTCTACAACAGGTACTTGGTGAAATCGGATTTGTTTGAGCCAATCGTGCGATCGTTTCGCGCGAACGGGGAGAAGTACAATCTCTTAAACTCGGCTATTTTAGAGCTCGTCGATTTCGTGCGACGCGAAAACGTGCGGAACCTCGTCGCGCACTTGTTGGAAAAGTTTAAAGATTTTATCGATACCGTCGAGTATTGCGAAACGTTCAAACTTCTCAAAGAGCGTCACGAAATGAACATCAATCCGTCGAAAGAGACAACGACAGTGACGACGTCGAGCATACAACCGGCGCCGAGTTTGAATGGATCCGAAATTTCCAGCGGGTATCTCTCTCGAGAAACCATCGCCGCTCGCGCCGCGCACGACGCCGCACGACGACGACGAGACTCCTCCATGACTCAAGACGAGGAAGATTATTTCGATTCTGATGACTACCAAGACGGCAGCGAGGGTGATTCTGGCGGTTCTGGTGGAAGAAAATCGACGTCTACGGGAAGCGGATCGCCTCCGCCGCCAATATCGACGCACCGTCCTCCGGACTTTATGAATTCGCCAAAGAGACAACGTTCACTTTCACCCCCTCTGATTGATCCTTCCCACGGGCCAACGGCTCAAGTGCACTTGTTGCCAGGATTTCGAAACAGTCCGCAAAGGCCGATAAAACGAGAGTCGACGCCGACGACGAGTTTCGAAGGTCCAGAGAAGCAACCGACTTCAACTTCGCCGTCTTCGAAGAACAAGAACAACGAGGAGTTGGTAACATCGAAGAAAAGAAACTTGTCGCCTTCTCCTTCTCCCGAGAAGGAACAAAAAGAAGACTCGGGGAACAACAACGGCGACAACGATGGCAACAAAAAGAAGAAGAAAAAAGTTGGCGTTCTCGATTTGTTTGGCGATGACGACGAAGAGAAGTCCATGTCCGAGCGCAAGGCGTTCTTACCTCCTCAAACGAGTACAGAAAATGGAGAAGAAGAAGAAGTAAAGAAAGAAAGAGAAGAAGAAAAGAAGTAGTACCAGTAGCTCTTGTAACACGAATAATATATAATACCATCGCGCGCACTTTAATCTTGAAAATCTAAACTAAAAGTATCTATTGATATTAAACATAGCACATTCAAACAACACGAGTTAAAACTCGTGCGTAGTGCTCGTCCCCGAGGAAGAAGACCCCCCCATCGCCGTCGCTTTCTCGTAGTCGGGAAGAAAATTACCGTGATTATATCTCCCTACTCTCCAATGTTTGTACGCCGTCAACATCTCTTCTCCATCCGCAACTGCGTCGCATCGCATTGAGGCCGAATTCAAATCGTCGTTCCCATTGTGGTGCGTGCTAAACCAAACGACCGCATCGCCTACTCTCGGCTCAACCGCGAGTGTATATTTCCCCGCGCACGCGCTAGGAGTGCTAGTGTAACTATCGTTGCTATCGTCGTAAAGTCTCTCCGTCCCTAACGGAAACACCAACTCACCTCCTTTCCCTTCTGAAATTGTGTTTAAAAACAACGCCGTCGTCGCAAATCTTTGCCCGCCATTCTTTAAATCTTCCTTGTCTTTCTCGTCGTCAAAGTTGAGAAGCTCCAGCCTTTTCGGGTATCCTTTCTTTATCTTTTCGATGAACATGTTTTCGCCGTGCGTCTCTGGCAACATGACGAACGCCGAGAGTCGCTGCTCGATGACGTTCACGATGGGATCTTGCCCTCTCTTAAACGTCGTCTTCATGCTTTCGTCATCCATCGCTTTTGATGCTTTTTTGTGCGCGTCGCGTAAATATTTCGCTTCTTTTTCCGAGAGAAAGTTGTGATAGACGAACACTCTCGGTTCCCAACTGACGTGTTCAATCCACGGGGTGTTCCCATCGCTCGCGTCGGTTCTGGACGCCACGTCTTCGTTTAAAACCGTAAAATGTTCGCGATAATCGTTCCAGTTTGGTATTTCTCTCGGGTCTCGCCCTACTTCTGGTTTCCCCGTCGAGTCCGCGTTGACGAATGTTTTCACCATCATCGTAGTGGGAGCATGCACACCAAGAACGAAAAGAAAGAAGAAAAAGAAGAGACGAATCGTCCTCCTCTTCAAAAAACTCGAGTTTCGAGAACGACGACGAGAAGATCTCCTCCTCGAAGTCGTCGTCGTCGTCGTCGTCGTCATCTTCCACGCGTCATATACTTTGTCTTTTTCTTCTTCTTTTTCTTCTTTTTCTTCTATTTTTAATGCGGATTCATCTCTTTTGTGCCTCGAGAAAATAATCAAATCAAAGCAAAGACAAAAAAGAGCAGACAAAAGAGGGGAATAAAAACAACAAAAACTTTTCTTTTCTTAAAAAAAAGATCCTCATTGCAACGCGCACAACACACACACACAAACACATATACTTAAAAAGACAACAACAAGGAAAACCATTTACGCTTTTGTCGAGAGGTATAATAATAATATATAATAATAATAATGTCTGGAATAGGAATGATGGACCCGGCGTTTTTCGTCGGACGAAACGAGCTCGTCTTGTGGGTGAACACTTTGTTGCGGATGAAAATTCAAAAAGTCGAACAGTGCGCCTCGGGGGCGATTTATTGTCAAATCATGGACGCCGCGCATCCAAACATCGTTCCGATGCACAAGGTTTCCTTCCAAGCCAGAGCAGAGCACGAGTACGTGCAAAATTATAAGGTGTTGCAAACCGTGTTCGATAAGCTGAAGATTGCGAAGAATATTGAAGTAGAAAAGTTGTGCAAAGCGAGGCCGTTGGATAACTTGGAGTTTTTGCAGTGGATGAAACGGTATTTCGACGTGACCGTGGGAGAGGCGACGGACGGGTACGACCCGGTGCAACGACGAATGGCGAGTAAAGGAGGAGGAGGGGGAGGACAAAATATGAACTCGATATCGTCGACGTCCTCTGGCTCGATTGCGGCGGGTTCTAAGAAACACCAAACGACGACGGCGAAACGCCAACCGCAAACGCGCGATATCGATAGCACTCTTTTCGCTTCAACGACGACGACGACAAAACACTCGAACCAAAATAACAACGACGCATTAGCACACACGAATAACAACAACAACAGAAAAAACAACAACGCCGAAGTCGCAGCAGCAGCAGCAACAGCAGCCATGCGAGAAGATTTAGCGTCTCTACGCCTGGAGGTTGAAAAAGCCGAACGCGAGCGAGAGTTTTATTTCGAAAAGTTGCAAGACATCGAGTTCATTTGCCAACGACCGGAGTTTGAAAACGAAGTTTTAGCCAAGTGCATAGAGAAAATTTTATACTTTACCGAAGGGAAACCGAGCGTGGAAGATATCATACTCGAGTGCGGAGGCAAACCAATCGTAAATCTGGCGGCGAAGAAGAGCGCGACGCCAAGGCGCCAAGGAGGATCGGTCGCGCGGGTCGGCGATGAAAACGCCGCACCAGTCACAGCAACAACAACAACGGCCAGTAAAGCAAAGACACTTCCAACCCCATCGCCAACGTCTCTGACGTCGCCTTTGAGTGCGATGAACACGCCACCGCCGATGTTTGATGTCAACGTGGCGGCGAAACTTTCAGCGATGAAAATAAGCACCAGCAAGAGTAGTAAATAAATAAAGAGGAGAAGTTTAAGAAGAAGAAGAAACTGAAGAAGAAGAAGAAGCAGAATAATAGATGAATAGAAAAAGGAAGACAGAGAAGTAATCACACGCACATAAAACTAGTCTGCGACGCCGCTGAGGGAATCGATTTATTAGGAGTAAAGAGAGAGAGTACAGATATTAACATTTTTGAACAAAAATTGATGCATGTGTAAGCTTTTTTTTTCTCTTCTCTCTTTTCGAAAAAAAGTTCGCCACAAAATTAATACTCTACTACGCACACTCTTTATTATTCACTCTCTCTCTTACTAGTAAAAATAATAACAAAGAAGAAAGAAGAGAGATTATTAAAAGATGAGCTCTCAGGCACATCACTCTCTGTTGATGTTCGACTACCCTCGAGAGGACGGAGGAGAAGAGCAAGATTTGGATGCAGACAAAGAGGAGCTAGCTAGGATGAAGAAGATGTTTGCAACGAACATTTCTCATCATCAAAATAAAGGAGAAAAAGAAGAAGACAAAGAAGAAGAAGAAGACGAAAGGAAACGAATGGAGGAGGAAAAGTTTGCCTGGGCGCTGGAAACGTCGCAAGGCTTGAGCGTGGGTGCGAGTGTTTCAAACGAGACGAAGAGGAAAGCGGCGACGTCGTCCATCTCGTCGTTATCTTTGAAGAGCAGTCATCAGCACCAGCGAGTGCAACCGGGAGTGTCGAAACAACAACATCATCATCATCATCATCACACTACCACCACCACTGGAGCGGCAGTAGCAACAGGAACATCCACGAAAGTCGACCAAGTGATTAAATCTATACTGAAATCGAACAATAACGATGAAAGCAACAAACCTCCTCCTTCGTCCACGCCGTCGATAAACGTGCGAGAGCAAGCGGCGAGGACGTTGCGAGACCGACGAAGCGCGTTGCAAGTGGTTGAAATGTTCATGACTTTAGATAAGTTTGACTCGGAAAGTCATTTAGCCGCGTCGACGGCGTCGGTATTAACCCAAAGTGAATTCAAAGACGCGTGCGAAGAGAGGAGTTTAATCGGAAAGTGTGGGTGGCCGTTGTGTTCGAACGAAATCAAACGCGTGTACAAATCGAAAGCGTCTCAAAAATTGTTTAGCGAAGAGACGTATTGTTGCGCGCAGCACAGAATACAATCGGAAGTTTTCGCGGAATCGAATTTGAAAGAAAAAGTGGACGATAAGAAAGCTCTTCCACCGCGTTCGGACAGACACACGAATTTCAGCGAAGCAACTATGAACTCTCTCGATATCGTCGAGCGAAAATTCGGAGAAGTCAATTTCAAAACTTCCGACGAGGGGCCTTCGATGCCCCCGACTTTACAAGCAGGAGCAGGAGCAGCAGTAGCAACAACAACAACGACGACAACGACTGAGAAAATAGGAAAGAAGAAAAGTAGCAATCAAAGGATAAAGTGGAACAAAGAAATAGACGACCGAGAAGAAAAAAAGACGACGAAGAAGGAGGAGGCGGGTATTTTTTACTTTGACATTCACGAAGAAGGCATGAGAACGACCAACCGAAGCTCGTCAAAGTTCATACCTTCCATTGGTGGTAGATTTGCAGAAGGCCAGTTATCGACCATACCCTTACGACCGGATTCACCGATGATTATAGGTACGAACGATACGGAAGATGTGAACGATATCGAACCAGATGAAAACGCGGAAGAGGCAAACGACGACACGAAGATGCAATCCGCCGGGTCGTCCATGATTTTTGAAGACACGGCGATTAACGAAGTAGACGAAATAGAAAGACAAGCTAACGCGCAACGAGAACTGATAAAGAAGACGCTCTTAGCCAAACCGATATATTCTCCCGAGGATGATGACGACGATGACGAGAACGACGAAAACGAAAGCGCAAAAGCGAATCGACGCGCTCGTCGCAGTCACCATAAAGAAGGAGAAGAAAGTGAAGAAGAAACCGAAGAAGAAGAGGAAGAAGGGGTTTCAGAAGAGGATTTGTCGTTGTTCGCGAAAACGTGGATGGTTTTAGATTCCTGGGTGACGAAAAGCACGTTTATGTTGGTTGAAAACGACCGAAACGGGTCGATCGAGCACTATCCGTATCGAGATTCCCGGAGCGCGCAGTTGGCGACGGGAACGTCCGAGGAGTTTTCCCAGAGCATAAATCGAATCTTGGGAGGAGAAGGAGGAGGAGGAGATAGGACGAGTAATAAAAAGCTGCACTGCGAGAGAGACATGGCGTTAATCGTTCGCACGTTTGATTTCGGCACGACTATGAGTTTGCCGAAGTGGCCTACGAAGCGTTGGGATTTCGTAACCGCTTTGATTTTAGATTTGGTTTGTGAAAGTTTCTCGTTTGACGAGGACTATTATTACGAGTTTAAAAGAAATTCGTTGGAAGAGAAACAAAAAACGAGTAAAAGTGTTACTACTAATAAGATGGAACTCGGCGAAGAGATTCGATTGTTGCGAGAGTTGTTTCGCGGTAAATGCGTTTAAAGAGGCTGATGATGAATTTTTGTTTCTTAACATAATATTTAGGGTGTGAACATAATATAATAAAAGAAACCTGAGGACAAACACACGCCTATAAACGCGTGTGCGCCTATAATACATGTTCGTAATGCGTGCTCTAGCGTATCAGAGGTCTTCTTGAACCGTTTCCATCGCGTTTGAGCTCTTTAAACCGTTCCATTTACATTAAAACCCTAATTACATTCAAAAAATTACTTATTCTTTAATTTGGCCGCATTAGCCTAAGTTTTATGACGGAAGTCATAAAAAAGTGTGTTATACACGTGCGATAGCTCAGTTGGTAGAGCAGTGGATTGTAATTGTAAATGAATTACCATGACTATTCGTTTAGTTGCTAAACTCCACTTGTCCCGAGTTCGATCCTTGGTTGCGCGATTGTTTTTTTTTGCCCCCCGTTTCTGTTTCGTTTGCGCTTTTTTTGCCGTTTGCGTACGTACGCGCACGCAATCGTGAGATTCCCGTAGCAAGATGCACAGTTTTTTTTAAATTAAGACGTCACAAATATACAAGTTTTTGATGATGACGACGACGATGAG
>Ga0129327_10002727_pt1 | contig 10287 bp, 21 predicted proteins | sample CPBDNA_6_FD_111799 | JGI IMG/M metagenome (GOLD analysis project Ga0129327, IMG submission 111799) | Freshwater to marine salinity gradient microbial communities from Chesapeake Bay, USA - CPBay_Spr_31_0.8_DNA | ecosystem: Environmental > Aquatic > Marine > Coastal | place: USA: Chesapeake Bay...
AAATCGTCTGGGTTATCTGCATTACCCATTAGGCTTTTTATTGTTGGAGTTAGCTCAGTGTCCTTATAGGAAACAATAGAAATAAAAATCTTCATCCTAGCTTTTGTCCTCCTGGAACATCGTATACTGGATCAAGGGTTACGTTAATTCCATAACCCTGAATTATACTTTTAACTTTTTGCAAGTACATTATACACTTAAGTCTTTCTTTTTCAGACATATGCCTCCAATGACTTTCATAAAACCGTAGACCGATATATGGTGGTTGCATATCATATTCCACTACATCCATAACAAAATCTGCTGGAACTGGAATTGAATGTACCTGTGCTTTAATTTTTGGTGTATAAATCATTCTGACTCCATAGTTAGTGATCTCCAAGTATCAAACCAAGACTGTTTGTTTTTGTGTTGGTTGAATTCTTTGTCGATCTTTCCCTCTTTTAAATAGACACCACCCCATACACCCCACTCTTTATTGGAAACTCCAACAGCAAAGCATTCTCTATTTACGGGACAGCGACCACACAACTTATCTATACTTGCAGCCATTGACTTATCATCTTCATACTTATCAAAGAATATGTTGGTATCCATCCCTAAGCATTTAGCTTCATCTCTCCACTTAGACATCTCTGATACCCAAACTATTTGGAACTGACCAACCTTTTTCTGTTAATGGGAAGATTGACTTGCTATACCACTTACCATTACGATAAGCCCCTGACTTATTGAACTGGGCTCCTGGATTACTTTTGTACTTAACGACACTCCATCCGTCCCAAGAAAGATCTTTCTGTGAGTCTACAATCTTTTCCATATCTTCCAAATTAGTTACTAACATTTACTCTCCCTGATTCTGTTGTATGTATTATTCTTTTGATACCTGATTGTTTTATTAGTACCAAGCATCTTGAGCAAGGTCTACTATCTCTATCTTCTCCATGTCTATTGACTCTTGCAACATAGATTATTGCGTTCTTTACATCATTACCTGCATCACGAATAGCAGAGGCTTCTGCATGTACGCTGCAATCGCTTTTAATATGTTCTGGTGAAACAAATAGAGGATGATTTCTGTTTTTGTTATATCCAGTACCAACCACTCTACCGCCTTTAACTATTACTGCTCCATGTGTATTCCTTGCAGCAGACTTTGTAGCAAAATATCTAGCCACACTTAGATAGGCACTGTCTCTATTACTCAACATGAATACCCTCTAGTATCTAAATAGGCCAACATCAATTCCCTCTAACTCAGCAGATGATGCCAACTTTGATGGTCTTTGATTTGGTGTTGAAAGAAAGGCAAAGTATTGAAAGTTTTTCATATTCTCTTCAATAAAAGATGCTGGAACCTTGTAGTACCTTGCTTTAATGCCTCTTTGCTTTAAGCTTTTTTCAGATAAATTGCAAAACTCTGCAGTAAAAGAATTAATGTTTGCTGGTCCTACTGAGTATAGGTTAAACTCTCCATCATTAACATCAGATAGAGCTACTCCCATTGCACGCAAAAATACATTATAGTTTGAGAATTCTTTTGTTCCCTGAACAACAATATTCATTACGATCCTTCTGTTAGGTTATCTAATATGTACAACATCTTATTTAAATCTTTACTAGACATCTTAAAGGCATCAATAGGTCTAGAAGATTCCTTGTTGACTTCTCCATCAACAATGTCTGCTTGATAAAATACGTTTCCGATTACCCAGTACGCATTGTTCTCAATAATAGCAACATGAACATACTCTTCTTCATCATCCACTTCTTCCAAATCCTTTACTATTGTGTCAAATGCTTGATCTAGTTCGTCTAGTCTTTTAATATACCAGTATTCAGCAATAATGGCCCAAAGAAATCCTAGTGATGGATTTACTGTAAACAAGACAAATGGTACTAAAGCCATCACGCTCAACTCCTTGTCATTAATTTTATCAGAGATTTATTAATTTGTCAATATTTTATTGAAATGCTGATCCGTGCCAAACTTTTTTAGCTTTTTCTCTTTCTATTATTTTCTTTGACCATGAGAATCCTGCGTCTCCACCCCATGCATTCCACATGATGCGACCATTAGATGGATTAGATGTATTATAAAAGTCTTTTCCCTTTTTATCAACTTCGTGACGAGAAAAGAAGGAGTACATTCTTTTCACTGTATCAAGAGACATAGATCTTCCAGAAACAATATCGGTTGCTCTACCCCATCCTACAGGAGTTCCTGCACCAGTTGCCTTTCCTTCTTCTTTCCACTTAAGAGCTCTTCTGGCTGCTGACTTCATTCCATCAGTTGGCTTGTATGTATCAGCCATGCTTATTAAATCCCATTCTTGGATTAAATGTTCCAGACCAAAGACTCTTTTTAACAGAGAGGGTCTCCATTTTATGTCCAACCATTCTTCCAGTTGGCTTTCCATCTCTATAAAGTTCAATGACCACTGCTGGATTGTCTTCTGTTCCTGTAATGGTAAAGTCAGAATCTGGAACTTTGTAGGAACCACTTCTAACGACTCTCTTTACCTTTCCCTCTGCTCTTCCTCCAGAGGAGTTCCAGGAAACCATCTGACCGACTCGAACGGTTTCAGCTTTCAAAATATTTTCCATTTCATCCTCTTCCTCTCCTTCTTCGTCTTCCATTTCTGGCATGACGTATCCATCTGGAATTGCAGCGAGTCTACACTTCCCCATAGGCTCTACTTTATAGGACAGGATGCCACACCCCAAAGTCTCTGGATTAAAGAATGAACAGTTTGCACACATGACACCAATCTTTGCGTCTTCGTTGTCATCTCCTGATTCATACCCCACCCAAATGCTAGAGGTTCCAAGATCAAATGGTCCATATTTTTCTGCTATAGAAATAAGAGCGTCATGAAAAGCTTTTTCTTCTTCAGTAAGTTTTGTATAAAGCTCTCCGCGATACTTTTCAAATTCAGGACTAACTGACTTAGAAGCTTCTGGTTCTGACGCATACAGTGCAGCTAATTGTTTTTCTGCTGAAGCTTTAGTTTCATGACAGCCAGATAGTTCATCAGTGCCTTCTTTGAAAACTCCATATCCAGAGCATTGAGGAGTTTTTTCTCTAATCTCCCAAGGCATGATTATCCAAACAACTTTCTATGTGCCGTCCTGCCGTATGCTCCTTCTGGAGAAATATTATTCCATCCATTTGACTTCTGCCAAGCATTTACGGCCTTCCATGGGTAACCTTGCTCATACTCTACTGGCACTCCATTAAAGAATCCTAGGTCTGCTAGCCTACATGACAATCTCCACACCGCTTTGTTCTTCAAGTCCTCATCATTCATCGCTCTCATAATGTTATTGAATTCTGGAACTACCCCATCCCACAACTTTTTGGAAGCTGGCTTATTTTCAAAAATTGGAAGATTAAACTTCTTACCATCATAGTCTGCTTTATTTGTAAAGCTAATGTGTATGTGATGAAAGTGACTGTATCCTGATCCACGGAAATGCCAATTGTTTGCAGTAGCAGATGCTACCTGATCTTCATAAACAATGTGGGCTATTCTTCCGCCATCCTTACCCTCACGACAATACGTTGCAAGCTGTTCTGCAAACTCTTTAGCAGTTGTTCCCTTTTTCCACCCAGGACCAAAGGACTCATCTAAATCAATCGCATGAACGATACCTTTTGGATCTGGATTATGATAAGAGCCTTTACCATTTGTACCCCAACCATCGCGTGATGCATGTGCTGCATCTCCTACCCATCCATCAGAAGACTTATTTCTGTTGGGCCACTTTTTATTTACTTGATCTCTAAGGGTTACCCCTGCTGCACAAAGTTTTGCCATTATAGTGTCTCCCAATCTATATCTGATTCGTCTTCTTTTGTTAGGTCTTCTTCAGAAAAAACCTCTACCACCTCTGAAGATGTAATTGCATCTAGTACTTCCTCTGAAGGAACAACGGTTACTTCTTCTTCACTCTTGTTAAAAAAATTATCCATACTAAAATTATACCACCTTTACCAGTCGCTGATATCTATAACTAGGTCTCCTGATGGAGCCCCATACTCAAGTTGAAGTTTGTTCAAAACCGTCCTTATTGCACAGCCAGGTCTTGGTTCTACGGATGAAGCAAACATCTCTCCATTGATGTATAGTGTTGCAGAGAAACGTTTTTTAGAAAGCTCTTTAATTACTATTTCCATCAATAAATTATATCATCCAAAAAGCAAAAAAACTGCCCAAGAAATCATTACAGAGAATATGGCAACCCCAAAGACTGCTCCCATCCTATTTGGAGATTCTCCATTTGATAGATAGACCATATTGCTTCCTAAAGAAAGCAAGAATAAAACTATTGTTGTGATTATGAATGCTGTCATGTGTAAAGTTTATCCCATCGTCTATTCTTTGTCAACTACATAAATCCCATATTTGATAAAAAGTCTCTTATTTCTTCTGGGGCTTTTGGTGATTCTATTGTTCCTTCAACCTTTTCTCTTTTTATTTGTTCTTTGCTTATAGATCCCCAAGAATGTATTGATATCTCTTGGTTAAGATTACGGCGTGTGTGAGCAATTGCATTGTATACCGCCCCTGTAACGGCATCTGACAGGTCTTTGCTGCCCTTTCTAGGGTGATCAACTTTCTTGTCTGATACGATACGCAATTGACTCATCTCATCCAAAAGAATTCCAATGTGTGGCATCATTACACGATCTTCATAAATGAGCATTGCAAGATCCTCATAGTGTTTTTTGCCAACAGACAGGGTATCTGCTTCGATACCAACAGACCTTAGCTCTTGTTGAATATCAAATGACTGCCAGCGGTCAAAGGTAATTAGTCCTATTTCAAATCCTTGTCTACGAAAATCAACAATCCAGTTCTTTACTTCTGATAGGTTGACTGGCCCCTCTTTCCTTGGCTCCCACCAAACAATGGCATCAACAATTACGAGTGGGTGTATCTGTGTGTGATCGTTAAAGGTTCTTACCTCTACCCATTTATCTACATGGGAGATTGCAACCGCGCACTTATCATGTTTTTGAGCAAGGTCAGCATGAAGAAAATAAACTACATCTTCTTTAGGTTGCCAAGAAGGTTCTATTCTTTTGAAGGAGTCAATTGGATTATGAAGACACATTGCTTGCTCAAGCTTTTCCTTTTGCTTAAAGAAGGCATCGGTCACATAGGATGGCATACAGGCAAAACGCTGCATAGCATCTGCATAGTCATCAACGAATGATCTTTCAAAGTCCTGAATACTTCTTGTTGGGTTAGCTTCCCACGTTGGCCTTTTAATAGCAAAGACTCCTGGAGTTCTATACGACTTTATGTGATCTTCTTCCCATTCAATAGTAAACTGATTCTCTGGAAGATCTGCTGGTAAGTCTGGATTAATAATAAAACTATGTTTCTTAATCTCAACATCTTTTTCAGCAACAACTTTGTCATAATGCTTAGATATAAAGTCCCCTGGATATCTTGGGAATGAAAGCAAGACTACCTTTCCATAGTCAGGAAAACGTGAGTCTACTGATGCACGAAAGGCTTTATAAATACCCTCACCAGTCTTAGCATTTTCGTTTCCAGATGCATTGTCCATGGCAAATCCAGAGATCTCATCAAGGATTGCTAGGATGAGGTTAAGTCCCTCATGACTCTCTCTTTCTGAGTGCCCTGAATAAACGGTGATAGCTTTATCAAATTCAATGTTATCTGCCTTTGCATCAAATTTTCCAGCAAACCACGGGGAACGATTAACTTTACCCTTAAACCCTTTAAAGAAAACATTCTTTGCTTGCTGGGCATTAATAGCAACGTTGATAATGTCAATAGCATCTCCAGGAGGCTTACCAAAGTATCGCGCAGGATCTTTTAGGCAAAGGAGTTTGTAAACCAAATAAGCACAGCCAATGGTGGAAGTGTGGTCTTTACCACTACCCTTTCCCAGTTGTAGGATAACCTCTCCCTTTGTATATTTTTTATAATGTTCACGACCTTCCCTATCTCCCATTATTTTAATTAAATCTTCTTCTTTATAAATTTGACTCATTGCCTCCACAAGGTCTCTTTGTATCTGAGATAACTTAGGCTGATCTAAATAATTAGAATCATGCAAAAAAGTATCTAAATCTACTGGATCTTCTTCAAAGGGGGAGTCGTCAAGTGCTCCAAGAAATTCATCAAAATTAAGACTCAACTGTAATCACTTCCCCTTGACCAGAGATGTCTGCAAGCCTTCTTGCAACTTCATTCCTGCATCTTGGGCACTCTCCTGATACCTCCCTGAGAATTCCAACAAGAACATCTTGCTTTTGCTCTTGCTCTAATAATTGGTCAGCGAGCTCTTTGTTTTCTAATAGCCCCGCTTTTTGAAGCATATCAATTCTTTTAGATTCAATATCCATGACGAGCTTAATTGCTGCAGTCTTTGCAGAAAGATTTGAGTTCTGGGTGGCTTCTTCAATAACCTCATATGTTTGACGAATGAGGTGGTTATAGTGTTGATCTGCACCAGCAAGTGCTTCTCTTGCTCTTATGCGTACAGCCTCATTGTTGGCAATCATTTCTCGCCACTCAGAAAGTAGGCTCATAACACGATTGCGAGGAATGTCAAGATCTTTGGAAATAGCAGAAGCATCTTTTCCCTTAATGTATTCTGCTGCTACCTGATTAACTTCTTCAAGATGTAAAACTATATCTCTGCTGTCCACGCTTCTCCTCAATAGGTAACAATTATAGCAGCAGTGGGACGAGTTGTTGTTACCTAATTTTTATTTTGGTCTCGCCCCACCACAAACTACATGCAATTAGAATTAAATTGATACCAATGCTTCTTGCCAGCACCATGTCTCCATGCTGTAAAGAAAGATCTATCTTGGTAGTATCTATTCCATTCGTGAATTGGTTTATTTCTTAGCTTCTTAAGCTCTTTAGATAAACCGTCGTTATTTTCTTTTGATTCTTCCAACATCATGAAGGTTAAGGACACTCTCCAAGCACGATCCAAAAATTGGTACGCGCCTCTCGCCGATGATGTTTTGTTCGCTGATCTGTAATTGAAACGTGACTCTCCGTGCATAATACATTTTCTTGTATTCTCCCACTTTGAGTCATACCACTTTCCTTTGTAAAGAGAGGGTTCGTATCCCATCATGTCTTTAGCATCTTTTGATTGTGCAATTCGATACTCATGACTAGATTTTACGACTTGGTTTGTCGCAGTCGGTGCAGACTTAGCATACACCTGATTGGGGGCAGGCTCAGCGATTGCTGGTAAAGCTGTACTCATAACAATCACCATTCCTAAAATGCCTCCTAGCAGTTTCGTTTTCGTCATCTTTCCTCCTGACGGCAACAACATCCATATAGACTATCATACGAAATATATCTGAGTCAACCCTGTAGGAGATATTGTGACATTAGTCACTGCTATTATTTTTTCTATTGTAAGTTCTTTCACGGTGACAGTTGGAACAAACTATGTCACACTTTGCTACTTCTTTTAGGATGTCCTCAATTGTAAAATAATCTAACATCTGTCCGATATTCGAAACTTTATTTCCTCGTGCATGATCAAAGTCTAAAACATAGAATGGGTATTTTGTTTTACAGTCTATGCAGCCAGAGTCTTCTTTCATTTTTCCAAGCATTTGCTGGACTTCTCTTTTTTTTGCTGCAGTTCTTTTTTGAGGCTTTTCTTTCTGATTCTTGCTGCTGTCAAGAAGACTTGGTTGAGCGTATCTTCTAAGTTTATCTTGAGACAAATTTATACAGCCTTTTTATTCTTTCTGCGCTTCTTTGGCATAGGTTTAATTCTATCAGGTCTGAACGATCTCCATCCAGCAAGTTGCCCTCCAATAATCTGAAAGCAATCTATCCATTCTATTCCGCTATCAGTTCTTGCAACATATTCTTTAAACTTAAACTTTGACCCCCACTCACCATGAATCTTTATTGTTTCTCCGCCTTCTATCACTCTACCATCAGGCATTGTGTAGCTTGATTCTCTTTGATACAGGTGGGCATTAGGAGATACAACTTCCTTACGCTTAGCCATTCTTTACCCTCGCAATCTCTCTGTTAATATACCAAACTGCTTTCTCAAGGTCTTCCACTTTCTTACCCTTAAGCTCAGCCCTTAGTATATATTTTATAGCATTCCCTAAACAGAAACCCATGTGTTCTGTAATCTGAATAGTCTCTATTCCAGATGGATGAGATGTGTAGTGCGGGGGATGGTTTACCATGTCTGTCATTTTCTTAATCCAAACTTCTTGAGTTGACGATAGATTAATTGTACACTAACTCCACATTCTTTTGCAATGTCCTCTGGAGATTTTTTATCCATGACATATCTTTTTTTCATAAAAGCTTCGCTAAGATGTAGACCCTTTGATCTCATTTTGCTATAACCTTTTTCCAATTATCAACAGCAAACATTCCAATGCCACAGGCATCAGCAACATCGTTATCGCTAATGTTTATATTAAATCTTTCATTAACTGTTGAGATAGTCTTTTGTTTTCTTTGTTCTCTTTCCTTGGCTTTATACCAAGAAGATGATTTGCCTGGATTGGCATTATGAATCTTTTGTTTTTCATCTGTAGTCAGTAGCCTTGTTCCAACATAGGACTGCCAGGACATTGGAGCCACTCCATACACCTTTGTAACGCCACCAAGGGATGCTCCACCTATTAGTGCCCCTTGACTTAGGGATAGGTTTGCAGCCACTTGAGGGCTGTTAGCAAAAATTGTTTTTTCAATTACCATGCAGTCTACTGGCATAGCTTTAAATAAGCTAATGGTCTTGTGGGCAGTATCAGATAACTTTTCATAGATTGTATTTCCTGAAAAAGTAACCTTGCCGTACCTGCCCAACTCACCATCAATAAAGAATGCAAACGCTATGCTTAGTGTGCTTGCATCTATTGCACAAAATGAACTGGGTGCGTCTAGACCTAGTGCTTCACTTTTCTTGCTCATAGTCAAACAACCCCTTAAGTTCTTTTAGCATTTGATCAACTTTTCTTTTATTTACCATACAGTTTCCACAAAAACCATTGTTATTATATATAGAAATAATGGTTTCGCATCCACCAGCACATTTTCTTTTTTTTCCAGACCTACTTTTTGCTCTTACAATTTGCTGCCTATAAGAAATTTTCTCTTTAGTAGCAAGCTCTCTGCACTCTGAGGAACAGTAAATCTGGTAGGTTACTTTAGGATTGAAGTCCTTGGAGCACCACTCACAAATCTTCATCCAAGGTACTCCAGAGGCTGTATTTTAATTGTTCCCTTGTCTGCAGACGCACAGGTTGTTGCTACTGGACAACCCTTGCACACCTTTGAGTTTGACCTGTACGTCTTTTGAGGAATATCTTCTTCTTCCCATTGCTTCCTCACTTTACGCATCCAATCAAATGCATAATCTGCCCAAGCAATGTACTCTTCTTTGGGTTCTACGGTAATTGCATGTAGTTCGTGAGAGTTTTTATTTTCATAAAGAAGCACTCCAAGCTTTCTTCCAAGTACCTTCATGTAGATAATTAGCTGCATGAGGTGGTAGTTTGGTGGCTTAGCGTGCTTACGATACGCAAATGATTCTTCACGCATTGTTTTAATTTCTACTACAGGCTGCTCTTCACCCCATTGGATTACAGCATCAGCAAATCCAAAGATGGGTGGATCTTGTGCAACAATACGCTTTTCTTTCTCTACCATGAGCCCTGCATTCTCAATTGCTGTTTGAATGCGCTCATGTGCATCTGTTCCACTGCCCATGTTTGCCACAGCGTAAGCATCTGCATTGTCCTCAAAGTCTGCTCCTGTCCAAGCGAGCCACCAATACCTAGCACAAGCACCATTGCCATACACAAGTGCCGATGGACTAAAGGTTTTCTTTGTCTTGAACTCAGTCTTTCTGTTTACTGTATAGCCAGACTCAATCTTATTAATCAAAGCTCTTGTGTCAATTGGGCCTTCTGGTTGTTTATCCATTACTTCTTCTAAAAAGTTCTTAGCCATTATTTTTTCCTATCTTGTTAGGGAATAATTGTATCACTTAAGTATAAACTTTAGTGCTGCAACTACCTTGTCAATTTCTGCTGCTGCGGAATAATATACATTTTTCTTTGATCTATCACTTTTATCTACGTTAGCCATCCACGTTGCCCTCATCTGCATCTTTGCAGCGATTGCCTGTAACCTAACGATCTCAATCGTAGCAACCTGAGGAGGAATGTCTGGCTTTAGAATTATCTTAGCAATAAATTCTAATGCTTGACTTAGTTCATCATCTTGCATG
>Ga0129327_10002733_pt1 | contig 10277 bp, 5 predicted proteins | sample CPBDNA_6_FD_111799 | JGI IMG/M metagenome (GOLD analysis project Ga0129327, IMG submission 111799) | Freshwater to marine salinity gradient microbial communities from Chesapeake Bay, USA - CPBay_Spr_31_0.8_DNA | ecosystem: Environmental > Aquatic > Marine > Coastal | place: USA: Chesapeake Bay...
AAAAAGCGCAAGCACTCCATCCTTTTTAGTTTTTCTTGGGTTTTCTTGAAGAAGTTCTACTAGATCATTTGTTGAAAAAATTTTTTTCTTGAACTCTTCATTTGTACTACTAGATGTTGAATTACTCTCTTCAGAAATAGCATTTGAATTTTGTTCTACATTCATTTTTTTCTGAAAAACGTGATTATATATAATCAGCGGTAACGGCTGTAATTTCACAAACTGGAGTGTTGGGTGCCAAATGAAATGGTAATGTTCCAGCATTGAATATTTGAATTATTTCTCCGTTTCGAGCATTAGTGCCATATCGTCTTCGTTCGTCAAGAGATCCAGCTAACTAAAAAAAAACAATATTTCTTAGTACATAACATTTTTTATTCTTGATTGTTTTAATAAAAGTTCTTTGTTAGAAAAGACGACATTTTAGTTAATATTACAAATATAAACTGTAAATATTGAGTTTTATAACTTAATGATGTAATGCGATTAAATCTCTAAACTTTGTATTTTTTTTGTTTTTTTTTTATCTTTTTTGTTTTGTTTACCATGATTCCGTGACTCTTGTTTAAAATGAGAATATTTCGTTTTGCAATTTCCTCTGAAGATTCGTAAATAAGCCTGATCTGATCAGTTTTCACTCTAAATTAAATTGTTTTTTTATTATTATTATTATTATTATTTTTTAAAAAAGAAAATCTTTTTTTAAATCAAACAATTTTTTATTTTCATACCTTATTCTATACGGTAGATTCCAATTAAAAACAGTTCCAGGCGCTATTATTGTACCACTGCTGTCAAGACGATAATTCAGCATAACAGATGATGGAGTCCACTGCAATTTGAATAATATATTGTATTTTTTCCTTTTTTTATTAATATGATTCTTTAATAAAGTTTTTTTATTGTTTGTTAAAATTTTTAATATTATTTTTTCCTTTTTTGGAAATGAATAGGGCCCCTCTCCAAACCTAAATATAATTATAAATAATAATTTGGTGACTTTAACGATACATACACGCTATCGTTGAATTTGGTGACTTTAACGATACATACACGGTATCGTTGAAGAGATAATAATGCGATTTCCTCGAGTTGTGTAACGCTGTTTTGGTATAAAAAAAACTTACGTAACTCAAATAGAAATGTATTTTTTTTAAGAAAAAAAAGTCATTTTACATAATACCAATATATGTAATATTTACCTTACAACCGCAATTTCAATATTTTTATTGATTACACCCTCCAATTCCATTACTATCTGCAAATAAAATATAATTAATACAAAGCTCATTTAAGGTTTTATTATCTCTTGGGTTCATGAGTCCTACCAAGACCAAAGCTTACATAAAGGATAAAAAATAAATAAATATTCTATTTTGTAAAAAAAAATTTGCCTGTTTGTTTAATAGTAATATCATCACCATCACCATTATCATCGTTTATTAGATTAAGAGACAAAGGAATAGAATAATTTTCGCTTAGGAAATATCTTTTTTTTGGAATAATTAATGACTTAACAATTTTTGATTTTTGACTCATTACAATACCGTAAAGTTCGCTTTTATTAATACTTGTATATGAGATTTGATCATTATAATTAACATTGGATTGAATCAAATAATGATATCTATTAGGTAGCGATTTAAAATGTAGAATTTTATCTCCTAAAGTGTAACATTTTTCAGACCAATAATATGCAGCTGTAACAGAGTTTTCAATAATTAAAGTACCAGAAAAATGTTTTTTAGTGCCAAAGAAATCATCGTATTTATTAGACCAAGATTCAATTAAGTCAGACCATATACATTCTTCTATAGTATCGTAAGCCATCAGTAAATGAATACTGTCAGTGTCTTGATATGCAATTGAAAGTTTACTTGGATTTGCGTGACTTAAGACATGATATATTGCTTTAAAAAAGATTAGCTTACTGTACCACAATATAGCTGATCCAATTTCGCATAAATTGTGTGAGTAGGCATATTTTCTTTTTTGCTGTAATAAAACATAATCTGGAGCCCCAAAAATAGTTTTTCCTAATGGTTCATACCTTTCTATTTTTATATTAGGAAGATTTCTTCTTGATCGTACAATTAATGTTTTATAATTTTTTGAGTCATATTTTAACAATGTATATCCATACGTAGTATTCATAATTAACTAAAAAAAATATATAATTATATTTGTTTACATTTGATTACATACAGCGTTACGTAATCATTTGCAAATAGTTTCTAAGGGTGTGTCAATCTAGAAAGCTTTGACAATGTTTCTAGAGATAAAAAAAACATTTTAGACCATATCTATATATAAAGCGAAAAAAATTTCGGGATTTTTTTATCATGATAATTCTTTTGATTATAATAACATTAAACAAGAATGCATGGTGCATATCAATAAACCTCAATTTTATAAGTTTTTTTTATGATAATAACTCCGTTTTACTATATATATAGTTACTATAAAAAAATGTTTTTTTTTCTTTATCCCTAGATACAGTGTTAAATCTGTCGAAGACGACATATACCACCTTCATCTCTTTTAAACTAATTTATGAACCAATTAACTATACCTTAATAGTATTTGCTTGAATTGAAAGTTGTAATCGTAACAATGAATTAGAAGTTGATGAAAGTTTATCTTTAATTAATCTACGTTTTTGTAAATAACGATTCATTACGTGTTGTAATGAATTGGAGTGCGTGTATAATATTGCATGAACTATGTTAACATTTCCTTCAAAATCAAATGTATTTTTCAGAAAATTGAAAAAACTTGTATGTACAACATAAAACCCAGGTATAAAATGAACAGAACAAACAGAATTTTTTACTGGATCAAGATTAAAACTGTTTGTAAATGGAGACCAATGATTTTTATTTAAAAGTGGGGCTTTACACACTAAAAAACCATGCAATGACTGTCTGCTGTCATTTTTTATAGCAAGATCTTTTAATATCAAATAACCTTCATAGCTCCCATTATAAATATTTGAAACAAACTTTTCATAATTAACTTTTGAAGGAAATTCTTTTTTAGAAAGCGAAATGCAATGATTTGAATACTCACAATCATACTCTTCTTCATATGTATAGCTAAACTTTATATCGTGACTTAAATAAAAATTCTTAAGTGACTCATAAAAATTAATTTTCTTTTCAAGAGTTTGATTATGAGCCAGCACTTTAGAGCAATTAGGATTGTACAATTTGCGACCAAATTCATCTTCTTTATCACATTGACTTGAATGTCCATGGTAAAGACTACCTAAATAACAAGGTATTTTTTACAAAAGAATAAACATAAAAGAATAATAAAAGAATAGAATAACATTTTAAAAAGAATACCATTAAATTCGAAAACAGTAAGTAATATTTCATCATTAAAAACAGAAAAAAGGACGAGGTCACAAAAAGTATTTAGCCGCATTTGCCCTCCTGTTACAAAAAGAAAATTTAAAAAATCTTCAAAAAATCAAGTTTTTTTACATATTCCCCTTTTATAACATTTTTTTATGACTTTCCTACGCTGAAATTTGTCGCAATTCTCAATATTTTTCTAAGTGGATTTCTCATCAACCATTTTTGCAGAAACTTTTTGCATGAAACCTCTTCTGCTGATCCTTTTCTCATATGTAAAGTTTTAGTCATAACATTTGCATCATTTTTATTTTGACAATAAGTTCCACCATGTGTTTGATTTTGTTTTAATCCTCTAGAATAGAATATTGGCTTTCCAGTAGGAAACCGTCCTTTAAAATTATATATTATCTATAAAAAAAATCCAATTTTTGAAACAAATATAAACAATCATTCTGTGTATTTCTACCTTGTGAACATGCTGAAGGATACAAAGATATTATATCATAAGTTGTTATTTTCTTTACAGGTTTATCAAAGACTAAATTAGGTTTTAGAGAAGGCCAAATTTTAGGGTTAACGTTAAGGTTTTCTACATATTCTTTATTTATAATATGGCTGGTATCAATTTTCCCTCTTGTATTAGAACATGTATATCCACCAATTATAGACTCACTCAAAAAATATGTCAACAGTTTTGATGTTGTTTTATGTAAAACATTGTAATTAACATTAGCAAAATTTTCATTTATAAACATATGATAAAAAGCAATACTACTGATTGTTAATTTTTGTTGCAATACAAAGTTGATATCTTGCTCAAAAAAGCTGTCTAAAGTTTTATTAAATAGTAAATATAGTAATTCAATATCTCTCATTAAATAAACGTGTAAATATTCAAAAAGATTATTGCAGTTTGATTTTGTAAACTGATTTATAAAAGTTTCTATATCGTTTTCATCCATTATTTTACCAGCAAGGACATCATAAAATAAATCTTTATATCTTAATATATTTTTTAGCGTTATACTTTTTAAGAATTGTTTTGATTTAAGAAAAGAGTAAGGAAAAAGCATCTTACTAACATGAATATTGTATTTTTGACAGTTTTCATCTAAAGATCCAAATGGCACCAATTGTTTAAGGTCACGAAATATAAGTCTGGTACATAATTTTTGTCCATTACTTTTTTTGTATTTTGCTTTAAATACTGTTACATTTCCCAATTTGTAATTATATTCACAATTTAAATTATTTGAGACAGTATAATTTATTGAAATAACTGATAATCCTCGTTTCATTGTTTTTACACCAATACCTGATTTGTATTTGTTTAAAAGTATAGGGGTTAATTCTTTAAACACTAAAATTGAATCAAATTTAGAACTATTATATGCCCATATGTAGGAATTAGTATTCCAGGTAGTAATTCTTGAATATAGATTTGAAAAAATTCCTTTACTATCTTTATAAGGTTGGAGATTAATTATTAAAGGATATAACATAATATAATGCAAAATTTCACTTAGTCTAGCGCAAAATAGAATATGCGAAAAAAAATCATCCATTTCTTCAAATATTCTGTAATGTGGTTTATATTGTTCTAAAATGATTTTATTACTTAAATTACTGTGTTCTGTTAATGAAAGTTTTTCAAGAGCGCATTTGAGTTTTGAATAAAAAAATCTTGATTTATACAATGTAAGGAAATTTCCTTTTAATACATTTGAAAATATTGTAAATAATGATTTCATATTTATATAAAACGTTGCACCAATTAATAAAGAATTAAAATGTGAAAGAGTTTTATTCCCGACCCTATCACTAGTATTTGTAAAAACCTTATTTTCAATAATAGATGCAGTACTTTCATCTGTATGAAATGAATTAACAGTTTCAATATCAAATAAAATAGATTTAACTCTTGAAAGAAACAGAAATATATTTGAATATCGATCATATAATCCTACTGTCTTTAACATTAATTCAATATTTTTTATTTCAGATTTTCCCATACATTCAGTTTGTATGTCGGTATCAAAAATTTGGAGACATGCACATATATTTTTATCAAAGGCTTCACTTGCTTCTTGATCAAAAATATGTTGATCAAATATTTTATTAGACTCTTGATTTAAAGCTAAATGTGCGCATTTATTTTTTAACGATATTTTAACAGAATCTTTATTAAAACTCGTTAAATAGTATTCGTTATTAAAGATCTCCAAAAAAAAGTATTCCTTACTTTTAGTATTAACATTAACACTTGTAAAATGTGTAAATATTTCTCGACTTTGCTTTGTATGATTGAATAAAATATTTTTGTCAATTAATTCATGTGATAAGACTTTAAATGTATTCTCAATCGGAATTGATAAAACTGTTCTTCCAAACATTTCAATATTTGAAACATATAATCGCTTGTTAAATTGAATTAAAGAAATACTTTTTTCTTCAATAATGATTTTATTTGAAAAAATAACTTTTAATCCTAAATAAATGAATATATAAATTTAATTGTTTTTTTTATTTAAATATTAATTTAAAATATTTTGAAGTTCCAATTAAGCCTTTTTTTTTACTATTTTTAAAGAAAAAATCCTAAATAACTTTAATACCATAACACTCATGTTTGTTTTCGCATACATGTATGAAATTTTCGTTTTGTGCTATTTTTGTCATTGTAAAAAAAGAAAACAAAACTCCTGTCTTAAAACTTAAAAAAAATTCTTTAAGTTATACAAAAAAAAATAAAAAGTTATTTTGTAAAAATAAAGCAAAGAAAAAGAACCTTATCAATTGAAGAAGTTTTGATGGTGTATTAGTTTTAAAATTTAATGAAGTATCATGAAAATGATCTGCCAAAAACTCGTTATATGATTTGTATGTGTTGCTTTTAGATATTATAAAAGAAATTACAGAATCTAAAAAAAAATGCGATCTTTTTTGATATGACAATCAAATAATATATAGTGTGATGCAATCAGATGGGAACAGTTTTTGCGGAGATGTCGGCTTGGTCAATGAAGACACTATTTTAGACCAAAAGTATAAAAAACAAATAACTTGGGATCTTTATTATGAAGATTTAAAATTTTAAAAGTGATTGATAAAATGCATATTTAAAGAAATACAGCACATAAGAACTCTTTGGTTTTAGTGCTACTGCTCTTAGTAAGCATTTTAGTAAAAAATGTGATAAAGAATTAAAATCATCATTAAGATAATTCGAACATTTTTCGCTTCTACATGTTTGGTTTAAAATGTTATCTTCATCCTGAGATCCCTTGTTAGAGCTATCCAAGACGACATCCCCGCAAAAAAAAACTGTTCCTATCTGGTTGCATTACACTGTATAAACGTATAAAAAAAGAAAAAGTTTATACCTAATAAATACAGTGATTTAGGAAAATGTAATGCTTTGTTAAAAACTAATAACTCTGAATGCAATAATATTTCGTCAGGGTTTACACACCACATTCTTTTTTTTATTTTCTGCAAAAACTATAAATAAAATGTTCTTTCTTGTGTACTTTATGTAAAAAAAATCTTTTTTTATGTTGTACATTATTTATTATACACTACAATTAGAGAAAAAAAGGACGGGAAATTAACGTGTACAATTTACAATTGCGAATTTTTTTGCATTAAAAATGAATTGTTTGAAAATTAGAGAAAAAAAAGGACGGGAAATTAACGTGTACAATTTACGATTGCGAAATTTTTAGCATTAAAAATGAATTGCTTGAAAATGGTATCGGATTACAATTAGAATCGACTAGATCAAAATTTAGACTATGTGATTCATTGAAAATATGGTCAAACGAATCTTCGATTTCTAAAGTCGATTTTTCTTTATTTTCAGATAAAGATAATATAGCAAGACACCTTAAAGCTCTTCCATTTGACAAAAATACGTTTTCGCGTGCTAATCCATTTATTCTAATAAAAAAAGGTGGTTTAGCTAGCATTGGATTAGTATGATCAGCATTAAAATTATAAAAAAAAATTTCACGGTAAAACAATTCATCATTATAATTATTTGAACTTTGTAGCGGAATTTGTATTCTTTTATCCTGAATTATTACTGGTGTATTTGGAGTTTGAAACAAAAAGCCAAATTTTTCCTCCACATCTATATAAAACTCTATATAATTAAATAAATTTGATTTTCTTTTTAAGACAGCTTGAATTGTCATATTATCTCCAGGTTTTAAATACACTTCTCCCTTGTCAAAACACCAATTTTGAAAAAAAGATGATTGTTCAAAATAGTTTGATGTAAACAAACAAAGATTTTGAATAAAATGTTCATTTTTGTTGAAATTGGTGTATGAAATATGACTTTGTAAAGGATGTAGTACATTTTTTATAGTATAAAAATAAGGTCTAGTTTTACAGAAAAATGAATACATAAAGTCCAATTTAATACTATTTCTCTTGTTTTCTATTTTATTTTCTTTTTTTGTTTTTATTATTTCACTAGGAGATGTAGGCAAATTTTCAATAGCCCTACTAAAGTCTGTTTCTTTTTCGAAATTATTATTATATTTAACGTTTAACGTTATTCCTTTTTCTTCAAAATCATTAACATTTGTTATTTTATAAAAATGATAATCAGATTCTAGTTTAGTATTTTGTAACGTACTACAATCTATGGTAATATTTTCTACATTGTTTTCAAAATAAAGATTTATATCCTTGTTAGATATAGATGTTTGAAGCTGATCAAAAGGAAGTAATTCTATTAAGTATTTTAATGGTGATTCATCGCTGTCTGGGACAAATATAGAATTAAGTTTAAGAAATTCTCCTATTAAAGGTTGAGAGCTAAAAACTTCTGTTGGAATAAAAAGACTAAATCCAACTGGAAGCTTTAAGGTATATATGTTGTTTTCTATTTTGCTAAAGATTTTTGTTTTACTGCCTATTGCATTTGAAATCTGAACTCCCAAATTAGATAAATAATCTTGTTGATTTTTATAAATTAAACCCATAAGTAATTGATATTTTGGTATTGAATATTGAATTATAACGTCACATTTTGTCTCTATTTCTAGATGGTGTGAATTGACTATTTCATATCTAAAAAGAAAAATAAGTTTATATACATCTTATGTTATTTTTTTTAATTCTATTTATCAATTAAAATACCTTAAATTTGTATTTTGTGATATGTACTCAAAATTAGCTGGAATCTCAACCATTAGACTTCCCGAATTATTAGATTTTCCAATTAACGTTAGATCATAAATATCTAAATAAGAATACGTACAATTTTTTAACGTTACAACGCAAAAAAAAAGCGCAAATAAAATCTTCACTTTTTTTGGAATTTGAAAGCACTGTGGCAGATGTTATGTTTACCGCTATACCCTTTTTGAAAGCACTGTGTTACATGTAATTTCTTCCTGACGATAAATGTATTTAAATAAAAAATAACCTGAGGTATCATTAAGAAAACTCATGCTAAAAACTTTGCAGCACCGCTATTTATCTAATTTTGTATTTTTATCTTTAAAGCATTTTATGTCTAAAAAGAAAAAATCTTTTTAAATAAATTTAAGATATTTTTTTACACTGTTTGGAAATATTGATCTGGGGTAATCGTAAGTTGACATAGGTATAAGATTTTTTAAAAATGTTATTTCATTTTTAGAAAATTTATGTTTTGATAAATTATTATGTAACAAAAGATTTAAAAAATCACAAAGATGCATTCTAATATCTTTATTTAAAACAATAAAATCATTTTTTAACAAGTTATTTCGTTTTAAACATGAATAAATTATTTTAAATTTCCGACTATTCTTTGAATACATTGTTAACAATTCTGTTTCAGATAAGGAATAATCAATTTCTGTATTCTTAATATCAGTTTCGCTTGAACAGAAAATATTTTCATCATGAATAACATACGTTTTATCTTCAAAAAACATTTTTTTAAAAATTAAATTATCTTTTTCAATACTTATAATAAGACTATAATTCGCTTGAAAATTTAGAAATAAAATCTCATACGTCTTTAATTGATCAAAACCGTTTTGAATGAATAATCCACGGTTTTTGTATAAATTACAAAACTTTTTAGACACTTCAGATTTTGTAATAAAATAACATTGTGCTAAATGTAATTCTGAATAAAAATTAATTTTTTGAAAATTGTGAGACGTGAGAAATAAACTCACATTATTATGTCTTAAAAAATGATTTAGAATAGCTCTAAAATTAACAAGTTCAGCATTTTTTACTCCCGTAAAATCGTCTTGAATAATCAAACAGTTGAATAGATTGTATTTTTCAAAGAATTTGTGCGAATATTCTAACTCTTGAAGATAATTTATTTTTTTTGAATATTTTTCAAAATCTTTGTAATCTAAAAAAGAAAAGAAAAATGTTACGCCGCAGACTAAGATAGCGTAGAAAATACTTTTAATCCCGTGATCGGTGTGAACTTTGTTTTCACGAGTCTGCAAGTATTTTTTACGTAATCTTATCCGCCAAACAAAACAAACATAATTTCAAAAAACTAAAAATAAAACAAGAAAAAAATGTGTTATGTTTTTTTACCTTGTTTATATATACTGTAATAATGAATTGGAATATTTGTTATTTTTATAAGGGCCTTGATAAGCGTGGATTTTCCACTACCACTTCCGCCGATAATAAACACTAGCTGGATGGTAAAATAAATAAATAATGACAATATTACGAAATAAATAACATCACATTTTTTTTGTAAACAACAACAACAAAAACAAAGATATAAATATAAAAAATTAACAGTAAGATAAAATTACTTTAGCTTGAATAGGAAGTAAGCTAATCAAATTATATTTATGCGTCATCTGATTTACAATTTGCCGCTAAAAAATCTGATACAATCTCTTTTTCAACAATTTGTTCAAAATCCGAAAA
>Ga0129327_10002735_pt1 | contig 10273 bp, 4 predicted proteins | sample CPBDNA_6_FD_111799 | JGI IMG/M metagenome (GOLD analysis project Ga0129327, IMG submission 111799) | Freshwater to marine salinity gradient microbial communities from Chesapeake Bay, USA - CPBay_Spr_31_0.8_DNA | ecosystem: Environmental > Aquatic > Marine > Coastal | place: USA: Chesapeake Bay...
AAAAGGAGTCGCTCTAACCGCGCGTTCGTTGATTACGTATATAAATGCGCCTCTACACCTGCAAACGAACCGAAAAGTCTCGTCCTTTCTCTCTCTTCTTTTTATCCCCTCTTGTGCTCTTTGCTCTGTCAAAGTTTTTCATGGAGGAGTTTCAAAAGCGCAGATATTTAGGGTTTTTGAATTTTGAGGCAAAAGAAGAGAATTTCTTGTTCGTTCTTCCTTCAATACATTTTGTACATATAACTGTTCGTTCTTTGCGCATCATCATCAAAGAGAACAAAAGTACGCGTCGAGAAGAGAAGTGGCGCGCATAAAATCACGAAAGCGGTGCGAAAAGAAATCTTTTACTACCTCGTGCGCTCGAATTCTCGCGCACATCTTGGTTTCATTGGTCGCGAGAGAGAGTGTTGGGAGGAATTGTGGGAGAGCGCGCGATCGAAATTTCTCGAGGCAAAAAAGCGGAATTGTAGCACTTTTTATAAGCCAAAAGAGAGGAGCTTTTGCCGTTGAATTTTCACATCCGGGAGTACGAGGAAGAAACCTTAGCGCGCGCTTTCGAAACCCTTCATTAAAAAAGATCTTCGACGCGCCTTGCATTCCATCGCATCCATTCGATCCCAGCTCGAGTGGTTCTGTGCTTCGCGAAAAAGCGTTTCATCGACACGAAAGTAAGCGCGCGTAAAAAGGACCGAATCGTCGTAATTACCAAAAAGGGAGTCCTTCTGACTCACTCGAGAAAAAACGGGATATTTATTGGGAGATATTTTGAGTCTCACAGTAAAGAGGAAAAGAAAAAATTTATCACGAGATGGGGGCGAATACGACGAATAAAACCACCACCAGCGCGAACGAAAACAACAACAAATATAAATCACCCACCGCTCCACCGGCGTTTAACACCAGCGCGCCAGGGCGCGAACGATTTTATAACTCGATCAAATTCGATTCGAGCGGCGACTTGCAACGAGCGAGCGAAATCGACGAACGGATGATTCGAGAGAAGTACGACCAAGACTCCGAGTTGGTGGATTTGGAGAGAGAGATTTTGACTGGTGAGGACGAAGAAAAGAAAGATGCCGCTCTTGGGTCGCTCGCAGTGAGAGGAGGTGGAGCGCAGCCGCCGTCCAGGTTGGGTAACGCCGCGGTCGGGAAGATGGTCACGAGGACGGAACAACGAGAAGCGAAAGAGATGACGGGGAATAATAATAATAATAATACTATAAACGAGAATAAAAATAACAAAAAAGATAAAGAAATGATGATGGAAGAGAGAAACAAAGAATCGAGTGGAGGTAAAGGCGGGAGCAACGATGCCACCGCCGCTGCTGCGACGGAAAAACAAGATTCAGGCTCCAACGACGACTCGAACAAACTCTCGGAGTCCAACGAGTCCAAGTTATTGCGTTCTCAGCAGCAGCGAGGCGTTAAAAATCCGAGCGGAAGTGGTGGAAGTGGTGATGGAAGCGACGATAACAACACGAAGAACAAAATCAACAACCTAAAAACCTCCGGAGACGAGAAGATGATGATCATCAAAGAAAACGGCACCAACGAAAACGCCGCGGAGATGAACGAAAACGATTTGTTGTGCGATTTTGGCGCGGAGAAACAACCCATGGTTGTCGCCTCGCCGAGAAAGAAGAGCAAGACCGCTTATTCTTCGGATCTTAATAGAAATTGTGATGGCGATACCGGCGGAAGGTACAGTGAGCTGGAAGATGGGCGTCGTCAAGAAGGAAGAAATAACAAACAAAAACAAGAAGGAGACAAAAATGCAAAATTAGTCTCTAACAACAACAGCAAAGTCAACAACAATAACAACAACTCGTCAAACGATAACTCGAACAGCTCGGGGAGACAAGGAGGTAGAAAACAAAGGAATCCAGTGCGTGCACCGAAACGAAACGATTCGAGCAGCGGTGACGATTTGATCATCCCGGACGAAGAGGAAACGAAGAACGCAAATCTGCTCTCCGAGTGTGATAATCTCTTCGTTCCACCAGTTGCACCTTTGTTTAAACCGCCAAATCACGCGGGCGCTAGTAACGCGGCGATGCATAAATCGGCTTCTGGTAACATCGACGTGAACGATGGTACGAATGCTAAGACGTTTGGCGCGAACGGCAAGGCGATGAATACTATCAACACCATCGATGACTCGTTGTATGATCAGCAGTTCCAAATTGAACCGGAGCTTTTAAGCGCCAGACCTGGTTCGGATGATTCGTTTAGACTGTTTGATCCCGCAGCGACGCAAGGGAAGAGCAACGAAGGTAGCGATGAGGGCGAACAGCTCGCTTCAGGTAGAGGTAGACGCCGACGTTCCAGCGGGCGAAATACGAATAATAAAAGCAATAGCACTAGAAAAACGAGCGGTTCAGACAACTCCTCCTACGACGAAGAAGCCGACGGATCGCGAGAAAAATTGGATAACAACGCGGAAGAGAGCGACAGCGATATTGACATCTCGAACGATCTGTCGGACGAAGAGGTTTACGAAGCCGATTACGAAGATAAAGAACGTTTGATTGACGATTTAGAAGACGATTTGGGCGAGAATACGAACAACCACCGCGTCGGTCGACCTTTGATTATAGGAAGTATGGGCAGAGGCAGCGTCGGTGGAGAAATCATGCCGGGAATGCTCGTGAACGGTCGACGCGCGCAAAGAGGGCGACCGCCCAAGCACGAGAAGGTGGCGCCTTCTCGCGCGATTTCTGGGAAGAAGACAAATTTGAAAGGAGCGTCGAACACCAAGGGCAGTACAAAAAGTAATAACAAATCGTCATCATCGTTGGCGACGTTAACGACGATGCGTCCTGCTTCAAACAAATCGATACGTGGCGACAGTAAGAGTAAAATGAAAGCAACAGGCAAGATGTTTGATGATCTCGGTGAATACACCATTGCAAAGGTGGACGAAAAGAAGCGCAGCAAACAAGCGGGCGGTTCTAAATCTACCGCGAATACCAACAACAAAATGGTTGGTAAACGCAACTTGTCGAGCGCGATGGCGAGATCTGGTTCCGAAAACGCACCGAATAAGCGCGGCCGGAAGAACGTAGACAGCGATACGAAGTCGCTGTCGTCCAGTGGCTTATCGGAAGGATTCCAAACGAGCGCTTTGGGTCACGCGATTGGCGGTACAAATACGAAATCAACCGGAACCACCGCCGCGCGTGGTCGTGAACCGAACCCTCAAGGCGGTCCTCGACGTTCGAAACATCACAACCCGTGGGGATTAGACGAAGCTCAGGCTTTGATTGAAGGCGTCTCCAGATGCGGCGGCGGTAAATGGGCCGATATTAAAAAGCTTGGGTTTCCGGAAATTGAACATCGCACCGCGGTTGATTTGAAGGATAAGTGGCGCAACTTGCTTCGAATCGCAACGTTACCGACGCCGTCTGGCCGAGAAACCGCTGGTAAGTCCGGCGGCGACAAGAAACGAGAAATCCCGAGAGCTATGTTGGACCGAGTTCGAGAACTCGCCATGCTCCACGCGAAGAATAAAGAGCGCGAGTTGGCGGCAAAAGCGGCGCAGGCGCAACAGCGATCATGAAAAGGTTGAGATATCTTTTACGTGACGTTTGTATTTGACAATTATTAAGCTTTGTACCTAGGTACCACTGTTGTGTGTATTAATAAATCTATTTATCTATTCATAATAAAAACATAATCAACACCAAACGACGATTTTTGATTTTTTTTACTTCGCGAACTCCTTCTTCAAACGCTCAATCGCAGTTTCCAAGTTGTCTCTGTGGCAAAACGCGGACATGCGGACGAAACCATCCCCGGTTGGCCCAAAACCAGCGCCCGGTGTGGTGACGATATCCGTCTTGGTCAAAATTTCCGTGAAGACTTCCCACGAGTCTCTTCCGTCAAAGTCGACCCACACGTACGGCGCATCGACGGCTCCATACACTTTAAAACCCAACTCTTCGAACGTCTTCTTCAACATTTTCGCATTTTCCTTGTAGAAACCGACCGTTTCTTGCATAGACTTCCACCCTTCGTCGGACAACGCCGCCAAGCCGCCGCCTTGCGCGACGTTGGAGGCACCGTTGAAGGCCGTGCACATGCACCTGTTCCAGTCGAATCTGACTGAAGAACCGTCCGCAAACTTCAACGCTTCCGGAACGACCGTCCAGCCTAATCGCAAACCCGTGAATCCGGCGTACTTGGAGAACGAGCAACTCTCGATGCAACACGTCTCCGAGCCTTCAATTTCGTAAATCGTCTTTGGACAATCCGGATTTTCGATGTAAAACGCATACGCCGCATCGTAAATGACAATTTGACCGTTCTTGTTCGCGAAATCGACCAACTCTTTGCATTGCGCTCTAGTCGCCGCCGCCCCAGTCGGGTTATTTGGCGAGCAAAAGAAGATGATGTCCGCGTCCTTCGCAGCTTCCAAGTTTGGAAAAAAGTCGTTGCCCGGCACGCACTCCATGTAGACGATGTTTTCGTATCGTTTCGTTTTTTCGTCGTAGCCCGTGCAGTGCCCGTTGATGACAGACGAATCCACGTACGCTGGATACGCCGGATCTTGCACCGCAACTTTTCTCCCCGGACCAAACATTTGTTGCATTCTCGAAATGTCGCACTTCGACCCGTCCGAAACGAAAATCTCACTCGCGTTTATCTTCGTCTTCTCGCTGTAAAAGCGCTTCACGATGAGGTCTCTCAGAGGTTGTTGTCCAGCCTCGGAGCCGTAACCGCCGGTCTTTTCGTACCCGGCGACCGTACCTAACGCCAAAGCCGCGTTGGCCATGCCCGACACGATCGGCGCTGGGATTGGTTCCTGTTAATGAGAGAGAGAGAGAGAGAGAGAGATGTGAGTTTTTCGCAACAACATCGAACACACACACGAGAGACACACGACACGTAATCAAAAATCAATCGGATAAAATTAAATCAAAGAACGCAAAGAAGACAAAACAGAAACGTACGGTCGTATCCCCGATCCCTAAACTAATAATCTTCGCGTCCGGGTTTTTCTCCAAGTGCGCGTTGCGGATCCGCGCGATTTCCGGGAACAAATATCCCGCGCGAAGTTGCGCCATGTTTGGATTTCGGGAAACGTTCGACATCGCGGCGACTTTGACGTTGATTTTATCGTGTCGTTTCGGTTGTTCCTTCGTGAGGTGCTTCGAGGAAGACGAGGAAAGCTGTTTGCCCAAAAGAGACGAGGTGCTGGTTGTCATCGAAAACATGATTAAACGCGGGCGTGTTGCTCGAGTTTGATGAGCGAGGAAAAAAAAGTGGCGTGTGTGTCTCGTTCTGCGCTTTTCTCCGCCGTCAAACCTTTTCGTAGGTTTTTTTTAAAACCTGCAAAATGGAGGAGGTTGAAAATACACCAAAAAAACAACAGCTTTTCGAGCGCTCAATGCGTGCGTCACTTCTCCATCGAGATGAAACGAGAACTGAAAATGATCACACAGAACACTCGTAGCGGTATGTATCTTTGCGTGCATTTTCAGCGATATTTATTCGCAAACGTGGAAGATATGGGCACAAAACGAGAGCGTTTTTCGCAAAAAAGAGAGGTTGCTTTTTGTTGCTTTTTGTTGCTTTTTGTTCCTACACAAGACAAAAGAGCATCACAATCGAACGCTCTTTTACCAAACGAGGAAATACCGCAGCACGCGCGCGATATATAAACGAGAAACACAAATATGACGACGACGACTCTTTTTCTTCGGTTTTTCTTGCCGTTCTTTCTCTTTTTCGCTCTTGGGGTTGGTTCTTTTTCTTTCGCATCAGCGAATGCGAATTCCGGGAAAGAATCGGACAACAAATATTTGTCCGAATTGCGCTCGAAATTACAGATCGAACCGATCACGCCGCACATCGACGCGCTGTCGAAATTCTCGAGCAGCGAGGACGAACTCAAAGGCGTGACGAGGCTGGTGTACTCGAAAGAAGACTTGGAAGCGAGAGCGTACGTGAAAAACTTGATGAAGAAGAATGGGTTGAAGGTCAGAGAAGACGCCATGGGGAGCATTTTTGGCCGCTTGGAAGGGGTTGAAAAATCGCAGAAAGGAGGAGGCCACGTGGTCGGGTCTGGGTCGCACACGGACGCGATTCCTTTGAGTGGGAAGTACGACGGAGTGTACGGGGTATTAGGCGCGATTGAAGCGTTGGGAGCTTTGAAACGGGCCAAGTTTCAACCGAGGCGACATCTCGAAGCGGTTATGTTCAACAGCGAAGAGCCGAGCAGGTTCGGGATGGCGTGTTCTGGGTCGAGAGCGATGGGTGGGGTTTTAGACGCGGAGAAATTGGAAACTTTACCGGACGTGTTGAACGCGTCGACGTCGTTTTTTGATGCCGCGACGCAAGCTGGGTACGGGAGCAAATGGCGAGGAGAGAAGAATGAGAGAGCGCGCACGGCGAAGGAGATGGTTGAGCAATGTTCGTTGATGCCGATGGATTCGCACTATTATTCGTTCGTGGAGCTACACATTGAACAAGGCCCAGAGTTGGAACACGAAAATTTGGATATTGGAGTAGTTACGGCTATTGCCGCGCCGGCAGCGTTGGAGATAACGTTTGAAGGCGACGGAGGGCACGCGGGAGCGCAGTTGATGCACCTGAGGAACGACGCGGTCGTCGCTGGGTCTAAGTTGGCCGTGGCCGTGGAGGAATTCGCGAAACATTCTGGGAGCGTGGATACGGTTGCTACAGTCGGCGGGTTCACGGTGAAACCAAACGCGATTAACTCGGTCCCGCGAAGCGCGGTTTTGGAGATTGACGTGAGAGATATAGATTTGAAACGCCGAGATCTCGTGGTGGAGCAGATTATATCCACGGCCAATAAAGTCGCCTCGGAACAAAGAGTGAGAGTAAACGTACGCATGATCAACAAAGACGATCCTGCCACGTCTGGCGACAGCGCAATGAGCGCGGCAGAACTCGCCGCGTCGCACTTGGGACATACCCAAAAGCGCATGGTCTCGAGAGCCTACCACGACACGTTATTCATCGCCAAAGCGTGTTCAAACGTTGGAATGATTTTCATCCCGTGCTTCAAAGGCTACTCGCACCGCCCGGACGAGCATTCCACGGAAGATCAAATGCGTAAAGGCGTCGAGACGTTAGCGCTGACGATGGCAAAACTTTCGAGAGAGAGGCCGATCGTCGAAGACCACGAGGACGTGAACGAGGAACACGTGAAGCTTCCTTTTTTCATTTCGGAGGACGACGAAGAGAACAACAACGCAAAAACAGACCCGCCAGAACCGAACGACGAGTTGTGATTCAAATTTATACACGCGTAACTCGTAAAATGTGACAGAGGCATGCAGGCCGCGTGACGCTGTCGATCCAGTACATAATTCTCCCGTAAACCCATCATCGTCTCGTACTTCTTTTGCGACTTCGATTTCTCTTCTGTCACAAAAAATCGCACTAATCGAAAACCAATATAAAAGAAACGCAAACAAACTACTTCGATGACGACGACGATGAGGACATCTGCGATACTCGCGACGGCAAAGACGGCGACGACGACAACGACTTATATCGCTTCTTCAAGATGCCGAAGTCGAAGTATTTGCGTCGGCTTCGCTGCCACGTCGTCGTCGGGGAAAACAAGAAGACAAAGAAGAAAATCAACGCGCTTTACTAAAGGCGTTTGGGAAACGAAAGCGCTCCTCTCGGAAGAAGAAAACCAAACGCAAATTGCCTCGTGTAAGAAATACGTCTCCGATTTGACGCAGATGAACATGAAACTCCCGTTAATACGTCGATACGTGGCAGGAGCGAAGAACGATTTGAAATTGTTGCAAAGCTTTCAAGATATGCTGGCGGAGAAGAGTTTGCAGGAGGAGAACGAAGACGAGGAGAAACGCAGGGAGAAAGTTTTGTTGATGCTGAACGATTTGAGGTTAGATAAAGCGGAAGAGGAACAATTTTGGTTAGAGCGAGGGGAGGACAGAGTGACGAGTTCGTTGACGGATAACGCGGTTGGATTGACTGAGGACGATAAGGTGGAAGTGAGTCGGATGTTGGCGACGGGGACGATGTTCGCCGTGCAAGGCGCGGTGTGGAACGCGATTTTGTTGTTGTTGACGGTGGCGGGTATTTTGTTGTTCGTGGGGAGAGGCGACGTGAACGTGGCGACGCCAGGGGCGACTGGTGCGATTGGATACTAAAGAAGGAGAGATTTTAATTGTTTTAATACTGTAGCACGCTAGTCCCTCAAGCTTCTATTTTACATTTTCTTCTTACACGAGCGCAAAAACGCTCGCCGCTTCTCGTCGGACGTCCGGCGATCGATCCTCCAAAGCGAGTTTGATCATCGATTCACACGATTCCTTGAGTTTACTCAAACTCGATTCCATTTTCGCTCGCGAAAGCAGTGCTCCAACTGCTTTGATTGTTTCAATTCTCAACGCCGCTGGCGCGCTGTTACCGACTTCGCTCAACGCTTCGCTCGAAATTCGCAAAAACTCGTCGTTATATTTTTCTCCTCCGACGTTTGATGATGATTTAGAGGAGGTGAACAGACCTCGGAACATTCGAAATGAGGAGACTCGGGTTTGCCACGGCTTGCCGAGCGCAGAATGTTCGATGGCGACGCGGTAAAGCGCGGAGTGCACGTCCGAGGAGGCAACGTCTTTGAGCTCACCGACGACGCTTAAACATTCCATGGCGCGTTCCGTGAACGCCGATTTCGATTTGTTCTTCTCGAAGCGTTCCATCTCTGCGTCGGGACCATCCATTTCCATTTCGTCGTTTTCCTCGTTATTTGTATCTCCCATTCCAGCATCACGACCATCAACGCCACTGCTCACGCGTGCAGTAAGACTCGAAACGAGCGCCTCGACGAAACTCTGAAACTTTGCATCCTTCACGAACGACGCCGGCGCGACGTTTTCCTCCTCACCTGGACCGCTCGCCACTAACTGTTCGAGGGAACTCTTCAGCGCCTGCACTCCAGCCGCGGCGAAACCGTCGTCTTTGCTCTCGACGCACTTTGTTAAACGATTCAAGGCTTCGAACGACGCGTCTTTATTACTTCCATTTTTTTCAACCATCGCCATGGAAATCATCGCTTTCAACACGTTCCCTAACGCAATTGCCAAATCATTCTTCCCTTTAAACGCGCGATTCGAGCGCAGCTCGTTAGAAAGCACTTCTAACATGTCGCGCATCATCTTTTCTTTGTTTGCATTCATCTCGTCCGTATTGTTTATCGACGCATCTTTGGTACTGAAACTCGTACTTTGCATCGCCGCCGATACCGTTCTCGCCGCTCGCGATTTGAGCGAATAGTTTGTACCTTCCAAGTGTGGCTTCAAGAAAGAATTCCAAAGATTTGGAAAATGTTTGCCGATGGCGGAACCTCCTCCGGCGGCGCCGGCACCACCGCCGCTCAACTCTTCCCAGGCGCTCTCCCAACACTTTGCGACGGATACGTTTTCATCGAACGTTCCAAAATATGCCAACGGAAGTAACTCATCCTCGAAGTCTTTCAAGCACTCGACGCCTCGAGAATCTTTGGCCATTTCAGAGATGATTTCAGCCGCTGCTTCGCGGTTCGAACAGTTGCTGCTGTCGTCGTTGGCGAGTTTCAAGACGTCTGCGATTGTTTTTTCTTGACGTTTAAGCGTAGCAAAACGTAAACACGTCGCGAATGTTTGGCAGTATTGACGGAAGACGATTTTTGAAGACGCGCCACCAGAGGACACGCCGTTCAGAACATCTGGCGACGCGAGTAACGCTTCACAAATCTTACCGGCAAAAAAGCCTTTCGCTGCATCTGGTCGTCTCGCGCATAAGCGAACGCAAAACCGACCCGCACCAACCTTTGTGTTCAAACCTAACCCTTTCTTGAAAATGTTCGTAAACACCGGAGCTAACAATTTCGTCTCTTCTAAATCGACGTGTTGAATGAACGCGTCCAGAGCATCCGAAATAATCGAGTTCGAGCTGGCTTGCACGCGCGCGTTTTGAAAGTTCTCAACGACAGAGTTATTTCCGTTAGCGTCGGTGTCATTTCCGAACATCGCGGTAACTCTTTGTTCGTAATAATTCAATCGCGTATCCTCAAACGTGGATAGAGCCTCTAATAGCGCTTCCACTGCGGTCACGCAGTGCGGTTTCAAAGCTTCCGCGGGAGCTTTCTTCAGGATTTCGCACGCGACGAATAACGAAAGCTCTCTCGCGACAGAGGAGTCCGATTTTAATCCTTTCTCGAAAAGTTGAGGAAGGATCAAAATGCACGCCTTCTTTGCGACGTTTCTCTTTTCGTCCCGCGTGGAGGAAG
>Ga0129327_10002737_pt1 | contig 10268 bp, 1 predicted proteins | sample CPBDNA_6_FD_111799 | JGI IMG/M metagenome (GOLD analysis project Ga0129327, IMG submission 111799) | Freshwater to marine salinity gradient microbial communities from Chesapeake Bay, USA - CPBay_Spr_31_0.8_DNA | ecosystem: Environmental > Aquatic > Marine > Coastal | place: USA: Chesapeake Bay...
GGTTACTGTCAAGAGCAATTACCCGCTTCCCAACGCAGCGTCGAACCTGGCCGCACTAGGGTCGGCATCTATTTTCACCACGTTGGATTTGCTCCAAGGGTTCTTCCAGTGTGAGCTATTGCCGTCAGCCCGCCTGAAAACAGCCTTCGCCACACCGTGGGGGCAGATGGCCTACACTCGCATGCCGATGGGGCTCACGTCATCTCCCGGCACGTTCATGATGCTCGTCGACTCTGCGCTCGCGGGGCTCCGTCCGGGCATCGCTCTGGCATACATGGACGATGTAGTCATCCCAACCGATGGCGACTTTGCAGCTCACATGGCTGACGTGGGCGCAGTCTTCGACCGGTTCATCGAGTGTGGATTCAAGGCTCGATGTGACAAGGTGCATATCGGCAAGAGCGAGGTCCCTTACCTCGGCTTCTTGTGCAGCAAGGCTGGCACGCGTCCCGACCCCAAAAAGACAGAGGCCCTCCTCCGCATGACAGCCCACCGCATGCGCGGTGATGCCGCTGCTGCTGCGCGTTTCGCTGGAATGATTGGGTTTTACTCGCGCTTCATTGAGAACAGCCAAGTTATGCTTGGCGCCTTGAATGATCTCAAGCAAAAGGGCGTCAATGCACGCGCGGCCATGTTCAGCTTGCGATTCGAGAGCTCCGTCGCGGCGCTCGTGCACGCACTAGCAACCGTCACTGCCCTTGCACGACCCGACTACGACAGGCCCTTCTTCGTAGGTGTCGATGCCGCCGCGGTTGGAGGGGCTGGCGCCGACCTCACTCAACGGTTGGACGTGGATGATCCGCTTTCAGCGCAACCCCTCGCGTTTTGGTCGCGGCGCTTCAACACTCAAGAACGCCGCTACCCTGTGCGTGACCAAGAGTGCCTAGCGCTTGTGGACGCTGTAGTCGAGTGGCATCCATACCTGCACGGTGCCGCCAACGTGATCGTGCACACTGATCACCGTTCACTTGCTTGGTTGCTGTCCACCCATCATCAACCGGGCTCGCGTGTCGCCAACTGGGCCATCAAGCTGTCGAATTACAACCTTCGCATCGTACACATCCCAGGCAAACACCATGTAGTGCCCGACTGCCTCTCACGCGCTTTCCCGCCACCAGGTGTCGACGAGGAAGCTGACGTGCACATTGTGTCAGGTGTAGCTCCTCCCGGTGCAATCTTCGCGTTCGTGCGCGTCGCTGCACCCGAGCGCTCCTCTTTCAAAATCTCTTCGCCAGACAGCGGTGCAATGGTGGGGGGGGAGAAAGGTGGAGAACACAAGGGCGAAGAATTGACCTCAACTACCACTACGGCCACTCACGGCAGCGAGAACTTTTGCGCTTCGCGGGCGCGGGTGCCGCAGAGCTGGATCGATTCGAGCGGTAGCGACACTGGTAGCGATGCTGGTAGCGATGCCGAACAAGTGTCGAGCGCTGCCACCCTCTCCTCTACGAGCGTCCGCCCGGTGGCCACCCCTGGCACGATTCTTGCTGTACGGCGCCACGCACACCGCGCAGCACTCCTTCTGCTCGCAACTGATGCCGCCGAGCACGTCTATGTCCTCTTGGAGCGACAAGGCGACACAACCGCCTTACCAAGTGTACTCACGCAGCAAGGCACCGTGCCATATCGTGACCAGCTCATCACGCTTTTGCGTGATGGGTATGGTGCGACGTATCCTGTGCTTGAGTGCACTCGCACCGCGACGCCTCATAAATGCTTGCACGCTCCGTCAAGCACTCACTATTTCAGCGGTGTCTTAGACGTCTTTGCGGATCAAGTTGCATTCCGTGCGTCTCGCACTCGCACTTTGCAATTTGTGGAACTTACGGCTGAAACCCCCTTTGCACTGGGCTTGAGCGACGATTACACATTTGTGTCGACATTCGTTGAGGCGCTTCAGAACCGGGAGCGGCGCGGCAGCTGGGGCGACGGGCGATTTGCTCGCACTCTCAGTCAGCTTACGCAGCGCAGAGTACTCCTCTCCGAGTGTGCAGGCGACTCGCAGCACGTACCCACGATTCGTGAGGCACCCAACGGGCCAGCCTTCGTCCAACGCGTCGACGATGCACGAGCCGTTGTATCCAAGATGCTCGCACGCGTCCGCGCTCATCCCGAGCTGGACGTCTCAGTGGACCTGGAAGGCCTCCTCGGAGGCGTGTGCCCCTCTATAGATCTCCTGCAGATCTGCGTGGATGGCGCTGCCGAAGGCGAAGAGCAACTCGTGTATGTGTTCGACACATATCGCACCCCTCTCCTCTCAGACCGAAGCGAGACTAGCCTCTTCACGCTTCTTGAAGGGCCTTGGCGTAAGGTCACGCACTGTGGGCGCAACGATGCATCCGCACTGTTTGTGGAGTATGGCATTGTACTGCGCAATATGTTCGACACAGGTGTCGCCGACTGCCTCCTACTCAATCGACATTTCAATAAGGCACGCGGACTGGGAGCCGTAATGCAAGCAAACGTTCCCAACGCACCGATGCAATGGAAGGGCAAGTTGGTGCACATCCCAGGGATGTTTGCGGAGCGCCCACTCCCGCCAAAGCTTTTTGTGTATGCTTACGAGGACGTTCTGTATAGCGGGCGGCTTGCATCTGCACAGTGCAAGGCTTTGCGACAGCAGGGGCTGCTCGAGCTTTGCACCGCCTTGTCAAACCAACGGTGCCCTCCAGTAGCGCTGCCGCAGACTCATCCGCAGTACGTGCCGCCTAGCCGAGTGGCTATCGCCGTGCTTGACAACCAAAGCGTTATCTGTTTGCGGAACGGTAACGAGTTCAGCCTTCCCTCAGCTGAGGTGCCCGGCCTCGGCGGGCTCACGGCGGTAGAGCTCAAGGAAGCCGCCCGCAACGTGTGGCAAGCTTGCATGGGGCCCCCGCCCGTCGGAGTTCGCGCAGCTGTCAACGCTAGGCTGAAGAAACCCGTTCGCCTTGACAACACCCTTCTCTTCGTTGGATGGGTGCCTGATTGCATGGCTGTGGCTCAAAGCATTCAGGTTGCAGCCACCGCAACGGCTGGACGTGTGGTTGAAGTGTCGCCGCGTAAGCGAGACGATCACCCTTACCCTGCGCACGCCTGTGCCGCAGCCGACGCAGTGCTCTTCCAGTACCTCCATGCAGAGGCGAAGCGGCCCGGCGGCGGAGATGCCGTGTTGTTTTCGACGCGGGAGCCATACGCCGAAGTCAATATTGTGTTGGGCCCTGTCAAGGAGAAGAATCGACGTGCCGCACTCGTCTTGTACGGCCACTCTTCAGAGGGAAGGCGCGAGCTCCAGCGTCGGCCAACAAGCACCTCAGCACACGTCTCTCTGAAGGACAGAGGTATTTGTTGCGATCGTCACGACAGCACAACGGGACGCACGTATCGGACCGCCGAGGTTCAGTTACCCGCTGACACATACGTATTGTGCGTCGTGAAGCAAGGCAGCCACAGCAACCCCCTTTGCTTTCCATCCGCCCCCATTGCAGTCAACCAGAGTGTGCACTCAGCAGCTTTGGATGCGTTGGACACGTTCGTGGGCGACCCTCTGCGTAAGGGTGGCGACTGCACAAAGTCTAGCAAAGTGTCATCAGCGCCAATGCTCGCGTCCGCAATGAACGTAGCGCTGGATTGCGCTGTCAGCAGCGCGGGCATTCATGGAAACACGGACTACGAAGCATGCGAATTCACGTTCGAAAACTCTCACCTGGGCAGCTTGAGCTTGTGGGAGTCGCGTGTTGGTGTGTACGCATCGCGCAACAACGCGCAAGGCTTTCATATGGTCCCCACGCTCGAGAAACGTTACGCAGGAATCGCGGTGTGCACCGTCGCGGAGGCCTTGCGCAAATTGGAACCGTACGACTGCGCCGCGTTGGAGCGCACCCTTCAATCGCATTGGCCTCCTGAAGTTTGGCTGATTGCAAAGGGATTCTTTCAGTTGGTTGGCTGCGCGGTACCCACAGCCTTTGCTCACGCGCTAGCACTCCGCATAGGCCTGAAAGCCAGAAGCGACTGTGCTGTGGCGCTCGGGCACGCGCCTGAGACTGGCGACCAGTCTCACCATAGCGACAATAGTGACGAAGACTTTCCCGCGCTCGGCGCCGACCCTGGGTTCGACAAGGCGTTCGAAGTTGTTGTCCTTTCACGCTTTGAGCAGCTGTTCGACCAGCGCGCAGTTATGCTCAACGATGCGGCAGGAGCCCCGCCGCAGGAGCGTGCGCCCACAAGGAAAGACCTGTTAGAGCTCCAGCTCTCCAATCCACTCACCAAGCGCATACTAGAGCACTTGGCTGGCAGCGAGCTGGGCGAAGAGCAAGACCCTGGCGCAGCCGCTGAGCTCAAGCGCCTCGCGGTCAGGCATGAGTTAGCGCACGACGGCGTCTTGCTCTGGAAAGGCGACGACGACATACGACGCATAGTACTTCCGCCACAGCTGAAGCCACAGATATTCAAGATGTATCACGATCGGCTCGGTCATCTTGGGATTCATAAGTGTGCGCCATTGGTCTATGACCGTTATTATTGGGGTGCGAGCAAGCGCGAAATGCGCGACGAGATCGCCAAATATATCAGCCACTGCATGCCGTGTATACGCATCAAGATGCCGCGCCACAAGGCGGGCGAAGGGCACCTCGTTGAGCATGGGTGCCATCCCTACGATATTGTGTCTGTTGACAACAGCAAGACAGGGTTCGTCTCACCGAACGGCTATGACGGAACTACAACTTGGGGATGCAACCTGTCGCGCAACATGACGTGTTGCCCTGTCGTTGGCGACCCCGACTCACGCGAGATCGTCCGGTTGCTTGTTTGGTTCGTGATCCGAGTGTATGGCACGCCGCGAATCATTCGATCCGATAACGCTAGCGTTTTCACAGCCGCTGCGGTGAAGTTCCTCTACGCGCGTTATGGCATCCGCGCCAGAGCTAGCGCGTCATATCACCATCAGACCGTCGGGCTCATTGAGCGGTTCCACTCAACGCTCAAAAGTCTGCTGCTAACTCGACGGGCTGCTGCGCCAGCCGACGACGCTTGGGAAGAATATCTGCCATTTCTTGAACTTGCCTTCAACGTTACCATCAATACAGCCACGGGTTTGTCACCAGCATTTGTTATTCACGGCCGCCAGTTGCGCTTGCCCATGGATGCGTTGGTGGAGTCGATGGGGCCCGTGCCGCCTAAGCTGCCCGATTGGGTCGATGAGCGTCTCCAGAAAGGCAGCGCAGCAATCGCCGAAGCCTTCAAAGTCCTCAATCGCAACGCCATGGCCTCCAAGAAGCGATACGATTTCAAACACGACGTTGGCATGAAGTTTCGCGTTGGCCAGCAAGTCATCCTCGTCAAAGGGGCTTTCATTGACGGCAATCTTCCCAAGGCGGAAGAACCAACGTTTGAAACACTTTACACCGTATCTCGCGTCTTGGAAAACGACAACTACGAATTGCAGACGCGCGGTGGGCAGCGGCTGAAGGACCCAGTGCATGTCAGCCGGATGCTCCCAGCTTGCACACCCCAAGACTTTGCCGCAGAGAAAGGGGCAGCCGAGTACCCCGTCGAGTGCATCATCGGCCGGCGACACCGTGTAGCGCCACGTGGACCGCGGCGCGGCGAGCAGGTGATCGAATATCGCGTCAAGTGGGTGGGATATGGCCGCAACTACAACAATTACTGGTACCCCGCCGAGATGCTTGGGTCTATCACTGAGTTAGTTGCCGCATACAATGCGCTCCACCCCCTGCCGCCAGCCTCCGAACCCAAGCCGGCAGAGCTTCGAGACGGGCCAGCCGAGCTCTCGCAGCCCGAGCCCGCTCCCGAAACATTGAAACGGCCACACTTCAGGAAGCGACCCGACGCTCAAGAGCCCGTTGAGGCACCCTTGGATGTCTTTGAGCCCGATGATGAGCTGGATAGCAAGCCCGAGCCGCCCGTGGTTGACACAACAGATCAGTTTCCGGCCGGAACTGTTATTGAGGTACGCTATTCGAGCGGCCATGGCGGCGCGCGGTGGTGGCGTGGCACCGTCGTCCGCACATATGTTAACCGCCCTCGCAGTGGGGAGCCGCCTGCGCGCGTCATTTGCGTGCGGTTCGAAGCTGCCGAGTACGGCGACAAGATTTACAGATACGAGCTGAACAAGTACGAAGTTCGGCGCGCGCGCATCACGCGAACCCGTAGTGGCGGCTGAGAGGGCGCGTGGAGACAAATCTGGATTCTGCCGATGGCAGCTTCAGCAGTCACGAGACGGTGGAGTAGCTGCTCGCCGCACATCACCTTGCAACCGCAGAGTCAGCAAGGGCCAGTGGCCGCAAGTGTTCGCAAGTGGTGGCGCAGAAGGTTCTACGCTGCTGTCCAATATCTTTTGAGATCCGACTATTCGAGACAATGCGTTTGATTCGCCCTGGAGCGGCCTGGCGACCCGCGTTCTATGTCTATGTGTGTGTTCATGTTTGTGTTGAGTGGTTCCATGTTTGGGTTCTAATTGTGTGTGAATTGAGGCCGACGGGCCGTGTTGAGGAGACGACGGTCTCCGGTTATCAGCGAGGCAGTAGCTCGCAAGCAGTTATCAGCGAGGCAGTAGCTCGCAAGCAGCCAGCAGCAACGATCGTGACAAAATGCGAGTTGCCACATGCAGACGCATGCGGTGCACTGGCACGGCAACTACCTCCTGAGTGCGCATCAAGGGGGCTGTTGGCGAGCCAATCTATATGACGCAACGACTTTCTAGCAGCCACAGGCAGCGCTGAGTCGGAGCTGAGCCAGGAATGGCTTCACCAGTTCACCACCATAGCGATGTAATGTGCAACTAAGATCACCCCTACGGCCAGAGGCCTATGGGGCCATTAGTGACACGATCACACCCGAGGTGAGGCAGGCTAAGCCGCCCCTCAAACCCCCTTCATCAGAAGACTCCTGTAACGGCGTGTGCCAGCCGTTACGCCGAAATACGCCGAGATACACCGACTTCACCGAAATGTGTCGAAATATAGCAAATGTGCCGTAGTTTGTGTTTGGGGCAGCTAGTTGTTGTTCAGCCAGGCCGGTGGCCGGAGAGAGTGAGAGCAGCGCACCAGCACTCAGCGTGGGGCAAGGCAGCCCCCGCGTGCCCTTGCCACGGCTGTGGCGACGGCAGGGCGGCGCGGAGCGTGTGCTGAGCGGCTGGATGGAGCACGTGACGCCCGTAGGCGGCATGCGTGGGCTCGACGATAGTAATGATGATGCGGGACCCCGAGTACACGACACCACAACCACTCAAGATGCAGACATCGTCCGGCAGGCAGGCTCAGCCGCCGCCGGCGAGTCTTCTACCGCACAACTCACCACACAGGCTGCTGGCATGGCCGGCTCTCACGACTTTGGGCTTGGTACTGCGCAGTCTTTGACGCCGCGGGCGCAGCAAACGCGGCCTCCTCTCGAAGACACTGCAGCCGAGGCAGTAACAGAGGCTTCGATGGCCGCAGAGCGGGCGGAGCGAGCCGCACAGCTGGTACGAGACGCTGTCAGCCAGATGGGCCGCGGCACGCACGCACCTGTCGGACTGCACGTGCCAGAAATAGTCGAAATGCTAGTCGAGTGCGGGGTCAGAGATACCGCTAACCTCGTCCTTTCGACGTACATATGTGGGCAGCCTCCGCACGTCGCGGAGGTGGCGTCGCGCATGCTAGCCGCCCTCCTCGACGAAGGGCACGATCCCGAGGCATTGCTGGAGCATGCTGCGTGGATCCCCGTGTTCTGCAGCCTTCTGCCGGACTCTTTCGCCACGGACGTAGCGCGCGCCACGTGCGTGCAGTATGTGCGCGAGCAGGGCCCGGCTAGCATGCTGATAGAGGTGGATCGGGAGGCGCGGCCGATGCTTCTGATGCTCCAGAGCCTTCTCGTGCGCGAGCTGCAGCCGCTGCTCGCTGGCTTTAAAGTGGAGCTGAGCGGCAAGGCGGCCAAGAAGGACCTGCAGGCAGCGCTGCACGACGAGCTGATGCGCAGGGCGCGCGCGGGTGCAGCCGACGCTATGCACGCATCTTCCGACCCTGATGAGCCAAGCGTGCACGACGCTCTCGTCGCCGCGGGCCTTGGAGAGACTGGGGCTCGCAGTGCTGCAGTTGAAGCCGCCGACGCCACCACCGACGCCGCCGCCGCCGCCGCGATGTCCTCTGCCGTCGCGCGGGAACGTGCCCGCATCGAAGCTGCAGCCGCGGAGGCGACGCTCACGGCCCGCCGCGCAGTCGTCGCATCGCTTCGAGAGGCCGTCCCCAGCCACGTCAGGGACGCCTTTGATGTGTTTGTGAGTGGTGCTGCCAACGCAGGGCATGACGTGGTCACAGCAGCTGCAATCATGCAACAAGCCAGCCGCAGCGATCTCCTCCCAATTTTGCGGTGGAGCGCCGCGGCTCACTTTGCCGCTCGCTGCATGCGTGATACGGCAGCCGACGTGCCAACAGCGTGGGCCCAAGCCATCAGGCACCACACGCTCCCTGGCACCACGTCGAGCATCGGCGCTGCACCACCCGTCACGCCATTGGGCGGCGCGAGCGCTGGCGGCGGCGGTAGCGCTGATGGGCCTCCAACTCCCTCAAGTTTGCCAGACGTGGGCGACGTGAGCCACGTGCTCGCCCCGGTGTGGTACGACCTGCGGCCGGCGCGCAGCGAGGTCTCCTCCAGCATCGCCACACCTCGCCCTTGGGCCGCTACCCTCGCCGCTGCGCCGATGACGAAGGGGCAGCTCAAGGAACTGCACGTCACCCAGCAGACGCTGCTCAGCCGTATCGCGTATCCGCGTGAGGACTACAAGTCCTACATCACGGCTCGGCCGCTGCTGCAGCAAGATCTTGGCGAGCGGTACGTCCACCGCCTGGCACAGCAGTACCCCGAGACGCGTGCTATCACCGATGTAGCCCGGGAGCTCGCCGCCGCCGCTCGACTGGCGCCGCTCGCCGGTGTTATTCGCTCCATCAACCACCTCGAGATGCGTGGGCACTCCGGCATTGTCGACTTTTTGCAGCAGCTGGACGAAGCCTACCTCCCGCACGACGGCTCGTTTGCCATCCGCACTGACTTCGAGTCGAACGCGTGGAAAGAGGGCGAGACGCTGCTCACCTTCACCCTCCGCCTTATCGAGGACGCCAACGCCCTCCTGCCCGAGGCCGAGCATGGCGAGCGTGTCACCAACCTACTGGGGCGTGAGCTCTACAAGTGCCGTCGTGAGTATGAGGACGGGGGCGCCGACGTGCCTTATCAGATGCACATGCTGCTCGACGCGTTTGGATCAAAGCTGAGCAGCACGTACAAGACGCGGCTCCCCACGTTGGTTGAGGACCTCCGCGCGTCAAGCATCGCTCGTGAGTGGGGCCTTTCGCGCCACTCGTCGCGCGGCGGCCGTGGCCGCGGCCAGGCTCACGTGGTCGACCTCGTCGAGGAGTTTGGCAAGCTCTCGACGGCTGAGCGCGCGACGTTCATCAACGCCCTCCAAGGCTCGAGCGACGCGCCGGCTACGGGTACCAACTGCACTTATCGTAGCGCCAATATGAACATCGCCGCCCTCGTGTCTGCGGGCATGCTTCCCGCGGAAGCCGGTGGTCGCCAGCTGGCGAGCGCGCGGTTGTTTGCTGCGGAGGCTACCCCGCAGGCTCTTCGCGCCAACGGCCGCCCGGGGCCGTGTGACCTGTGCTTCTTGCACCCCAACGTCTCGGGCCTCCTCTTTTACGCCGACGTTGCTGAGTACAGGGACAAGTGGGGCACCTCTCCTTACTCCTCGGCGCGTGAAGTCAGCGCTCGGCCTATTGACGAGTTTCCCAACGAGCTTCTCTGCCATTGGCCGCACAAGTGTCCCGTCGCCAAGGCGCACATTCGTGAGAAAGTTGCAGCACAGCCTGGGCTGCGCGTGCACCTTGGCCTCTGCCTCTCGGACGCCGAATTTGGCCAGCTGCTCAGCGCGCAGCGCCCGCCCATGTTCCGCACGCTCGGCAAAGGCAAGGGCAAGGGCAGGGGTGGCGGTAAAGGCGGCTCTGGCGGCGGCGATCAGTGATTTCTCAGCGAACGGACAAGTGTGCACAGCTCGTCCTCCGCTGCTTTTGCGGCTGCTCTTGACGTGTCTGCTGGCTCAGCCACGACGGTCAACTTGCAATCCAACGATCAGTCTTATACTATCTCGACACCTGGCACGGTCGAACCTGCTGGCTCTGCCGACGACGGCGCGGGTACACTTCCCTTCGGCTCTGTAGGGCGGGGGCCTTCGAGTCCTGCCCGGGGTAATTCACAGAGCAAGGGAATGTACGTTGCTTCCAAGACGAACCCTACGCCAC
>Ga0129327_10002741_pt1 | contig 10263 bp, 10 predicted proteins | sample CPBDNA_6_FD_111799 | JGI IMG/M metagenome (GOLD analysis project Ga0129327, IMG submission 111799) | Freshwater to marine salinity gradient microbial communities from Chesapeake Bay, USA - CPBay_Spr_31_0.8_DNA | ecosystem: Environmental > Aquatic > Marine > Coastal | place: USA: Chesapeake Bay...
CCATAATAATTGCTATGTTCTAAAGCAATTTTATAGTCACGTCCAGGAGTATTCGCAAATTCTTCTACGTATTTGAAAAGCCCAGCTGGAAGCTCTTTGTTGCGAACATCATATAAACGAATTTTGCCATCCCAGATTTTGTTTTTGTATGCTGGCATAAATTTGTAACCAGGAACAAAGAACGTAAAAAAATCTGAAAGCTCATTAGCAACAGATGGTTCACATTCAACGTGTAAAAAGGCATGGTTCTTATTATGTATTTTAAGGTCGCTCATCCGCCACTCTCAAACCTTCTCCAATCAATCATATTTTTAATAGTGGAATGTCTCCATCTAATGTTATTTATGATCTCTTCCAGAGTCTCAATTAATGTTTTAATATAATCGATCTTTGCTTGCATTTCTTGAATGTGTGGATCTGCGTTGTAATAATAATCCATTTCACCTTTCAAGATCTTCAATCCATTCAAAGCGTCATATTCCCAACCAAGTTGATCTATTTGATCTTTTGGCATCTTTCCATTGTACCACAACCACTTGTTTTTAAGCAGCACTTTGAATTCCATATCTTTACGCTTCATTTGAAGCTTAGTTATGGAAAGCATTTCTAAATATTTTGCGTGAAGTGATGCAGTTTTCTTTGAAGCTTCATCTAATCTAAGGTCATCAATCTCAGAATCTTTAGCCCACATTTTCAGAACGTTTTCAAGATTTAGCATAATAAAATAAAATATCCTTAAACAAATTTATAATAGCTATAGTTAAATTCAACAACTGCTGTTAAGTAATTTACTGCTTCGTTTGTTACTTCAAATGGTAAAGAAGAAAGACTAGTTGGATGTGCATCAACAAATTGAATTTCTTTTACTACATTGTTACTTGAGTTATATATCACTAGTGTAAGATCACGGTTTTTACGCTCGCCAAGATCTCCTTGGCCAACCATACCAAACATCCAATCATGAATTTCTTGGTAATTAGTAAATGCCTCATCTACTAAAAAAGTTAAAGTAAGTGGTGCATATTCTAATTTATCTGCCGCAATTAATATATTTCTTTTAGGAGTACTCATTACTGCACCAGGAACTGAAAGATCTGGAATTGCGGCAGCTTGAACTGTATATTGAGCATTTGGGTATTTTAAACTATCAATTACCAATCGAAACCCAGAAGGATTTGCAAATGTTTGATTATCTGCTAAATATGAAGTCGGTTCTAATCTATAATTGATTTCTTTTTCGTAAGCCATAGCAATTTTCCATATTAATTACTTTATACTATTTATACAATAAAAAAGGGGCTCCGAAGAGCCCCTTTAAGGTGATAGGGTTAATCCCTATTCTTATTATGCACCTAAGATGTTTGTAACAGCAAAGATACGGTAGTACTGGTTAGCACGATCTGTACCAGTTTCGCTTGAAGCAGCGCCGCCCGCAAATGGGTTAGCAACCATGCCGTAGCGAGTTTTGAAGCCGATACGTGGCTGGAAGTCTTCTTCACCAACTGCACGAACCATTGTTAATGGAACATATGGCGCATAGAAGAGACCTGCATCGTATGGGTTTGTACCACGGTAACCTACGTTTACATAATCCTGTGTTGCATATGGATCGATGTATACTTTTGTACGACCGTTAAGAACACCAGCAAATGTATTACCTGTGTCATCTACGTTCAAGTTAGCTGCAAGTGCTGGAGTGTAGTCCAACATGCCTGCTGCTGCTAGAGCAGAAGCAACGTCTGAGGAACAGATGATGAAGTTACCTTTACCGCGACGTGTTTCACGAGCGATTGTGTTAGCTTCACGTTCGATCTGCATGATCAAACCTTTGAACTTCTCTACTGACCAACGACCGTCTGAGTCACCGTCAACATCAAATACGCCGTTTACAGCAGTGTTAGATGTTTGTGCGCCAAGCTTAGCTTTTACGTTGATTGTACGAATTACTTCGCGGTTGATTTCTGCAAGGATCTCAGCTGACAAGATGTTTGCCAATTCTGATTCTGCATCAAGACCGTGAATTGCTTTCAAGTCTTGTGCAAGTTCCATTGTGTACTCAGCTTTGAGCGCACGTGATTTTGCAGTTACTGATGTTTTCTCGATTGAGAAAGCCATTTCGCCGAAGTTGCCACCTGTGTTACCAAGTGCTTCAACAGCTGAAGTAGCCATACCAGTACCAGTTGCGAATGAATCTTCGATGCCATCGGCTGGAGTAGTATCTGTACCGTATGAACCCAATGAATCGGACGCACCAGCGTGTGAACCTGCACCGGAGTGAGATGTATCTGCTTCACCGAAAAGAGCTTCTGCGCCGGCTTTAGTGCTGTAACGTGATTTCATTGCAAAGATCAAGCCTGTTGGGCCGGACATTGGCTGAACACCAGCTACATCATATGCCATAAGGTTAGGCATTGCACGACGTACAAGTGAGATAAGTACTGGATCGAAAGTATCGATGCCGGCACCAGTTGCGTTAGCAGCTGTTTCGTTAACCATACCGAAAGCGGCACGCTCTTCGCGCATTGCTTTTTCTTGGTTTTCGAGAAGTACCGCAGTTACGGACTTACGGTAGTTGTCTTTGATCTCTGGAATCGCAGCGTTCTCGAGGATCGGCTGCCATTTTTGAGATGCATTTTCTGCATTAAACATTGTTGTTTTCTCCTAATGGGATATTTTTATTTTACTGATTTTGCAAGAGCGGCGGAATATCTTTCCATGATTGGCGACAACTGAACTTCTTCAGTGTTATCGGCATTCATAGATACTTCTGCAGCTTCTACATTTTCTGTTACGGGTTTAGCAAAATAAGATTCTTTCAATGTAGATACTTTTCTTGCGAAAGTTTCTGCATCTTCAAAATCTACATCTTCAGCAAGTGCCTTAAGCTTTTCAGCTTCAGTTACTGCTAAGTCTTTGGATGCTTCTGCTAAGATTTCTGCACGACGAAAATCCGATACTGATTCGCTCAAACGAATATTATCTTCAGTAGCTTTTGTTAGTTGGCCTTCAAGCTCTTGTACTTGCTCAGCAAGATCATCTACCATATCAACTTTTGATTCTGGTACAGTGATGTAATGCTCAGTAAATACACCTTTCAGCGCATCCATAAATGATTCTGCAATTTCAGTGCGTAAACCATTTTCAACTGCTACACGATTTTCTTCCATCCAGTTTTCTACAACGTAGTTTAAGTAACCATCTACTTTTTCTACTAATTCGTTGCGAATACCAGCAGTTTCTTCTTCTAGATTTTGAGTATACTCATCTTCTAAACGATCAATCTCAGCTGAAACTTTGCTTTTTACGGCTGCTTCAAAGATTGTTGCTGCTTTTTCCTGGAATCCTTCAGACAAAGAATCATCAGAAGATACTAAGGCATCAAGGTCAGCTTCAAAGTCATATGACTCTTTTACTTTACCTTTTGTTTCTTTCATTTCTTCTTCATCATCGTCATCGTCGTCATCGCCGTCTTCGTCATCTTTACCCATCATACTTTCGTAAGCGGCTTGTAAGTCGGCTTTTTTCATCTTGGACATTTCTGAGTACATGGCATTAATAATACCGGCCTTAGTTTTAGGAGCCGCTGCTTCTTCAATAGCTTCTTCAGCTACTACTTCTTCAGCTACTTCTTCAACTTCGGCATCTTCCGCGATGCTTTCCTCGTTCTCAACTTCAACTGTTTCTTCGAGGTTATCATCTTGGAGTTCTACTTCAGTAACATCTTCAATGAGATCCAACTCTTCTACTTTGGTCTCTTCAGACATCTATTATACTCCTTGATTGAGAGTTAAAGTTTTGAGAGGAAATCGTTCCACACCTTCAATTGACTCTCGGCCAACTGGGATGAAGATGCACGCTTGATTTCAGTCTCATATTTTTCAATCTCTTGTTTTTGTAACATACCATTTTCCCAGATCCATTCGACGCCTTCCATAATCCCATTAACGAAAGCTTCTGGTGCTGAGGGATCTTGAACAATGTCCACTGTCGCAAGAATGAAATCATTGCCTACGACATTTACTCCGTTACGGTTTACAAGAGTACCCATACCACGACTTGAAACACCCAACTGAACACCGCCTTCGACAAGACCTTTTACAATCTGTCCCATAGGAGTATCTAGTACAAGTGCTTTCCCCATCACATTATTACCATCCCACTTAAGTTCGGTAATACGATGAGAAACTTTATCCAGATTAATTGTAGGTCCTTCAGGGTGATTTAGTTCACCCACAGCTCTACCACGACTAACCTGTTCTGTAACATATTTATTTACGGCTGATTCCATAACTCCGCGAGGATAAACACGGCCGTTTCTATTTTTAGACTCAGCCTGCATAAAGATACCTTCAATGATGGTATTCTTTTTACCGTTCTTTTCTTCGGTAACATAGCTTAGATTATCTTCATAAAGTTCTGTAATAAGCTTCATTTAATTATGCTCCCATAAGATCTGCGAATTCCTTCGCAGACTTTTCTGCTTCTTTAGCATTTTTATATTTATCGTCTAGCAAATTGCCATCGATATAGACAGAAAACTTGGAACCCTTCTGTTTAATAACAGCTTTAGATTTCTTACCAACTTTAAGAGTTTTTACTTCTTTTTCAGAAGCTTCACTCAAAGTCAGTGTCTGTCTCAGTTCCTTGAACTTCATCTGTCCCGATATCCTGTTCTAATTCTTGTGTTACACCATTATATGTATCATTAGCAATTTCAATCTTTTTTGCGTCAATAGCCGCATTTAATTTACTTGCCATTAAATCATTAAATGTATTATTAGCATTAGCAGTTTTTTCATTTGCTAATGCGTCGATTAAATCAATTGTATTAGTCATTTACTCACCTTTTACTATATTTATAATAAATTAAATTTCAAGGTCATCTTCATCTGGAATTTGACCAGATGCTCTTTCGGCATCAATTTGTTTTGACATCATATCTATATCTTCATCAGATTGTCTGAGAATATTCTTTTGAACCCACTCTTTAGAGTAATAATTACCAACATACTCATCTAATTGAGCAAGCAGCTCTAATCTTTCTCTAATAATTTCTGCTTCTTTTAATTCTGAGAAATATGAATCGCGAATAAAGTCGACAGAAATATTTTCTCTAATGTTTCTCCAATCAGTCTCAGTAATAATACCTTTTAAAAGTAACTGAGTTTTAAGGAGATCTAAGAATAACCAAGAGAATTTTTTACGAAGACGGTTAATAAATTTCTGGAATTTAACCTCGTCTCTCGAAATTTCAGTAGAACGTCCAAGTGAGAATTGAGCTTCTTGCTCTAATCTATTTACTGGAACGTTTAATGATCTATATAGCTTTTTCTGGAAGTAGAAAATATCATCAATTTGACCTAGGTTTTCTCCACCTGGTAATGTTGTAATTTCTGTACCTCTACCACCTTCACGCCGTGGGAGCCAGAAATCTTCTAACATTGACATATGTTTACGATCGTCTTTGATTTCACCAGTAGACGCATCATAAACTAATTTGTTTCTATATTGGTTCATAATACCACGTAGGTATTCTTCTGATTTACCTTTTGGAAGGTTACCAACATCAATATAGAAAATACGACGTTCTGGAGCTCTTGATAAGCGATAAATTACCAATGAATCTTCCATCATACGAAGTTGATTCACGGGCTTAATTGCTTTATGCAAGTAGGAAAGAACGTTTTTACGAGATGTATCCAACAAACCTGATGTAGTATATTGAATAGCATCTTTAGAAATCTTTAAGCCTGAATTAGACTTTGTCATTGAAGTATCTTGATAAAGATAATATTCCTTAACGCTCTTAATAATTTGAGCACCAGTCTTAGGATCTTTTTCTTCTTCAATTTCTTTTACTTTACGTATACGTGTAGGATCAATTGGGCGTAATTCTAAAATACCCTTTTTAGGGCTCTTTTCGTCAACAATAATATGGTAAAACAACCGGCCATCAACATACCATTTACGGAATGTTTCGTGTCCGTAATGATTAAACTGCAATAGTTCAACCACATTTTCGAATTCTTGTCTGATAAGTTTTTTAACATTATCAGGTAAATCTAAATCGTCAGTTACTATATCAATTGGCGCAGATTTAGTATCTGATACAATAGACTCATTAATAATATCTTCAATTGCAGCATCACATTCTGGATGCATTGCGATATCTCTATAACGACGGATTAGATCTGCTTCATTTTTAGCTCCTTCAGTTCCAGACAAGTCAATATACTGGCCAAAGTGACCTCCGCCAGCTTGAACGTAACTAGAACCATCATCCTCTAATGGAGCAACAAAAGATTGCTTTTTAGCATCTTCTTTATCTTGCTCTTTTCGCTTTATTTCGAAACCAAATAATTCAGCCATTAAATCTTCCTACGTTAATAATAAGCAGAGGAGATAAACCCCTCTGCTACTATTTATATGCTATTAAGTAGTGGTGTTTGATTCCCAATACTGTACTTGAAGTTCAACTGTGAACTCTTCGATAGCATTTTCATTGTCGAATGAAACATCAATCGCCGCTACGTTCGTTGGCCACATGCCTCGGAATGTATAGCCTTTGACTTCTGTACCATCTTTATCAAGTTGATACACAGATGCATCAGCAAAATAATTCGATGGAGTAACTTCGCCTGTGTTAGCATTATGAGAATTGATGTAGTTCATCCATTTTTCAAATGCATCACGCAATAAGAAGTTTGTGTCATTCAATACCGTTATTGTCCAAGGTTCAAATGTACGATCACCCGCGATTTGAAGTTGGCGTCCACGGAATGGAACAGTGATAGGTGCAATAACAGAAGCTGGAAGCTGAGCGGCTTTGATTAAGAAACCACCTACTTCAGATTCAGCTGCACCAGCGATACCAGCTGGGAAACCCATTTCTACCTTGAAAAGGTTAGAACGTGCGCCACCACCAACTAGTTTTGATTTAAAATCGTCTACGCCTAAGATTGCCATTGTTTATTCTCCTTACGAACCAATGATTTCAGAGAATTCAACGCCAGTGCGAGTCGCGATGAAGTTCAATGTGATGAAGTTAATAGAACGTGCTGGTTTAATGTAGATATCCGCTACGAAACGGTTTGTATCTACAACTTGTCCGGTGTTGTTCGTTGCATCACACACAACTGCGAAATCTGTTAGACCGCGACGACCTTTAACATCACGCAAAAATGGTTCTACCATATTGCGGAACATTGCACGGGTAAATTCGTCATTGAATTCAAATAGTTGATATTTAGCTGCAGTTGCAATCGCTTTTTCCAAGGTAATGAATAGGCGACGTACGTTAATGCGATCGAATGCAGAAGGTTTAGCTTGTGCAGTCTTATCACCGTATAGTACAGTGCCTTGACCAGGGAAAGAAACAATTGGATTAACACGTGCTTTGTACAGGGTGTCACGATCAGCTTGCTTAGGGTTAAAAGCAATTTTTGTAATACCTAAAATCTGCCCACGTGTAAAGCCAGCTGGTGAGAACCATGCGTCTGCAACATTATCTGTGTTTGCGCAAAGACCAGCTATATGGCCAGCAGCTGGAATCCAGCGGTATAAGTCGTTATATTTGTCGTATACTTTAATTGCAGTAGAATCAATTACACCATAAGATGTTGATGTTAATTGATCAGCAAATGCTTTAACATCTGCTGCTGGTGTAGCAGTTCCTACTGTATCTTCAATAGGAGGTGAAATAAATGCAACCGCGTCTTTACGAGTAGTTGCAAGGCTTAATAAATCATTAGCTAAGGTAACATCATCTCCGCCATCTGCTGCAGGTACAGCAAAGATTAGATTTACATCTACAGTTTCAGCATCTTCAAACATATCATATGCAAGTTGAATTTCACCTACTGTAGGAGTATTATCATCTGTACCATCTGCTAAAGATTCTTCGATAATAGCAGTTATAATAGTAGCTAGATAATCTCCAGCCATATCACCTGCGGCAGTTCCAGCATTAGTTAATAGAGATGGATGAGCTCCCCACCAAATATAATCAGAATTTGCATTGATTACATCTTTATAGTAGTTTGATGTTCCTTGTGGTGATTTTGCATCAGATGCTTGAGATACAAACGAAAAAGTTTCTAAAATTGAACCAGCTGAGCCAGTCCAAGCACCATCTTCATCAATTACAACAATATGCATCTCATCGTTAGAAGAACTACGATCAGAAGCCCATTGTGATGATCCTGGTGTAGCATCAAATTCTGATGCATAGCCCCACGCGTCAAATATAGCTGAATCAGCTGGGCACATGGAAACTTTTAATGAGTTACCTAATGTTCCTGGATATTTAGCAACCCACTCTGCGGTGATTGTTGCTTCTTCGTAATCGTCACGATTCTTAATTAGTTGACCAGCACCACCTGTAGTAGCATTAAAATTATCTGTTGCAGCACGTACAACTTTTAATGCGTTACCATAAGTTAGGAAGCTAGCAGCTGTTAAGAAGTATGACGCTGTGTTGTTATCTGGGGTTCCGAAAATCGCTGCAAGTTCTTTTTCTGAACCTACTGTACGAATTTCTTCTACAGGACCCCAGTTGAATGCGCCAGCAAAACCACCAATTGATGTGGATACTGCTGGAATCACATTCGTCAAGTCAATTTCTTTGACCTGAACGCCTGGTGATACTTGAAAAGCCATGTTTATTCCTCTCCAAAAAAGATTATAAGCTCGGGATTATTATATGATATCATAATACGATTGTTTGTCACTCGTATATATTTATAATATTAATAAATTCCAGTATTTACAGTCTCCCAGACCATACCACCTTCTCTTTCATACCTATCTTCTCTACCATCCTCAAAGAATCCAACCGGAACAATTTCTTCTTCCATTGCTTTAATTCTTTCAGAATATAATAAAGACTTCATATCGATATCTGTAAGCTCTGCGAAAAATGCATTTGTTGAAAACCATCCAAATAGAACTAAGTTCATTACTAAATCATCGTGATTACCAGTTGAAGCTTCATAAGAATTACCTCTTGCTTCAAAGGTTGATAGCTCTAAAATAGTTTCTGCGTCGTTAATTGTTAGTTTGCTTTGCTCAATTAAGTCTTTGATATTTGATGTACCAATACGCTTAATTTTACGAGTCATAGTAACACCAATAGAATTGGCTTTTACTGCAGACTCTACAAAAATATTTTCATACTCTAAATCATAGTATAAACCATTACATACAACAGATCCTTGGTCATTACTCTCAATCACAATAAACGCTTCATTATACATGTTAGCATATTTGTAAATAACGTCTGGAAATAACAATGGTGAAATTTTATTATCTTGGAAAACGGCTACTTGTTCGAACGGCCTAACAGACATATCTATAATATTAAATGTAGAGTAGTCTTGACCACGGCCTTTTGCAACATCTACAAACATCATATATTCGTGAACTTCTTCAGGTTCTTTATATATTCTTACCTCAGTACTTTGTTTAATTGGCGGCTTTGCTTGAAGCCCAAGAAGTATTTCTGGAGCGATCAGCGTATTTCCAGTTCCATGGAAAGTGTTTCCAAACTCTTGTTGAAACTGAAGTTCAGAAGTATTATTAACTGTTTGTTGTTTCCAAACTTCATCCCGGCCAGGAACATCCCACCAATCTACTCTAAAGTGTTTATACTCATTTGTTTCTTGAACAGCACCTTCGTAGATTTTATGGTAAACATTCCCAACACCATTTGCGGTACTTGTGATAATGACTCTTGTACTTTCACCTGATGAAACAACCGGATAAGTTGATGTGTAAAACTCGGCATCGTTTTCAACAAATGCAAATTCGTCAAGGAATAGTAAGTTAACTGACATACCACGAATAGAAGAACCAGACGTAGCAGCAGCAATAATGCGAGAGTTATTAGAAAATTCTATTGAGCCTTTATTTAGTGCTTTACATCCAGGCTGCAAAAAGAATGGTAAGTTTTCTAACATTAAGGTTACCCTTGCCAGCATTTCTCTAGCGGTAGAACCTTTGTTAGCTAAAACAGCAATTGTTTTTTCGGGATTAAAGATTGCATACCATAAAATATATGCTACAGATGAAATAGATTTACCTGATTGTCTACATGCTAAAACAATGGAGAATCTATTATCTTCAAAATGTTCAAACATTTTTTCTTGATAAGGATATAGATCAAATGGAACTAAACCTTTATCAAGAGAAATTACTTTTAAATAAGTTCTAGCAAAATATGCAGGATCTCTCATACATTTCGCATATTCTTTTATTTCTTCCTGA
>Ga0129327_10002749_pt1 | contig 10248 bp, 8 predicted proteins | sample CPBDNA_6_FD_111799 | JGI IMG/M metagenome (GOLD analysis project Ga0129327, IMG submission 111799) | Freshwater to marine salinity gradient microbial communities from Chesapeake Bay, USA - CPBay_Spr_31_0.8_DNA | ecosystem: Environmental > Aquatic > Marine > Coastal | place: USA: Chesapeake Bay...
ATTCGTAACATCGAATTCATATTTTATGCTAATAATAGTAGCTCAAATCGAAAATTTTGGGACACGGCCCTCAATTTAAATTTTGATTATCACCCAAGGGAACCTCTGGTTCCCGGCTGCTCCAGTACCCCCATCGGCGAAGCCTGGGGGGGTTCGCCGATGGGGGTACTGGAGCAGCCTGAGGGGTTGACTAGTAGCGGACACGAGCATAAAACAAACTAAAAATGCCAATCAGTTTATTTAAAATTCTAGGTGTATCCTTTACCCTTTTCTTTCTAGGTATTTGAGGATTATTTCTTAACCGTAAAAATATTATTATTATGTTAATATCTCTTGAACTAATGCTATTAGCCGTTAATGTTAACTTTATTCTGTGCTCTGTTTATTTAGATGATTTTATGGGACAAATCTTTGCCCTTTTAATTCTAACAGTAGCAGCAGCTGAATCAGCTATTGGTCTTGCAATTCTTGTTGTGTATTCTCGAGTTCGTGGGACAATTGCAATCGAGTCAATTCGAATGCTTAATGGATAAGTTAAATGCGGGGGTGCCTTGCAAAGCTATGTGTTTGCTATCTTCCACTTCGGACGCGGCTCTAATGTGATAGCGGGGACGTAGCTCCCAAAACAAGGGGGCAGTCCCTAATACTTATTACCACTCAGACATTGCGCCTTGCCTTGGTACCCGCAACCCCCCCAGGCTTCGCCAATGGGGGTACTGGAGCAGCCTGGGGGGTTGGCGTAGCAAGAGCAGATGTGATGAAATTGGTAAACATGCTGGGTTTAGATTCCAGTGCTATACGCTTGAGAGTTCGAGTCTCTCCATCTGTAGATGATAAAGTATTCATGAGTTAGACGTCCACAAAATCTTCGCTGTAAGCTTCTAAGGTCTAGTAGATATAGATTAAGACTAGTATCGGAGGTTCCCTTGAGTGATTGTGAGCGCCTAATCAAAGACACCCCCCAGGCTGCTCCAGTACCCCCATTGACGAAGCCAAAACCTTCGATTTTAGGCACGCACGGTAAGCCCCCGACTGCTTTTCACTTCGTATTTCATCATCACTACACCTAATTAAGTATTTTAATTTAATTTATAAAGTGTTATATTTGAATTATCACCGTAAAGCCTTTGAGCTGGAGGTTACTGAGGCAGCTTTCTAACCTATCATCTCTTTCAGCGTTTTTATTTTGATTCGTTTATAATATTTATCGGAAGCAATATTTACCACCGTTCGACCTTCTACTTGGCCTTCTAGAGCATTTCAACTACCTACATTACTAAGTTTCGCTGTATTTTTTCGTTTTCATTTAACTACTATGGAAGAAGTAAGGCTGGCTGAACCCCCCTTACCGAAGGTTGTCTTCGACTTAGGGGGTACCGGGGCAGCTGCTGAGCCTAAAGGTAACATACTCGCGGACCCTAATAACATATACCGGTTGTTTGAGCTAGGAGTTTTTTTCACTGGATATAAATCAAAGAAATCAAATGTAGTTGACTTGCCAAAGGCTGTCTTCGACTTGGTACCCTCAGATTGTGTAGGGCATTCAATTAGAGGAATGCTATTCGACATAGCCCCATCTAGTTGGATCTTCAGCCGTTGATGACTTTTCTGCCAAACCTTGTCACAAACTGCACTGTATTGGTCTTTTGTATTTCGGACTAGGTGTTTTTGTTCATAGAGTTTCTTAAATGTTTTTCGAGGTGAAGCTTGAAGGTGGCTGTGAGATTTTGAAAGCCGTGCTTCGGAACCCCCCTTTGAGTAATAAAAATCTTTGATTTTATTTTTCATTTTAAGCCAAGTTAGTTGTACGCTATTAAAATCTTCGACTTGCCGAAGGCTGCCCTTGGCTTGAACCCCCCCCTAAGGGGGTAACAAGGCAATAGCAGCTCACCAAATCAAAGATTTTCAGGTCCCAATTTAAATTTTGATATCTTCGAGGCAGGGATTGCTACCTAATAGTAACCACCAGGAGCTTAAAAGGCAAAGTCCAATCATACACTAATTTATGTTATTATTATCGTTAAGTGATACTTTATTTTATCTTTTCTCACTTCTAGCAATCGCGTCTGCTTTTGTAGTTGTGACTACCCCTAACCCCATCCACGCAGTCCTCTTTTTGGTTTCATCATTTGCAGGTGCGGGATGCTTGTTAATTCTCTTTGGAGCTGAGTATCTTGGAGTTACGTTTATTGTTGTTTATGTAGGTGCTGTAGCAATCGTATTCTTATTTGTAATTATGATGCTAAACATCAAGCATGCCACTTTAAAGGAAACTGTCCGAGGCCGAATTGCTCGTTATTTCCCCGTAGGAGGAATTCTTTCATTTCTTTCCCTTATTGCAATTTTATATGTTCTCTCGAAAGATTCTACGATGATGGTTCTAAACACACTTCCATCAGAGAGCTCACCTCTAACAGTGAGTTGTATGGAAAATATGCAGGATTCACCCTACCTAGCTTGAGTACCTTTAGCTGATAGCGTTACAAATTTAGAAGCCTTAGGCCTTGTGCTTTACACGCATTATTTTCTACACTTCATTCTAGCTGCCATGTTATTACTTGTATCTATGATTTTGGTAATCGTACTTACTGGTTTCCGTCATGAATATATTAAACACCAAGATTTATTTGAACAAATGAACCGTTCAACTGATGAAGCTTGAACATTATGAAATGGAAACTAATGCCCCCGTTGCAGCAAGCTGCTATTGCCTTAGTACCCCATCGGCGAAGCCTGGGGGGTTCGCGGTAAAGCCGCCCCCAAACGGTTAGCTCAAATTAAAAAATTTAAGTTTCGTCAAAGCGCGTATAGGCGCTGCTCAATCCCAAAGAAGTAGTTATATTACTTAATTGTATATTCATATCAGTCACTCAAGGCAGGCTGTTACGCGCAACATTTGAAGTGAAACCCCCCTAGGGGGTACCAAGGCAGGCAACAAGCGGCTAAACGGAATTGAACCGATTTCTCCTCTTTGGAAGAGAGGCATTTTACCAAGTAAACTATAGCCGCAGCTTCTTTTATGCGACTGAACACGAAGTGTTTGAGTGACGATCAACCCCCCAGGCTGCTCCAGTACCCCCTTAGGGGGGGGGTTCGCCGATGGGGGTACCAGGGCAGCTGGACGCGTAGCCTTGAGCTATGCTACCTCGGGTGACAAACACTTTGTGTTTAATGCGCAACATTCATAATCAAGAGTTTCAATCTATATTTATCAAATTATTAGAAGCGCTCTGCAAGAGTCGAACTTGCAGCCTTTGATTTCGAAAAACAATGCTCTATCCAATTGAGCTAAGAGCGCAGAGCAATATTTGCAAAATGTAATATGCTGCTATCGTAATTACTAACAATTATATGAAATGATACGACTCGAAGACAAAATCTTCGATTTGAAAGATACCCCCATCGGCGCAGCCTGGGGGGGTTAAGTTTTTTATTACTAGCTATTGTCTAATTAGCCCCGATTTACCCAAACTTTGATACCACAAGTACCATAAGGATTAGTCGAATAAGTTTGGGCAAAATCAATATTCGCACTTATTGTATTTAAAGGTAAAACTCCACGTGTAAGTTCAATGGACTCTGCTTTTTCTGCTGGTTTAGAGAAAGAGCTCATTTGAAGACGCCCTGAACAAATAATACGAAACCCTAAAATTTTGGGACGCTGTGAGTCCGAACTCTGTGATTGATCGGTAGAACTAGGGAGGCTATTCAAACCCGATACATCTTCGACACTAGTAGTATTACCAAAAGCTGGTCCTAAACATAGGGCTTCTGTTTCAAAAAATCGAAGTAATTCATTAAAAATTTGTTGGATCGAAACTGATTGTTCAATTTTATCTGCTATATAATCAACGATTAGCTGAGAACTACAAGTCAAACTTTGTGCGGGTTGGATAGAGTAAGTTAATCGTAGGGGGGCAGTTAAAGATGACTTTCGCGAACTGTTCAGTTCAGTCTTGCTATGAAAACTTCCTCATAAAGAATCCGAGGGGTAAGTTGCACCGGCCGGTCGGCTTACCTGTCCTATTTCTTCAGCTGTTGCACATCAATGCGGAAAGTGTACAACTGAGGTTCAACTACGATGAAATCATCAAGATGTTGCGGATTCACCGCTAATCGACTTCCCTTTGTTAGATCCTGGTGAAGCCGTGCTTCAAAGGAGTCAATAGTTTCAGAAAGAGTGGAAACGCTTTGCAGCTGTAGCCACGGACGTTATAGAGTTCTCTTGAAGAGTTACGACACCAGAAATAGATGGAGCAGTAGATGTAGGAATCGAGGGCATAGTCCCAGCAGCTGCGCCGGTACCCCCTAAGGAGGGTTCACTGCTAACCTTCCGCGCAGCGTTCAAAGAGCTAGGCAGCAAGGCTGCAAGCTTAATACTTTTATCATATAAAATTTTACTAATTGTAGATTTAATTAGATAAGGAATTCAACCCTGTTCTAATCCTATTTGAAGAGTTTTCTCTTGCCGTGTGCGTGTCCCTAATATATCTAGTTTAGAAGGTTGAAGTTTAGGAGTTCGTAATACATAGCTCGTGATATGTAACTCTTTGTTACACTTACGCTCGATGACACATTTTTGTTGATAGAATCCAAATGATCGGAAAAAACCTTTCGTATAAGTTTGGATAAGCTGATCTTCATGAGATAGACGGGTATATGAATGTTTTCCTTTTTTAGGGTCTGAGAACCATACTGAATCAAATGCGGAGTGCAAAGGCTTCGCCTTTAACCCCCCTTGGGGGGTATTAAGGCAGGCCTCTGTTTCATGTTGTGTATCAGCTAATGTAATCCCCTTGCCAAGGGCTGTCTTCGACTTGGTAAAACCTGGGGTAGTACGCAATCGAAATCCTTTTGGATGTACTTTTTGACTCATTTTTAGCTAAGGACGAACAGGGATTTGGTAACTTCGACGCCAGGCCTCGGGTGGCACTGCTTAAAAATAACATTTATGTCATCAAAATTTAAATTTTGATATGCAGGCTTCTCCAATAGCCAACAGCATAGCTTAGCGGCGAAGTCGAAGACACCCTTTGGTAAGCCGCACAAAATTTTAGGAGAAATTCCCCTACGGGGGATCGGGGGCACAGCCTCTATTTCTTCACGATCATTTACAGGGTTGCGGTCTAATGATGTAGTCGCAGATTCAATTTCACGTATTCGAAATGGTTATTTCCGTTCTTTTGAAAAAATTCTTCTGATTGACTCCAAACAGACACGCGAATTACTAGATGCCTTTACGCAAGCAGGCTATATTTATACTTGAAAAGTACAAAAAAATGAGATGGAGCATCACTGTAACCCGGTACCAGGGCAAGTCGAAGATATCAAAATTTTAAATTTTGATCTCGAAGACAGCCTTCGGCAAGTAAAGCATGACCGCGGCAAAGCCGCAATTAACCGGGAAGGTGAAGCTTCTAACGCTGCGCGTCCTCTTGAAGTTACCTTAAAATATTTCAAGAATATACCAGCCATTCGTGGAATTCAACAAATTTCACGACCAGGAAATCGGACTTATATAAATGTGAAGCGTATTTTAAAATATTCAGTAGAACAAAATTGAGGCGATAACAAGACATTATTTCTTAGCACAAATGCTGGTGTCTTAAACCACCGTGAAATTCTTAGTGGGACTATTTCTAAATCTTCGAACGCGGAGATTTCAAGCTTCGTCCCACAAACCCCCCAATCAACTGAATCTGGAGAAGCACTTTGCTTAGTTTGATAATGATACTAATCATCACTCAAGGGCATAGCCTTCGGAACCCCCCCAGGCTTCGCCGATGGGGGTACTGGAGCAGCCTGGGGTTGGGTAATTATAATCACCTTAACTTTTTTGGGAGTGACCTAGCCACTAATTATGGCGTTATGCTTATTAACAGGATGTATATCAACTGGTAGATTATTTGCTTTGGGTGCAAAAGGTTGCAGGTTCAAGTCCTGCCATTCTGAGCGATGACAAAGGGCTTACCTTCCGTGTAGCATGGTGCCTTGGTACCCCCATCGGCGCAGCCTGGGGGGTTGTCTTCGAGCTCAAAATTTAAATTGGGGGCCGTGCCCCCGATGCAGTGAGCTGCTATTTTGAAAGCTTTGCTGCCTTGGTACCCCCTTAGGTGGGGGTACTGGAGCAGCCAAAATCTTCGATTTGAGGTAGACTGAAGATTATTACTAAAATATGGCGGTTGTAGCTCAGTGGTAGAGCGCTACATTGTGATTGTGGATGCCGAGAGTTCGATACTCTCCAATCGCCCTTAATCATTTGGGTATTTACTATCTAAAACCCATGATTCCGAACTAACCCCCCAGCTAAAGTCTTCGATTTGGGCCACTATAAGTCGAAGAAAACCATGCTACGCGTTCGGCGAAGACTGGTAAGGGGTTCGTTTGACAAGTAACATCTACGTGGTGAAATCGGTAAACACGGTTGATTTAAAATCAATTGGCTCAGCTTTGCGGGTTCAAGTCCCGCCGTGGATATCAAAGACAAACCCCGAGGCTGCTTCAGTACCCCCATCGGCGAACTCCCCCTAAGGGGGTACTGGAGCAGCCTCGGGAGCTTGCGGAAAGAAGCAAAGGTTTCAAGTGCATAGCATTCGGGATCGGAGGTTCCCTTGGGTGATTGTGATCACCTCCAAATATTAGTCTTCGATAGCTTAGTCGGTAAAGCAGCGCACTGTTAATGCGAAGATCGTGGGTTCAAATCCCCCTCGAAGAGTTTTGAGTGTTATTTTTTAATTAACATAACTTAAACTTTAGGTAGAGAGATCACCCAAGGGAACCTCTGGTTCTTTTTGTGAAGCCTTTGAGCTGAGGCTACTAAGATAAGTAGATAAGTAGACCACTAACCCCCCTTAGGGGGTACCAAGGCAAGGATTAATGACCACATTCTAAAACATCATTGGTATATACAGAACATAGAATTGTAAATACGTAAGCTTGAATAGCGGCCACGGCACACTCTAAAACATTAATTATCACTACAATTGCAAGACTGAATCCATGAACAAGGAATCCAACTCCTCCTAAAGCAAATACGAATCATACAAAAATTGTTACAATCTTTAACATACAGTGTCCAGATAAGATGTTTGCAAAAATTCGAAGAGCTAAACTAACAACACGGAAAACATAAGATACTGTCTCAATAAGAACAATTGCCGGAACAATTGCTAAAGGACATCCTTTAGGTAATAGCATTCCGAAAAGGAATACTCCGTGGTGTAAGAATCCAACTAAGTTAATTGCGGCGAAAGCAAAGAAACTGATTGTAAATGTTACAATTAGTTGAGATGTAATACTGTAAGTATAAGGGAAAAGCGCGATTACGTTTGCTGAAAGTACAGTGAAGAAAAGAGTTAAATAAGCTGGCATGAATTTCTCTCCTACCTTTGAACCAGTTTGCTCACAAACCGTTTGAAGAATGAATCCGTAGAAAAATTCGTAAATCGATTGTAATCGTGTTGGCACAAGTGGAGTTTGGTATAGGCTAAGACTAATAAATAATTTTAGTGCAATAAATCCTAAGATAGTAACTAACATGAAGTTAGTAAAGACACCTCCTACTAGAAGTTGTCCAGCAAAAAGTCCCTGAACAAAAGTAGAGAATTGAAGAAAGAAAAGGTTTACACCGTAACTCATCGAGTTAGCGTTAATAGCTGAATCAAGAATCACAGTAGTAGCATCGCTGCTAGCTTGTGATGCTCATGCAACAGTTAATCCACCTCCTCCTTGTCATGGAAGATAGTTAAGTCCCATTCCTACTGCTGAGAAAGGGAAACATACTAAACTGTTAATGTAACTTACGATTACACCTACAGTTGAGATAGCGTATGAATATGCTCATAGAGAGCCTGAAGCAGCAGTTAATACAAGGTAATAAACTGGTAGGAATACGAAAGCACCAAAGTTATATCACTGAAGTGAAGAAGCTGCTGGTGCAGCAATCCCTGCTTCAAGTGCTCCTCAATGAGCTGCATTGTTTGTTGATGCAGCAATAGATGGATAGATATACGTAGGTACAGCCGAGTAAAGATCAAGTCATGCGTGATGACTTCATGACGTTAGTTTCGCTGCAAGTCCAGCGCCGCTCATATATACAAATTCAGAATCTGTTGAAACCTGTGGAAATAGGTTACATTGCTCTAAGCTTGAAATGCTGGCACTTGCCGGATAAACTTGTGCTGATAGAGGTAAGATTTGAAATTGTTCTAGAGGCGTTGCGCAGATGAAAGTAAAACTCTCAAGTGCGAAACTGTCATTTAATAGTACAGAATGAAGGTTCATTTTTATGCTGGGGCTGTGTCCCCGATCCACCCAACCCCCCAGGCTGCTCCAGTACCCCCCTTAGGGGGGGGTTCGCCAGTGAGGGTACCAAGGCACACAAGCATAAAAGAATATATATTGTGAAACCTCGGGTCCCCTAAAAAAGGCTCACCTAAGGTAAAAACAGACTCACAATGGTTGCATCCCCTTTTCATATTAAATTCAACGCATAGCATTTAATGACCGTACGCAATCGCGTATGCTGAAATCTTTGATTTGAATTTAAAGACGAAGTCTTTGATTTGAATATAACCTAAATGGTTTGACTCTTTCTATCTTTGTGTGGATTGCATCATATTAGGGCTCTTATGGGCCCTTAATAACCCAAAAAAAATTAAAAATTTTCAAAATGAACACTACTGTACAAGCAGCAAAAGCAGTTGGAGCAGGATGCGCAACTATCGCATTAGCAGGAGTAGGAACTGGAGTAGGAATCGTATTCGCTTCTCTTGTTTCTTCTTTCGCACGAAACCCTTCTCTAAAAGGACAGCTATTTAGTTATACAATTCTTGGATTTGCACTAACTGAGGCGATTGCACTTTTCGCACTTATGATGGCATTCCTTATTCTATTTGCATAATCAACCCAGGCTTCGCCTTGGTACTGACTCAAGCAATTATTTGAACCCCCCCCCTAAGGGGGGGTTTTCGCAGACCCATTGTTGGGATGAGCATGACCACGCTCCGCTTTAGCTTTGGTAATCAAGTGATAACGCGAAACCCTCTTACCGAAGGTTGCCTTTAAATTCTGTAGGAATTTAGGGATTAATCATATAGTTTGAAAGCTACGCCTTTGACATCAAAATTCCCCTACGGGGGATCGGGGGCACGTCCCCCAATTTAAATTTTGATAAGAAAGCTATGCTGCCTTGGGAGTTCCGAAGACGAAGCCTTTGATACATTATAATTTATGAAAGACACGACCTCACCCGATCTCGACAAACGCAAACCCTGTTTGCAGTGAAACTAAATTATACTAGGAATACTACTTTTTAGTGGAAAGACTAGATATTGGGAATATATGTTCCTCATTTTTGTTCAAACGCCCAGCGTTCGGAACCCCCCAACCTACTTCGGTACCCCTAGGCTTCGCCGGTGGGAGGTACCAAGGCAGGCTGGTAGCACTCTCGTTGAATATTGCCAACACCCGAGCAAATGACGCAAACATACTAACATGAATAAACGAAGCTGAGACCGAAGATATTTACACTACGCGACCAGTGGAGGTACTGGAGCAGCTTGGGGGTTCCAAGGCAGAAGTGTACTACTAACATAGAAATACTCTAGAAGAAAGAAGGGGAGCCTATGTTAGTTTATATTACTTAACCTAAATTCTAATGTAGTCATTAGTTTTTCTACCTTCTAGTTGTGTCTTCGCTGCTAAAGCCTACGGCCTACATCACAATTAACATATTCGATCGAATCTTGGGTTCAACGTTACGCGTTAACAGACCGCTCCAGTACCCCGGGGGGTTCGCCGGTGGAGGGTTTCGTTAAAATCTTTGATTTTAGCATTTGAGACTAGTAAGCCAAGGACAGACTCGAACTGTCTTCGCAGGATTTGCAATCCTGTGCATTGCCTGGTATGCTTCTTGGCCTTGAAAGACTCTTTAGGTAATAATCAAAATAGCAACTTACTGCAGCAAATTTCATTTATATTTAAATTTTACGGTGATCACAATCACCCAAGGGAACCCCCCCTAACCCCCCCTGAGGGGGTACCGGAGCAGTCGAAGATATCAAACGCTACGCGTGCCTTGGTACCCCCATCGGCGCAGCCTGGGGGGTTCGGAACCAAAGGTTGTCTTCATCTTCGATATCAAAATTTAAATGTAATCAAACGCTTTGCTATTTTGATCTCGAAGACAACCACGCTACGCGTTCGGCGAACCCCCCCTAAGGGGGTACTGGAGCAGCCTGGTAAGGG
>Ga0129327_10002759_pt1 | contig 10214 bp, 5 predicted proteins | sample CPBDNA_6_FD_111799 | JGI IMG/M metagenome (GOLD analysis project Ga0129327, IMG submission 111799) | Freshwater to marine salinity gradient microbial communities from Chesapeake Bay, USA - CPBay_Spr_31_0.8_DNA | ecosystem: Environmental > Aquatic > Marine > Coastal | place: USA: Chesapeake Bay...
CTTGTTCGAGGGAGCATCCTCTTTCAACCAAGCTCTTAATAATTGGAACACTTCTTCGGCGACCCAAATGACCTCTATGTTCAAGGGTGCCAATAACTTCAACCGAGACATAAGCGATTGGAACGTATCAAATGTGACAAGTATGACCAACATGCTCAACTTCACTGCCCTCTCCAACTCCAACAAAGGCAAAATCCACGAATCCTTCTCGTCAAATTCAAATTGGTTATATGACTGGCGGCAATATGTCGTGATCGACGACTCCAACTTCCAGACCGCAATCAACCAATGGTTCTCCAACCAGGCCGATGCGAACTCTACCTATGGTCATATCAGCGATTGGAATGTCTCGGCAGTGACAGACATGAGCAACGCTTTTCAGAATCGAACCAACTTTGACGAAAATATCACTGGGTGGGATGTGAGCAATGTCACGAAAATGTCCTTCATGTTCAACGGTGCAACTTCATTCAACCAACCTATTGGAGATTGGAATGTATCATCAGTGACTTACATGGATAGCATGTTCAAGGGTGCCCATTCTTTTGATCAACCCATTGGTTCATGGGATGTGAGCAATGTCAAAAACATGGTTAAGCTTTTTAATTCAGCCAATTCTTTTAATCAAGATATTGGAAATTGGGATACTGGGAAGGTTTTGAGTATGCAGTGGATGTTTTTAGGGGCAGATAATTTCAATCAAGACATTGGGAATTGGAATACTAGTAATGTCACAACAATGTACGGTATGTTTGATGCAGCCATTTCTTTTAATCAGGATATTGGAGATTGGAATGTTTCATCAGTTACAAATATGCATGCAATCTTTGAACAAACGACCGCCTTCAATCAGGATTTAAGTAATTGGGATACCCAAAGTCTTAAGATTTTTTCAAGAATGTTTAATGATGCAATTGCCTTCAATCAAGATCTTAGTGATTGGAATATTTCAGAGGCAACTACCATGGGAAGTATGTTCAATAACGCTAATTCTCTTTCCAGTTCCAACAAAGCGGCAATCCATTACGCATTTAAGACTAATCCAAACTGGTCATACGATTGGTCGAGCTATGTCGGGAGTACCCCACTGGACGATTCCAATTTTCAGACTGCAGTAAATCTGTGGTTTGACAATCAAGCGGAAGCGAGTGCTACCTATGGTCATATCCGCGACTGGAATGTCTCCCAAGTGACGAATATGTCCGAAGCTTTTGATGGACGGTCAAATTTCAACGAAGATATTAGCGAATGGGATGTTGGCAATGTAGTAAGTATGTACAGGATGTTTCGAAGTGTAACTGCCTTCAATCAGCCTATTGGAAAATGGAATACATCTGCTTTGAAAACGATGCACCAAATGTTTCATAATGCCACTTCATTTAATCAGGATATAAGTAGTTGGGATACCTCGTCAGTTTGGGATATGAATAGTCTCTTCAAGAATGCTTCTGCATTCAATCAAGATATAAGTGGATGGAATACTGGTAATTTTACCAATGCAATGTGGATGTTTTATTCAGCTTCTTCGTTTAATCAGGACATAAGCGAATGGAATGTGACTAAATTGACAGGTATAAACAGCATGTCCAAGATGTTCTTTAACAATCACTCCCTATCTGACACCAACAAAGGAAAAATCCACCTATCCTTTTCTTCAAATCCTAACTGGTCCTATGACTGGCATCCTCATGTAGTGATCGACGATTCCAATTTCCAAGCTGCTATCAAACTATGGTTTTCCAACCAAACAGATGCGAACTCTACCTATGGTCATATAAGTGATTGGAATGTCTCCCAAGTCACGAATATGTCCTATGCCTTTGAAAATCGATCTGATTTCAATGATGACATAAGTGCGTGGGATGTTTCTTCGGTTGTAAATGCAGTTGGAATGTTTAAAGGGGCCAATCTTTTTAATCAAAATATTAGTACTTGGGATACGCACTCCATGGCGAACATAGCAGGTATGTTTGAAGAGGCTAATTCATTTAATCAAAATATTGGAATATGGGATATTTCTTCAGTAAGAAACCTAGCAAGCATGTTCAGACAAGCCAATTCATTCAATCAAGATATCGGAGATTGGAATACTACATCAGTCACAACCATGACTAAAATGTTCGCTGATGCTGCCAACTTCAATCAAGATATTAGTCGTTGGGACACCTCCAATGTAAATGCCATGGGCGGAGTCTTTTTAAGAGCCACTAAATTCGATCAGGATCTGAGTAACTGGAAAATAAGCTCAGTAAATGTAATGGATCAGATTTTTAACAATGCTCCCAGTCTCTCAATCAACAACAAAGGCAAAATACACAAGACCTTCTCTACCAACCCCAACTGGCCATACGACTGGTCGGGTTATCTGGAACAGGATTATCAATCACCTACCGGTAACTACCAGTCACCGGATAGAAATTATACCAGCCCGATCGATAACTACCCTTCACCCACAGGAGAATATCAATCCTCGGATGGAAACTATACATCGCCATCCAATTCATACCAAACTCCGGATTCATCCTACCAGTCTCCAGGTAAGACCAAGCCCGGATTGGATAAAAATAATACTCATACAGAAGAACCCGTACAGGTTTACATTCCAATTGTTCAGACATTCTCACCCGAACAGGATAGAAATGAAACTTATTACCTTAGTGGAAAAATTCTCTTTGATGGCGGGGCTACCGCTTCCGAGGCGGGTGTGGTACTAAGCGAAAATATTTTCCTCAGAAATCCAATCCGTATTCCTTCTAAAGAAGATCTGAGCACCAGTAATTTTAGCATTTCATATAACGATTTGCTCCCCGGTAAAACTTATTATTTCAAAGCCTATGCAATCAATTCAGCGGGAGAAAACCGTGGAAGTGTAAAGAAGTTCAAAACCGCTCCTAAATCAGATTCCACATCTTGGTATAAAGATGCGGAAAGTCTACCCGCAGGTTGGAGAAAATCGGCGTGGCTGGGTGCATTCCGTCCAAGTAACCACCATTGGATCTACCATGCGGAACTGGGCTGGCATTATCCATCCCCTATGCCCGACGGGAGTCTATGGTTGTGGAACCAAACGGATGGGTGGAGATGGACCCAAAAAGGAGTCTTCCCCTACTTATTCAGATGGCGTGATTCGAGCTGGGTTTATTTCCAGGGGAAATTCAACGGACGGATCATCTTTTACAATTACACAACCAAGTCACTTGAATAAGCTAATGATCGGGCTTTCCGAATGTAAGCCGGATCGAATCGCTACACTTAACCGACCACTCTGCTATAATCAGTTGATAAAATAAACCATTCCATGCCAGTCAAGTAGGGCCAGTTCATTCTCCGCGGACATGCAAAAATTAACTGGTTTGAAGGGAGGTTTTATTAATGATAGTAAATTCAAAAAGACCGACCCGATCCATCCGGAACCAATACCCAGGAGATGGGTTTGGGTGTTTATGTTTCTTTTAACTTTTGCTGAATGAAGATGGATAACTTTTTCGTTTCAGCAAAGACTCCCAGCTGAAACAAGAAAAAAAGGAGTACAGCTAAGATCGAAAAAGGAGACGAGGTCATCCTTTTCCCTTTACAATTTTTGGAACAAATTACAAATTTAAATTATGAATTTGCCAAGACTGCCCCGTCGTTCGTTTCTTTCCACCCTGCCGTTTTTTGTAACCCCTGGACTCATGGCCGAAGCCCTGACCTTAACCCCCAAGCAAACCGAGGGCCCGTTTTACCCGGATATAATGCCACTTGATACCGATAATGATCTGATTATTATTAATGACTCCCTTACTCCCGCAGTTGGAACAGTTGCTTACCTGAGTGGCCAGGTTATCGACATCAAAGGGAACCCCATTCGAAACGCACTCGTGGAAATTTGGCAGGTGGATAATAATGGAGTCTACATTCATTCTCGTGGGGGAAGTCGCGAAAAGTTGGATTCCAATTTTCAAGGATATGGAAAATTCCTTACTGATTCGAAAGGTCGCTATTCTTTTCGTACTTTAAAACCGAGTCCCTACTCCGGACGAACGCCCCATATTCACATGGCGGTTTCAGCAAAGGGGCAAAAAAAACTTACCACGCAGTGCTATGTCAAAGGAGAACCAAGGAATAAAAAAGATTTTATTCTCAAAAGGGTAAAAGGTAGCAAAGAAAGAAATTCCCTAATCATTCCCTTCAACCCTCTCCCCAAGTCCAAAGTAGGAGAAGTCGCAGCCCGGTTTGATATTGTTCTGGGTTGGACACCGGAAAGCTAGATCTTTTCCCCCAAAAACACTTCTTTCTTTCAACCTTGAAACAAAGGTCTTTGTTTGGCATGTTAATAACCTTTAATTCAATTTTACTATGAACACAGAATCCATTATCCAACCCGATCCAAATGTTAAAGGCGAGCGTGGGCCCGCTATGAAAGGAGCAGATGTACTCGTCACTGCTCTTGAGCGTGAAGGTGTGGATTCGATCTTTGCCTATCCCGGCGGTGCTTCTATGGAACTACACCAGGCACTCACCCGTTCGAAAAAGATTCGGACTATCCTGCCCCGGCAGGAACAGGGGGGTGGATTTATGGCACACGGATATGCCCGGGCAACCGGTCGGGCAGGAGTATGTATGGCCACCTCCGGTCCTGGTGCTACCAATTTGGTTACTTGTATTGCGGATGCCTACATGGACAGTATCCCGTTAGTTGCAATTACCGGTCAAGTCTACCAGGAATTCATCGGAAAAGCGGCTTTCCAAGAGACAGACTTTTTCGGCATGACGCTCCCCATTGTAAAACACAGCTACCTCGTTCTTACCCCTGAGGATTTGCCGAGAGTGGTAAAAGAAGCATTTTATTTAGCCGTAAGTGGTCGTCCAGGACCGGTGGTGATTGATATCCCCAAGGATGTCCAACAGGCGGTATTTGAACCATTTTTCCCTGATGAAGTGCCTGAACTTGAAGGCTATAAACTGGATCAGCCCAAGGCCACAGACGAGGAATTAATCGAAGTTCTCAATTTAATTTCAAAAGCCAAAAAACCAGTTCTTTACACGGGTGGTGGGATCATTTCCGCGGATGCTCACAATGAATTGAAAGAATTTGCTGAGCTTACCGGATTACCGGTGACACACACTCTTATGGGGTTAGGCGCTTTTGACCCCGACCATCCACAATCATGCTACTGGTATGGTATGCATGGAACCGTAGCAGGAAACTGGGCGGTCTGCGAAAGTGACCTCCTCATTTGCGCGGGTGCCCGGTTTGATGATCGAATTACCGGGAAGGTCGACAAATATGCTCAAGAAGCTTACGTGATCCATTTTGATTTGGACAAGTCGGAACATAATAAAAATGTACACGCCCACTTCCCCATTCGTTCAGATATAAAATATGCCCTCAAAAGGATGTCTGAGTTAATTAAGGAAAGAAAGCTCGATAAACCCGACTTAAAATCCTGGATGGATACGATTACCGGCTGGAAAGAAAAATATCCTTTCAAGTACGAAAAAGGAAAACATATTAGCTCCCAGGAAGCAGTGGAAGCACTCTACGAAGTATCCAAAGGTGAGGCAATTATTACAACCGGTGTTGGTCAGCACCAAATGTGGGCGGCCCAATATTATCGTTACAAAGAACCAAGAACTTATATCTCCTCACTCGGATTGGGCACGATGGGCTTTGGTTATCCTGCTGCAGTGGGTGCAAAAGTGGCCCGTCCTGATAAGGAAGTAATCGATATTGATGGGGATGGTTCGTTCCTAATGAATGTACAGGAATTAGCTACTGCCAAGATTGAAAAAATCAATGCGAAGTGCCTTCTGCTCAATAACCAGCATCTTGGCATGGTGGTGCAATGGGAAGATCGATTTTATGAAAGTGTTCGTGGACACACCATTCTATGCGACCCCGAAAATATCGGTGGTCCCGAAAACGAGGATGGCATTTACCCCGACTACATTAAAATGTGCGAAGGATTTGGGGTAAAAGCACGCCGAATCATAAAGCGCGAAGATTTACACGACGGAATTCAGGAAATGCTGGATGCAGACGAGCCATTCCTCTTGGAAATAATTGTTCCTCACACTGAACATGTCCTACCGATGATCCCTCAGGGTAAATCGGCCAAGGAAATGTTGATTGATTAAGAATTTTCCCTACACTGAATCCAGCCAATCTGGATCCAGTATCATATTCAAGGAAACCTCATTTTGGGTCCTAAGCTTAACGGCGATTGGACAAATCTAGCTAACCGTAGACTATGCCTGCAGTTCTGCACCAGGTTGAAAAACTTAACCTCCACCACCAGCAGCATACTGAGCTGCCCAAAAACCGAGGATGCTAATAAAAACAGGCGATAATAAGATCAAACCAACAGTAAATTCGGCGCCCCTACCGAAGCTTTTACTGATGATCTTTTTTCGATAGATGATTTCTTTTTATTTTTCTTACCCATTCAACGCCTCCACTTTCTGCCCAAAAAAGGTATTATAAATTTCCTGCGGATCGTACTCGCGTTTAACAGGAAAACGATAAAGCGGAACACCTGCTGACTGCATGGCTTCCTCAAGAAACGCATCTCTTTCTTTTCTCTTGGGACGATTGTGACTTGAATCATCTAATTCAATTGCAAACTTTACGGACAAATCGGTTGCGTCACATGCAACGAAATCTAGGTGCTTGGACTTGATGCGATTGAATGCAGATGACCGTGTAGATTTATCCAATCCTTTCTTCACTTTTATCACATCTGCCAAACGCACCTGTGCCATGATTCGATAATGGGTGCCAATAACCTGATCCAGCACGCCAAGGAATTTCAACTCAGCTGGAGTGAGAAGTCCACCTTTTGCCTCATAGTATGATGGTGTTTTTCCTCTGCCGGTTAATAAACCCAAGAACTTTAGAGCAACCGTGATAATTGCAATCACGCCAAAGATAACCAATGCTATTACTAGGTATTTCAATCCACCACATCACACCAACTAACTCTTTGTAGTCAAAACTATATTGTGCATTCCCACATCATTCAGAGTATAAAAGGGTAATAGGTGCATCCTTTGCACGCTGCCTTGCGAAGCACTAGAATTATGCAAGCGAGCATGCCATCGCGTGCAATTGAAATTGGATTATGTGCAAATCATTTGGTTTTTAGGAGAGGGAGGAGTGGGGGGAATCACAACTAAGGTAGCGGAAGAAAAGAACAGAGAAAGCTAAGACAACTACATCTTAATAACAGAAAGACTGGAAGATGTTCAATTTACCGATCAGAGTTACCTATTAATCTCTTAGTTGCAGCTCATATTAAGAAACATGCTAAGTGTTCTTTGTATGAAAAGAAGGACATGGCAAATGTAGCTACTCCGATGTGCGTACTAGAATGTGATGCTCTCTATGTAAAAGGATATATCGAAGTAAAGGATGGTAAGATAGTTAATATAAAAAGCCAAACACTAGCCATGCTTCATCTCATATCTCTATGCTTGAAAGAGAGTCCTGCAGGGGTTGGACAGACGATAACAAAAAGTACTATCATTGGCACTTTGATAAACATTCTATGCAGACATAAGTTTTAAAACTGCATGCACTGGTTTTTAATCTTCAAGTATTAGATTAATTGAAAATAACTCAGCAAGTTGGTTCACGAACGCTTCGCCATACAAAGAAAGTGAATCCCAAGAATGCCCATCATTATAATTTGCTAGACCCGCTCCAAAAAATACAGCTTCCTCATGGTCATTAAAATAGACTCGTACATTGATATCATGGACACCGGCACCTGCATAAAATTCTGTCCAATATTTTGTGAACCGACCCATCCTTTGGACTTTTGGATCAATATGTATGTAGGATGCGGAATTTTCATCATCAGTTGGCAGTGTCAGAATTTTCACACGTTCCTGCAAGCGGGATACCTTTAACTTAGGCTCAATTTTCCACCTAGACCGAATTTCCTTAAAATCCTTATGAGTCTTCTTCGGTTTATAAGGTAGTTTCACAGTAAATATAATTGATTATCAAATTATAGCTCTTAAAATATATTTCAATGAAAGAATAATGAGGAGTTAAATTTCAACATCCAGAAAACTAACTTAGGAGTAAATAATTCCCATCGCCAAAAAAAATTTACTGGGACTAATCGATATAGCGATAACGGACCGGAATTATTACTGCCCCCCCCACTTGTAGCCACATTAGGTGCCTAAATATTCCTAAAGTTACAATTCGTTGCAAAACCTAGCTTTTGGTAAAGAAGAACAATCGTGCAACAAACAATTGCCCAAGTCCCTTTATTTACCTAGCTTTGCAAACGATTTTAAAAGAGTGCCCGAGGAGGGACTTGAACCCTCACTCCATTACTGGAAACGGATTTTAAGTCCGCAGCGTCTACCATTCCGCCACTCGGGCATTTATAAAGTTGTGAATATAATATTTTACCAATCAAAAATCGAGAAAATTCTAGATTTAGTTATTGTTTAGCAAAGAAAATCTTTCATTGCTCAATCAATTCGAGCCCTTGAAACAAATTCGATCAAAAGCTTGCTTTCATATTATTAGTATGGTTCATCTAATCTATGATTAAGGTACTAGTGGTTGATGACGAAGAATCCATTTTAAAAGGAATTCGCCTCAATCTTGGTAGGATTTTTGACATCACTTTAGCCAACGGACCACAGGAAGCATTGCAGGTATTTAAAGACGGTACTTCCTTTGATGTGGTTGTGTCCGACATGAGAATGCCCGGAATGGACGGTGCCACTATGCTAAGGAAAATCAAAGAAACTTATCCTCAGGTAATGACTATTCTACTAACTGGGCATGCAGACTTTGAATTTGGAGGTTCGCAGGCACTTCAATCTGGCATGCTTTTTAGAATTTTAAATAAACCATGCCCCCCACAAAAACTCTCCGCCACCATAAAAGCGGCAATAGAAGAGAGAGATGGGACTGGTAAGGAAGAAGAAAAGGCTCCCGACACCGTTCTTTAATCTTAAAAGTGCTTTCATAACACGCTGGGCTTCCAACCCAACACCATTTTGAGACTGCTACTTTTTAGAAGCAAACCCACCAGTTGCTGCCTTATCCCTAATTTTTCTTTCCTCCCGATCGAGCCTTCTTTTACGTTCACTCTCGGACTGAAAAATTTTCAAAATTACAACACCGGCTGCAAGAACAACTAGTAAAACAATTTCTACGATCATATCCTCAGCCCAAACCCGCTTGAGGACTTCGAGCAGAACTGTTTACCAGTGCTCGCCAAGATGTCACCATGAGGAAGAAGCCTAGTATGAACATGGCACATGCGGTTCCCCCCATCAATGTCCCAACACCAAATTTTTGCACCATTAAGGCCAATGCGGTCATTGGCATAACAATCATGACCACCGCAGGCACGAGAGCAAAGACATACCCAACCTTGGAGGCTTTCAAAAAGACTACAAAGGTAAGCAATGCCAAGGCGGCAAGTAATTGATTAGTGGCTCCAAATAGTGGCCAAATTGCCTTCCATGCGGGTTGCAATGTACCGTCCACACCAGGGAATTGTTGAAAAACAAGTAAGGCAGGCAAAACTAAAGCCAGCAAAGTTCCGAGGTAGCGGCTAGCTTCATTTCGCCAATTAAATAATTCTTCTATCAAAAACCGGGTCAGGCGGGTACAGGTATCTAAAGTAGTGAGCAGAAAAGTGCTTATGGCAAGCATGGCAAACTCCGCTCCTAAATGAATCGGGATTCCAACCGCTCCAAAAAATTTGGCCGCCCCCGCTGCAAAAATCCCCACCGGAGTACCTCCTGCCTCCCGTTCAGTTATGGTTAGAACTGCCACGCAACCCATCGCAAAAACCGCTAACACTCCCTCTACCAGCATCCCACCATAGCTTATTCGCCTAATATCACTCTCCTTCTTAATCTGCTTGGATGTGGTTCCACTCGATACAATGCTGTGAAAGCCACTGCAGGCACCACAGGCAACAGTGATAAAGAGGAAAGGAACAAGCATACCCAACTTTTCAGACTCCCATCCCACGAAAGCGGGCATTTGGATAGATTCATTGGCAATAAACATACCCACCATTCCCAATACAAGAATTGCATAAAGAAAGCCTGCACTTAGAAAATCCCGAGGTTGCAGGAGTAAACCGACCGGTAATACTGCGGCCACAAAACAGTAGATTAATGTAGCATAAATCCAAAAATCTTTCCCCATTTCAACGACTGGAAAATAATGCCCCACCAAAAGTCCC
>Ga0129327_10002760_pt1 | contig 10214 bp, 7 predicted proteins | sample CPBDNA_6_FD_111799 | JGI IMG/M metagenome (GOLD analysis project Ga0129327, IMG submission 111799) | Freshwater to marine salinity gradient microbial communities from Chesapeake Bay, USA - CPBay_Spr_31_0.8_DNA | ecosystem: Environmental > Aquatic > Marine > Coastal | place: USA: Chesapeake Bay...
GATTCAGGAGATTCGGAAGTCCCGGCGCCGTCTGAAGATGAAGATTCAGGAGATTCGGAAGTCCCGGCGCCGTCTGAAGATGAAGATTCAGGAGATTCGGAAGTCCCGGCGCCGTCTGAAACGGAATCCGTCGCGCAGGCCGAAGCGGAATCGGCAAGCGCGGAAGAAGAGGCGGAAAAGGAGGTGGAAGATGCCGTCAATCACGTTGAGGGTAAACTCACCAGAATGGCCGAGAAAATCGACGCCGCCCAAGATGAAATCGACAAATCGATGACAGACATCGAAAAGGCGCAAGATGCTATTGATGACGCTATTGATGACGAAGACGATGAGTCGCACATACCAATACATCCGAAACCAATACATCCGAATTCTACAAATGAAGAACAACCGCCTCCTTCGGAAGAACAAGACACTTCAGCACATGGTACAACGTCTGAGGCAACTGTCTAAACCGACAATAAAATGGTAATATCACAATATCTCCTTTCTCCGAGGCAGACCGCGAACCCGGTCCGAAGCGGAGAAAAAGGAAAAGAAACTTTATACTTATTATACACAAAATAACCCGTAGTATTTGGGCGGATAGAAATCGATTGCAGAAAGGAGACGATAGAGACGATGACGACTACTTACTATTCGCATCGCGTGTACAAAACCAAATCTCTCTCTCGTGCGCGAGCGACGGCGTCCCAATAATGCACTTTTAATGACAAAACTTATCCATATTTCTTTATTAAAACTATCTTTCACACGAATGTCTCTTCGTCGCGCCGCAAACAATAACAACAACAACAACATCATCTTCAACAACATCTCAACGAGGAGAGAAAGGAGACGAATAGTTCGCGACTTTCTTTCGCCTTCGATGATGTTGTTTTCGTTCTCGTTCCTCCTTTCTCTGTTCTTTTTTTTTCCCTGGTGTTGGTTGTCAAAAAATACGCGAGGAGAGAGCACGAGATCGACCACGCTACGAGCCGACGGAAATCATCACGGATTACTCGTCGCCGTGGTGACGACGACCAAAGACGCGAGCGGAAGACGATTCGAGCAATGGGTGCGTTATCACGAGCAGGTAGGAATCGGGCTTTTTTACGTGTTCGTGGACGATAGGACAAAGAAGTACGATGCTTTTTCCCAGAAAAAGGAGAATGTGAAATTGTTTAGCGAATCTGAAATGGAAAGTATTCGAAGTAAATTGCTTTGTAATAAAGAGCAATGGTTGGTGCCTTGGATTCGTAAGCGAGGCTGTAACGCGAAGTTATTCGTAAAGCAGTCCCAAAATGTGGAGATGGCAATTGAGATGGCGACAGAGGATAACGTGGATTGGATAGCGCACATCGATACCGATGAGTTGTTGTTTCCCGCTGGCGTAGCAAACCTAGATATTCGTGAACTTTTACGAGAATATCAACCGAGAGATATAGACGGGATTGTGTTGCCAAATTATGAAGCGGTGCCAGAAACAAAAGGTGGAGTGCAAGATCCGTTCGTCGACGCGACGCTTTTCAAATGCAATTACGCGCACGCCGATAAGAAAACGTGGAAGAAACTCGGCGGTGTAGTCGTTCGTAACAAATCTCTCCCGAACTTCTTTCTGGCTTATGCGAACGGAAAATCAATCGCGCGAGTCGCTCGAAATAGATTACGCTCAAACGGTGCGCACAGGTTCAAATTTCGGCCAATATCAAATTCTCCCTCTTCGCGACAGCGCTTCAACGAAGTCACGCACTCGGAAGCGAAAATCTTACACTACCCGTACATGAACCTCGACGAATCGATCAAACGATTGCGCAACTGCTGCCCACGCGACGTGACTTCATCTCTCGACGCTGAAAAAATAAACCAAACCTTCCTCCTCGACTTTGATCGGCAGGCCTTTGTCGCTTTGGTCTTAAACGGGGAAGGCGAAGACGAAGAAAGCGAAAGACTGGAAGGAAGAAGAAGAAGAGCAGAAGCCTGGTACAACGAGCGAATCGTCTTCGAGGACGTCAACGAGACCGCCGCACTCGTCCACTCCGGCGTCTTCGATCGAATATACGCGCCCAGTCTTCTCTTAAAAAAACTTTCGCAAAAGTAGCCTCTAATAACTACTCACTCCCCGTACTGTTAAAGGTCTGGTGGTTTGGTGTCTTTTCGAGATGTTTTTCGGGCAAAAAAAAATCCACTTCGCTTCATTTATATTCTCTCACCCTTCTGCTTCACACTCGAGAATAAAATGCCTTTTACGCACTACCGCGCGCTAAAAGCGATGCCGACGATGACGCTCGCGTTGTTGTTCCTTTTCGCGACGTGTTCCTTTCTCTCCCTCTTTTTGGTCGAGAGCGTGGACGCACGAACGGATGAATCCTTCTTGAAAATCAAAACCGATGACGACGACTTTTCCACGAGGGAAGGTGCCTTGAAGCTGACGAAAGCGGGACACGTGAACGAGTATCGCGTGCTCCCTGGACACGACAAAAAGCAAAAAATTATCTCGACTACGCCAGATGCGTACGTCTCCTCGGAAGATCTTCCGGAATCTTTCACCTGGTCGAACGTTTCCGGACACAACTTTCTCAGCAAGAGCTTGAACCAACACATACCGCAGTATTGCGGGTCGTGTTGGGCGCACGGCGCGATGTCGGCGCTCGCGGATAGGATCCAAATCGCGAGCGGGAAGAAACGAATGCAAGACGTGAACTTGGCGATTCAGTTTATTCTGAATTGTGGGACGGAAGTTGCCGGCTCGTGCCACGGAGGCTCGCATACCGGCGCGTATCAGTTTGTACACGACGTCGGCTTTGTGCCGTACGATACGTGTTTGAGTTACGAGGCGTGCTCGAACGAATCGATCGAAGGCTCGTGCGGGTACGTGACGGATAGATACAAGTGCAACGCGATTAACACGTGCCGGACGTGCTCGACTTTTTCGCAGTTGGGTGGTTTTTGCGCGCCGTTGGCGACGTTTCCAAACGCGACGGTCAAAGAATACGGGACGATTTCGGGGGAAGAGGCGATTATGAAGGAACTCTACGCGCGAGGCCCCGTGGCGGCTGGTATTGATGCCGACGGTTTACGTTCTTATACTAAAGGTATTTATACCGACACCCCGTCTTATGAAATCAATCACATCGTCAGCATCGTCGGTTGGGGCGTAGAGAAGAAAACAAACACGAAGTATTGGATCGTTCGAAACAGTTGGGGCCAATATTGGGGCGAGATGGGCTTTTTCCGCATCGTCCGCGGAAAGAAAAGTTTAGGCATCGAAGACGAAGTCGCGTGGGCAACTCCTGGAAGATGGACTGGGATGAAACACGACGATTTTGCGAACTTCCCGTGCTTCGAAGACGGCGCCAATTGTCAGGAGGAAGATTTCTTGCCGGACGTGAAAGATATGGCGGCGGAATACGTCGACCCGAGCGTGAAAGGGATTCCGTTCGGGAAGGTACACTCCGACGAAAAACAAAAGGAGAAACAATAAGCGCGCGTATGCACGCGCGCGAATCTAACTTCATCGTACAAAACCTTTGTAATATATATACACACACACACACCTGCTTTTGCTTTTGCTATCTTTTCGTTGATATTGAAACAATCATCTTCTTCACAAAAGCACCGCTTTTCCAAATACAAAACCCGAGAGGGCGAGAAACCATGACGCCTCACCGATAGGAAGGAAGAAGAAGACGAGGAAGAAGACATCAGCGTCATGCCAATCGTCCCGAGAGTCAAACCGAAATCATCCTCCTCCTCGAACGCGTCTTTCTTCTCTCGATTGGTCTTCTTCTTCTTCTTCTCAAAAACTCAGCGCACGCAAATCGTTTGGAAATCTCTCGGACAAAACAGACGCCCGCTCCTTCTGATTCTCGCTGCATTCTTCCTTCACCGCGAATTCCTCGCTTCGTGCGGCCCACACTCCAAATACGGGTTCTTGGAAACGCGCGCGTGCCATAAAAATGCCTCGGCGAAAGAGGATTGGAAAACGTCCAAATTTGGTTTCGATTTTCTTCTCAATCGACCACAGAGAGGAGGGAAAAAATGTTTCGTCGCGAAAGAGGACGAAAAAACGAGCGGGTTTTGTCTGTGCGATGGGCATAAAGTAGCCGGTTTGAGAAATTGCGGCGACCAGGTGGAGATTGATTGTCAAAGCGCGTGCAGAGAAGAGATTGTGGGAAGCAGAGGTGCGAGTAAGAAGCGTCCGCGATGGAAAGAGTACGGCGGCGGCGCGGATGTAAAAGAGTGTCCTTTGAAAAAAGTGTTCGAGGAGCGACCGGGTGGCTATGAAAACGCGATGAAGAATACGAAGCGGATGCACGCGATGTTTAAAAAAGTGATCGTGAAGACAATGCCGAATGGGTTTTCGTTTACGCTGCCGAGTGATAGGAGACGAGCGAGTTTGAAGAGAGATTTCGTGTTGGCCGGGGAACGGCTGGCGAAAGCGCAAGTGGAAGAGATCCGCGGGAAGACGGAGGCGTACGTGAAGAGCGTCGAGGAGGAGATTAGTGGTATGCAAACACACATCGAGGAGTATTTTGAGAATCAACGAGGTATTGTCATCGTCGGTGGGTCAAAGTATAGCATCAAGACGTCGTATTGGATAGCCATACACGCCGTGCGGCGCGCCAAGTCACGATTACCAATCGAATTGTGGTTCCCGGCGAACGAGTTACCTTCCTGCGAAGATGTCGAAGATTTAAGGGATTTAGGCGTTATCGTTCGCTCGTTTAGCGAGCTCGGGGACGCGTTAAACTTTGCGAGTAAAGGAAAACGCAAACCGAGTCGATTCGCGTATAAGCTTTTAGCGCTAACGTTTTCGTCGTTCAAAGAAGCGTTGAGCGTTGACGCGGATAATTTGGTGTTAAGAGATCCAGAGACGAAACTATTCAACAGTGAGGAGTATAAAAGAACCGGGGCGGTGTTGTGGCGAGACTTCTGGAGAGATTCGAGCGCGCCGGATGCGCGATTGGCCCTTTTTGGGAACGAAAATGCGCCTTCGTGGCCAAAGTTTACGCACGAGAGCGGCCAAATGCTCGTCGATAAGAGTAAACATTGGAACGCGTTGTTTTTAGCGTTATATTTTAACGCGTTCGATCATATCTTCTACCCTTTGTTCGGTGGGTTCATGGGTATCGGTGATAAAGAGGTATTCGCCGTAGCCATGCGCTACTTCAAAGACGACTTCACCATCGTTCCACACGACCCGGACCACGTGGGCATTCGAGACGGTTCGAACGGAAACATCTTCGGAAATACAATGTTGCATCGCGACTTAAACGGTGACCCGTTGTTTTTACACGCGAATAAAGGGAAAATGACCAACCATGTTCCAGATTTCGCCGATTTTTCCTCGACGAAGTACATCCGAAGGTGGGAAGAGAGCGCCTTTCTCGGCTCCAAAGTCGTTCGCGTGATCAACGAAGCCACGGGAGAGCACGATTTTGAGAAATGGATATTTGATTTAGTTTCCAAGAACAAGTTTAAGTTTGGTGACGCGAGCGATGCGTATTACGACGTTTTGAGCGAAGAAAGCGGTCGCGGCAGTTTGTTGGATGGGATGTATTTGAACGATTACCTGCAAAATCCAGGCGTTATGTTCTTACACAGTAACTTGCATTCGTAAAGGTATTTAGAAAGAGAGAGAGAGAGAGAGAGAATTACGTTAGATTATAAATTAGAAGAAGTAGAAAGGTGTACTCGAGTTATTCAGAGAAAACTGTCATTATTCTGTGGAAACATCCATCTCCTCTTGCAAAGGTTCTTCCGCCGACGCGGTATCGTCCGCCTCGTCGTGCGCGCCTTCATCTAAATCCTCTTCCCCGTGCTCTTCGCCGCCGTGCGGTTTCGACGAGCTCTTTTTGCTACCGTGTCCACCACGCTTACTACGCTTACTGCTATGCTTACCGCCGCCTCTCGAGGATCGCCCGCTCGGTTGCTCCGCCGGCTCTTCTTCGCTTAAAGCGTCGTCCTCCTCTTCCTCCTCGTGGTTGTCCTCAACGCCGCTACCACCACCATTATGCCCATCCACGTCCACTTCGCTCAGAGCCTCTTTCATCACCTCCAACTGCGTCGTCTTATGTTCCAACTCCAGATGTTTCTCTTCCAACAAGCTCGACGCGTGCGTCAACATGTCGTGTTTCTCCTTCAACGCGCCGGACGCCTCCTGATGCTTCTCTTTCAAACTCTCAAACTCCTCGTGCACGCTGCTCAAAGCGTCCTTGTGCTCGGCCAAAACTTGCCGGCAGTGTTCTCTTTCCAACACTAAATCGTTCGAAATCCCTCGCCACCGGTTCACGATCGACTGTCGATGGTTGAACGCGTCCGCGTGGAACAGGATGAACGAGAGCAGGAACCCAAAGACGAACGCAATCAGCGTTTTCCCGTTCGCTTTCGTCGTCGTCGTTTGAGAAGAAGAACCACCACCCGTCGTCGTCGTTCTCTTCTTCCTCTGGTGATTTGGGTACTCGTGCAAACGCTCTTCTTCTTCGCTCGAGGCCATTCTTCTCTCGAGAGTCGTCAAAGTCGTTTCTGTGTCGTTGTTTTGATGCGTTTTGTTTGTTGTTTCCGCCCCCAAAAAATCATCCGTTTTTTTGGTCTTTGAAGCATCGAGAGCCACCAATTTCTGCACACGTCAGACACGCAAGTAGTTACGTACAGTCTTCACAAAACTAGCGCTCGTTGTTTACACAAGACACGCAGTATATACATTTACGCGACATTCCTATCGCATAAATCTATCGCATAAAGTAAACTAAGAAACTTAAAAACTACATAAATGAGTTCCTCCTCCGCGTTATCGTCCGTGGCGCGCATCGCGCAGTTGCCCGCACAGAAGAAATCGACGAGTTTTAAAAGTCGTCGATCTTCAATTGTCAGAGCGGCGAAAAGAGAAGAGGTACGCGCGCGCGCAGATGTTCTTTTTGGTTTCGTAGTATTGATTTTTGGGAAGAAATGTGTTCGTGCGTTTCTTCGTCGCGATTTGCGCGGAGCAAATGTGGATTTCTGTGGTCGCGTTGGTCCGCACGGGCGCGCGAATGGAAATGATTACGCGCGAAGGCGATGACGTCCACATTGGATAGATGTGTGTCGTCATCCCGTCGAGAATTTCTTCCCTCCCTCTCTTCTCGCTTTCGGAGGTATTTTTTCGCATCGCTGACCTCTCTGTTTCTACTTCTTTCGCTCTGCTATACCACAGGCTTCCGAAGAGGTCTCCAACTCTCGCAGAGACGTGCTCAAGAACGCGCTCGGCGTCTCCGCCGCGTTTGCCGCTTTGGGTGCCAATGGCCAAGCCAACGCTGCGGACGACCAAGGCGTCGCGTCGTCGAGAATGTCCTACTCTCGATTTTTGGAATACTTGGACATGGGCCGAGTCAAGAAGGTTGATTTGTACGCCAACGGTACGATCGCGATCGTGGAAGCGGTTTCGCCGGAATTGGGCAACAGAGTGCAAAGAGTCAGAGTGCAATTGCCAGGCACCTCCGGCGAGCTTTTGCAAAAATTCAGAGAAAAGAATGTCGACTTTGCGGCGCACAGCGAGTCCGAAGATACCGGTGGCGTCTTCTTGAACTTGTTGGGTAACTTGGCGTTTCCTTTGTTGCTCGTTGGCGGTTTGTTTCTGCTCACCAGACGATCCGGTGGCGCCGGCGGCGGACCGGGCATGCCGGGAGGCATGGGCGGCAACAACCCGATGGCGTTTGGTAAATCCAAAGCCAAGTTTCAAATGGAGCCGAACACGGGCGTCACGTTCGATGACGTTGCCGGTGTCGACGAAGCCAAGCAAGATTTCATGGAGGTTGTCGAGTTTTTGAAGAAACCGGAACGATTCACCGCCGTCGGCGCGAAGATCCCGAAGGGCGTTTTGCTGGTCGGTCCGCCGGGTACCGGTAAGACTTTGCTCGCCAAAGCGATCGCCGGTGAAGCCGGTGTTCCATTCTTTTCCATCTCCGGTTCCGAGTTTGTTGAAATGTTCGTCGGTGTTGGTGCGTCCAGAGTGAGAGATTTGTTCAAGAAGGCGAAGGAGAACGCGCCGTGCATCGTTTTCGTCGATGAAATCGATGCCGTCGGTCGATCCAGAGGTACCGGCGTTGGTGGCGGTAATGACGAAAGAGAGCAAACGTTGAACCAGCTGTTGACGGAAATGGATGGTTTCGAAGGTAACACTGGCGTCATTGTCGTTGCGGCGACGAACAGAGCGGACATTCTTGATCCGGCGTTGTTGCGTCCGGGACGTTTCGACAGACAAGTCGCTGTGGACAACCCCGACTTGAAGGGCAGAATTGAAATCTTGAAAGTGCACGCGAAAAACAAGAGATTCGAAGGTGAAGTTGACATCGAAACCATCGCCAAGAGAACCCCGGGCTTCTCTGGTGCGGATTTGTCCAACTTGTTGAACGAAGCGGCCATCTTGACTGGTCGAAGAAACAAGGACTCCATCACTTTACTCGAAATCGATGACTCCGTCGATAGAATCGTCGCCGGTATGGAAGGTACTCGATTAACGGACGGTAAAGCGAAGACTTTGGTCGCGTACCACGAAGTTGGCCACGCCATCTGCGGTACCTTGCAAGCCGGTCACGACCCGGTTCAAAAAGTCACCATCGTCCCGAGAGGCCAAGCCAAGGGTTTGACCTGGTTCATCCCGGGCGAAGACCCGAGTTTAATTTCCAAACAACAAATCTTCGCGAGAGTTGTCGGTGCGTTGGGAGGCAGAGCCGCGGAAGAGATTGTCTTTGGCGAAGCTGAAGTCACCACGGGCGCCGGCGGTGACTTGCAACAAGTCTCCTCGATGGCGAAACAAATGGTCACCGCGTTTGGCATGTCCGATGTCGGACCGTGGGCGGTCCAAGACCAACAATCTGGCGACATGATCATGAGAATGATGGCTAAGAACTCAATGTCTGAAAAATTACAGAACGACATCGACGTCGCGGTGAAGAGAATCGCGGACGAGGCGTACGTCATGGCGCTCAAGCACATCTCGGATAACAGAGAAGCGTTGGACGAAATCGTTGAGGAGCTTTTGGAGGTAGAAACTATGGACGGTGCTCGATTCCGCGAAATATTAGCTAAATACGCGACCATCCCGGAAGAGAACATCCCGAAGAAGGTTGAAATGTGGGCCAACCCGAGACTCCAAAACGCCATCGACGGCAGTGAGTTCAAGAACTAATTTTTTGCGCGCGAATAAACATACAAAAACATGAAGAGAGAAAAGAAAAAAGGAGCATAAAAAGAACCACCAAAACGTAATCGAATCTATATCAAAAGCTGTTGTCAATAATAATAAACTTAAGAGTTAGTAGTTTCCTATATCGCATGTTGTACACGTCTTGTTTCTAATGTCTCGCTATCTCTATTTCTCTAGTATCTCTCTCTCTCCCTCTCTATAAAATCTTTCATCTCGCAACTTTCGCCATCCTCGCCAGCCTTTGCAAGTGAAAGTTAATCGTATTCTTCACCTTTGGCGTTTTCGCGTGCGTGCTCGTGCACTTATCCAACAAATCTGACTCCCGCATGCACTTGCTCATGTCGAAGTTGTTTTTCTTCAGCGCCGTCATCAGCGCCGTCGTTTCCTCCATGCACGGTATCACTTTCCCTCGTTTCGTTTTTTTCACGTTGATCCACAAGCGAGGTTCCACGTTTTTTCCCATTTTCTATCTCTACTGGTAGTAGTATGCGGCAGTACAGCTTCTCTCTCTCTCTCTCTTTCGAACGCACGACGGAGGACACGCAAACCCTCGTTTCACTTTTCCCGTCGCGTGCTCTCTGAAGTCCTCTCCTCTCTCTCTCGTCCACCCAATAAGGTGTGTTGTGGAGTGTAAATGTGGAAAATGCTTCCTCTCGTAAATTCTGAAGAAGAAGACGAAGAGAGTTTTTGAGGGGTCGATTGCCAAAAAGGCGAAAAAATCGCAAAAATCAATCCAACCAAGAAAAGAAAAAAGCTGCCCAAAAGACGCTTTATCTCTTTCTTCACAACAAATATTCCATCCAAACACAACCCGCATAAGTAAAAGAGTAATAAAGCAGCACGAAGAAGAAGAAGAAGAAGAAGAAGAACGAGAGAGAGAGAGAGAACAAAAGAGAATATCTACGACGGATATGCCGCGATATTACTGCGAATACTGCGACGCGTACCTCACGCACGATTCCCCGACCGTTCGAAGACAACACATTTCCGGATTTAAACACAAAGCGAACGTGAGGAATTACTACTTACAGTTTACCGACTTCAACAC
>Ga0129327_10002763_pt1 | contig 10210 bp, 8 predicted proteins | sample CPBDNA_6_FD_111799 | JGI IMG/M metagenome (GOLD analysis project Ga0129327, IMG submission 111799) | Freshwater to marine salinity gradient microbial communities from Chesapeake Bay, USA - CPBay_Spr_31_0.8_DNA | ecosystem: Environmental > Aquatic > Marine > Coastal | place: USA: Chesapeake Bay...
AGCCTCAGCAATAGACTCATGGAAACTAATGAAATGACTCAGTGTCCAGATATTAAGAATGATAAAAAATCAACGTCAATAGTATTTTCACTTGCATCTGAAGCTTGCCATTTGTTAACAAGAATTGTGTATGGCCTTCTCTTAAAAATCCAGAGTGGAGAGAAAGTATGAATGAGCAAGAGAAGCATTGGCTCGTTAGAGAAAAGACCATACGCTTACTTTGGCGAGGCGGCATTGCTATGTTATTTCTACTCGTCATGGCTGATTTTTTTATTCATGCTCACCCTTACTTCCAGATAGACGGTACGTTTGGCTTTTTTTCCTGGTTTGCGCTTGTGACCTGTATCAGCATGGTACTTTTTGCTAAGGCACTCGGTCTACTTTTAAAGCGCAAGGACACCTATTATGACAATGAGTGACTTCCCACCAGGCCTAGTGCTAATTATTGGCGCATTCTTACTGCCGATCATAGGTCAAAGACTAAGACCTATGCTTACACTAGGGCTGCCGTTGTTAACACTTTACCTCGTATGGAGCTTGCCAAACGGCACTTTCTCTACTTTGTCTCTGTTAGATTATAATCTTGCCTTTATTCAGAGTGATTCAATAAGTCGTCTGTTCGCCACTGTTTTTTCTATAATGACGTTTGGTGGAAGCTTATTTGCACTCAAGCAAAAGCGAGTATTGGAATTAGTTTCAGTATTTGTTTATGCGGGCAGTGCCATTGGGGTTGTCTTTGCTGGAGACCTCATAAGCCTGTTTATTTTTTGGGAAATAATGGCTGTTGCGTCAACAGTCGTTGTTCTTTCGGCGGGTGGCAAGCGTTCTTATCAAATCTCAATGCGATATTTCTTTGTCCACGTTTTCGGTGGGACACTATTATTAATAGGCATATTGTCACATATTGTAGAGACTGGCTCGACTGCATTTACTGCCATGGAACCCAATACATTCGGTACCATTTTTATACTTATGGGCTTCCTGATTAACGCTGCGGCACCTCCTTTATCAGCATGGTTATCTGATGCCTATCCAGAAGCTTCTTTTAGTGGCGCAGTATTCCTTTCGGCTTTTACCACTAAAGCCGCTGTATATGTTTTGCTACGTGGTTTCCCGGGCACTGAAGTGCTGATTTTTATTGGTGTATTCATGATATTTTATGGCATTATTTATGCCCTGCTAGAAAATGACATGCGCAGAATTCTTGCTTACAGCATCGTAAATCAAGTGGGCTTTATGGTGACTGGCGTTGGCATTGGTACGGAAATGGCGTTGAACGGTGTTGCTGCACATGCATTCACACACATCATCTACAAGGGCTTACTGCTCATGTCGGCTGGATCCGTTCTATACATGACGGGCAGGCGCAAGTGTACTGATTTAGGAGGTCTGTTTCAGAGTATGCCACTCACAGCCTTTTGCAGTATTATTGGTGCACTGTCGATTTCCTCATTCCCATTGACTTCAGGATTTATCAGTAAGTCTATGATCAGTCAAGCGGCTGCAGATGAAAGTCTAACTTTCGTCTGGTTTATGCTAATGGCTGCATCAGCTGGGGTCTTTCTTCACGCTGGAATCAAATTCCCTTGGTTTGTATTTTTCCAAAAAGATTCAGGTTTGCGTCCTTCAGATCCTCCTTGGAGTATGAGATTAGCAATGATCCTGTTTGCAAGTATTTGTATTGGTCTTGGAATTTGGCCAGAATATTTATATGCAATGTTACCTTACGAGGTCACTTATGTGCCTTATACTGTGACTCACGTTGTGCAGATGTTGCAGCTGTTATTATTTTCAGGTTTTGCTTTTTTTATTATGCTTCCTTTGATGAAACGAACACTCACTATTACTCTGGATTTCGATTGGACTTATCGACGTTTTTTCCGTTTAGTATTACGTCGTTTGTTTGCCACTATTTGGAAGATCGATGGCATGATTCGTCGCAGTTTTCTGGCCAAATTAGATTCAGGTTTAAACTATCTAGCACAAAGGCATGAAGGCCCAAGCAGCCTACTTTCCCGTGATCACCCTGCAGGTAGCATGGTTCTTTGGGTTGCGGTTCTGCTGGCCATTTACTTGCTCATAAGTTTTCTGCGTTGATCACCTTTTTAGGGTTCTCTGAGATTTAAAGTTTGGAGCAGTTGGGTCTTTGACGGTTATGAGAAGCCGTGTCTATGGCGTCAGCTTTAGTCAATGGAGTGAGCGTAAACCGTATTGCGCGCCACCCCAAGTTGTCTTGCAGCGAGGGCAACATTGCCCGTACATTCCCGAATCATTTTCCGAATTTCGAGGCACTGCACTTCTTTAGCCATTTGGCCAGTGCATCGAGGGCAGGCGACGATATCAAACTCATGATGCCCTAAAATTCGAGTGACACCCTCAGCGCGTATAATACCCTCATGATGCTGAGAGGCAAGGGTGCGAGAACTCCAATCTAAATCAGATAAATTATCAATGCTAGAGCTTTTCCTCAGTGCGTCAATGGCACAGTTTGATAAGGCATGCTGAGGTGAAATTGACCTTAGCATCGCATTGCAAACATGCTGAAAATCAGACCGGTGATTTAGTTTGGGCAAGAACAGTGAGAATCCTGAAAGACGTTTGATTAGCGGTCCAAGTGGCCCTTTTGAAGCAGTCTTAATTTCATCGGTATGAGCACTACTAAGGATGACCCACTCGCCATCACCTAACAGTGGGTTGCGTCTTTGCATGACTCGATTCAATAATGTGTTGAGCATGGGAGCAATGTCAGGAGGCAACTGATCAATTCTGTCTAGGTAAAGGGTGCCCCCTTTATTAAGGTCAATTTTATCAGGAGCTAGTTCGCCAGATTCAGACTTGGATTTCATTTGCGCAATTAGTTGGCTCTCAACTGAAGTCTCATCCACTGTTGAGCAGTCAACCATAATAAAGTGTTGACTTGCATGCAACTGCTCATGCATTTCTTCAGCAATGGTATTCTTGCCTGTGCCTTTTTCACCCAAAATCATTACAGGCAGGCCTTGTTGGGCTGATTTTTTGCCTAATCTGAGGTTATGCCTGAGGGCTTCATCCTTAAAAATGCGCCCTGACGTTGAGCTTTCGGTTGCTTGGCGTAAGTGATAGATAGGATCAGCTGGTAAAAAGAATTGTGTTTTTGAAAGTGAGGCTTTAACACTATGTGTGAGTCTGAGACGGGCAAAATACCCAGAATGCAGCCAGTCTTTAATCTGTACCACTTCACCCCTACAAATGCGCCCAATGAGAGAGCGGAACTGGCCCATAAACACGTCTTCAAACTTGGGTGTGCTGGTCAGTTTTAGGCCTGTTAAAAGCTCACTAGTGCGGCGGTTAGCACCGGTAATCGCACCGTCCTGATTAAAGGCGATCATGGCCACATTCTGCGTATGAAGGTATTCTTGCCGTGGATGAAACTGGATAATATGGTGACCCCGATGATCGTCTACAAACAGTCGGTTTTCGACATTTTGGGCTGCTAAATTTACCAAAGCTAAGGTGTGGTATTGGCGCACAGTGACCTCTGAAGAGGCATCAATCAAACCAATTAATTCACCACCACTGTCAAATATTGGTGCTGATAAGCATGACACTCTGCCTTCATTAGAAAAAAAGTGTTCTGGGCCAGTGACGTTGCAGGGCACCCCACTGTGGAGGGCCAATCCAAGGGCATTGGTGCCACGGATTTCCTCACTCCAGATAGATCCTGGAATGATGCTCTTGCCACAATTTGACTGACTAAATTCGTTATCCACAATGCGATCTAGGATGACACCATCGCTATCAGCAAAAGCTAATAAAAAATTAGGCCCAGCAATTTGTGCGCTGAGCAGTTCTAGCTCAGGCCGAGCTAAACGCATCACAAGATCTAACTTATTACGGCGTTGTTGCAGGTCTGTGTGAGATACTACACACTCCTCTGGTTTGCTAATGGGGTCTAGGCCATGCCGTATGCAGCGTTTCCAACTGTCGGCAATCGATGATGGCATAGCGCCGTAAGCGAATTTGCCATTCAGCTCAAGGCCTTTGCGCGCTTTTTCAAATGCTGTTTGCACAATAATCTCCTAATTTGCCCAATAATATGCCAACTAATGTGTCATAAATAAAGGAAATTTATGAAAATGATCAATTTTTGAACACCTAAAAACGAAAGTTTGGCAAAAATTGAACACCCATGACTGACTTATTGTAGAAGTTTGTCGGTATATTCAATCGATAAACCAAACAGAGCGTACTATTTTTCGGAGATTTACATGAAGGCGCAAGTTCTACATACATACGATGACGATCTAACAGCATCGACGTGGGTTGAGTACAAAGATGTACCCGACCCTACCATTACCAAGGGTTCTGACGTGATTGTACGTATTGGTGGAGCAGGTGTCTGTCGCACCGACCTACACGTGATAGAAGGAGTTTGGCGTCCGCACATGGACCCGACAGGAGATCAGCTGTTACCCCTCATTTTGGGTCATGAAAATGCTGGTTGGGTTGAGGACGTGGGTCCAGAGGTTGAAGGGCTCAAAAAAGGCGACCCTGTTATTGTGCATCCAAAGATTTCTAACGGCACCTGTATTGCGTGTCGTCGTGGGCAAGACATGCACGGCGAAGGCACTTTTCCTGGCCTTGATTCAGATGGTGGTTATGCGGAAGCTTTGGTCACCTCTGAACGTAATATCATCAAATTACCTGACTCATTATTACCCAAAGAAGTCGCACCCTACTCAGATGCAGGCCTAACCGCATACAGAGCAGCGAAAAAAGCCACGCGGCATTTATTGCCGGGCGAATATTGTGTGGTAATTGGAGCCGGTGGATTGGGACACATCGCCATTCAAGTTTTGCGCGCCATGTGTGCCGCAGAAATTATTGTAGTGGACACGTCGGCGAAATCACTTGAGCTTGCTGGCAAGTGTGGCGCCAACTATTTAGTACAAGCTGATGGTGGCGAGGTTGAAGCAGTTTTATCACTGACCAAAGGCATGGGTGCACAGGCGGTACTCGACTTTGTTGGTGAAAAAGGCACAACCCGGAAGGGTTTGGAAATGACCCGAGCTGCGGGTAGTTATTATGTAGTGGGGTATGGTGAAGATATTCAAGTTCCAACGGTTGACTTAGTCATCACGGAAAAAAATATCATTGGTAATCTAGTAGGAACATGGGCTGAACTGACTGAGCTTATGGAGTTAGCTCATCGAGGCCTGGTAGATCTGACTACCAAAGAATACTCGCTTAGAGACGCTAATGTTGCTTTGCGTGATTTACATGAAGGTAAGATCAGTGGCCGAGCGGTTCTGATTCCCTAAACTGAATCAAAAAATTAAACTAAACTGGAGTATAGTATGATAAAAATAAAGAAGTTTATTGGTCCAGCGTCGGCACTGGCGCTCGCTGTTGCGGCAGCATCGCCAGCAATGGCAAAGGACTATTCACAATTTGGTATTGAGAAGGATTTACCAGGCACGTGTAGCTACGAAGCTATTGACGCTAAGGATTATTCTGGACGTTCATTGAATGTCATCACTCACGCAATCCCTGTTATTGGTGAGCCAACAGCGCTGCACGCTGAGCAGTTTGCAGAACTTACAGGTGCCGAAGTGAACGTGGTTCACGTACCTTTTGGTGACTTGTTCCAGCGCATTATGATTCCCTTTCAAAGTGAGCAAAACGCGTACGACGTGTTGTTTTATGCATCACTATGGATTGGTGACTTTAATCGCTTCTTAGAGCCTGTGCCACAAAAGTACCTTGATTCAACTGGCATGGCAGATGTGACTGATAGTTTCACTGGCGTTGCCACTTGGAATGGCCAGATGATTCAATATCCAATGGATGGTGACCGTCACTACCTTAAGTACCGTACCGATATCTTTGATAATGCTGATGTGCAGGCAAAGTTCCTAGCTGATACGGGTAGTGAGCTAGTCGTGCCAGAGACTTGGGAAGACTACAATAAGGTGGCAGCTTACTTTAATGACAGCGACTGGGATGGTGACGGTGAGCTAAACTATGGCTCAGCTGAAGTAGCCAAGCGTGACGATTTGATGTTCTCTGCATTTATCAGCCGCGCCGCTCCCTATGCGAAGCACCCAAATGTTAAAGGTGGTTTCTTCTTCGATCTAGAAACGATGGAGCCATTGATTAACTCACCAGGCTTCGTGCGTGGTTTAAAGTTGTTTGTTGATGCACAGAAAAGTTTCCCACCAGGAGGCAATAACTTTGGACTTGGCGATGAGATCTTCTCATTTGGTGGTGGCCAAACTTTGATGAGCTATAGCTGGGATGATGCTTACGTTCAGGCTAATGGAGCTGACAGTCGCATCCGTAACATGGTTGCTGCCGCTCCACTACCTGGTGCTGGAGAAGTGTGGAACCGTGATACTGGAAAGTGGGACACCTTTGCTACGCCAAATCGTGCACCTTATATGACTTGGGGCTGGTCTTCAGCTGTCTCGTCAATGTCTGAAGAGCAAGATATGGCTTTTGATTTCTTGTGTTTCTTCTCGAACGAGGCTAACGCCCAGCATGACCTTCAGATTGGTCGTTTTGGAGTTAACCCTTACCGTGATGAGCATTTAGATGTAGACTTTTGGAAAGGACTGGGCTGGGAAGATAAGACAGCTAATTCCTATGTTTCGACTTTATCGAACATGGAAAAAAGCCAAAACCGTGTGTTTGACTTGCGTGTTCCTGGTGTAAGCCAGTTTATGTCATCCATGGCTAACGGTGTTGCTGAGGCAATGTCAGGTCAGAAATCTGCTCAAGAAGCGCTAGATGGTGTAGCCAAAGAATGGGCTGAAATCACTGATCGCATTGGTAAAGATCGGTTGCGTGAAGCCTATGCCAACGTTGTTAAGCTTGAAGACAACGAAGGTTGATGCTGTAGGGTGGGCGCCTTTTGGCGCCCACCAACAATCTCGGAAAAACTATAATGTTATCTTCAAAACACTTCTTTTTGCTACCCGCACTTTTAACTTTGGTAGCTATCATTCTTTTCCCACTTTTATTCACAGTTCGAGTTAGTTTTTCAAGCTGGGATGTTTTCCAGTCAGGACTCGATTTTATTGGCGGCAGTAACTACGTCCGTGTGTTCGAGGACCAGCGCTTCTGGCAAAGCCTTCAGCGCCTATCCCTACTATCGATCATTTCCGTATCTTTGCAATATACCTTAGGCTTTGCATTGGCCTTAGCTGTTTGGAAACAGGTGCGGGGAGGCCGCTTAATGCGGGTATTATTTCTTATTCCAATGATGACCACTCCGGTGGTGATGTCAGTTATTTGGCGTACTGTATTTCATGAAAGCCTAGGCCCCTTAAATGATATTTTAAGTGCGTTTGGCGTGGGTCCTGTGCCGTGGCTCTCGAGCGCAACTGGGGCATTTATCAGTGTGCTAATTGTGGAAGTTTGGCAATGGACACCCTTTATGTTCCTGCTCCTATTAGCGGGTTTGGTATCGCTACCTAAAGAGCCGTATCTTGCAGCCGCCATAGATGGAGCAGGCACATGGCGAACCTTCTGGCAGGTTACTTTCCCTCTGATGGCGCCCATCACCATTGGTGCCTTAATTATCCGACTGATAGAAGCATCTAAGATTATGGATACGGTTTACGTGCTGACTTCAGGTGGGCCAGGGACGGCAACTGAGACCTCGTCCTATTACATTTATATACGTGGATTGCGAGATTTTCAAATCGGTTATTCTGCGGCGCTGTCGTTGGTTTATCTAGTCATCATGATTATCAGTCTCACTATTATTGCGAAACTGTTGTTACGAATGCTGGTCGGGAAGGATGAATAAAATGAATAAGGTCTACCACACCCTTAAAACTATTTTTTTACTTGGTTGGTCAATTTTTGTAGTGTTTCCATTTCTTTGGGCACTCACGACTTCTTTTAAAGATGCTAATGCCATCACCAGTGGCGCAACCTATATTCCTTGGGTCGATTTTGAACCATCGTCTCAGGGCTGGACGTCACTATTTACCACTGGATCTCAGGGCATCAATATCATTGGCCCATTTATTGATTCTGCAGTGGTGACCTTAATTGCCAGTTTGGTGAGTTTAATTCTTGGCACACTAGCCGCCTATGGGCTGTCCCGTTTTGAGTATCGCTTAGGCTTTGTAAAGAATTCTGATATTACTTTTTTCTTTATCTCTCAGCGCATCATGCCACCTATTGTGTTGGCAATTCCATTCTTTCTAATGCTTAAAGAACTGGGTGCGCTTGATACTATTTTTGGTTTGGTTTTAGTTTATATCGCCCTATTGCTGCCAATAGCAGTGTGGGTTATGACCGATTTTTTTTCGGGCATTCCCAAAGAGTTAGATGAAATGGCCATGACGGATGGTTGCAGTCCCATTGGTGCTTTCTTCCGTGTGATTTTACCAAATTCTGTACCTGGATTAGTGGTTGCAGGCATGTTTTGCTTAATTTTTGGATGGAACGACTTTTTCTTTGCCTTTACCCTGACGTTTACAGAGACTCAGCTTTTACCCGTGTCTATCGTTTCCCTCAATTCCTCAGTGACGCCATGGTGGTCCCTGTCGGCCTTTGCCCTAATTTCAGTCGCCCCTTTGGCTTGTGTTGCAGTCATTGTAGAACGTTACATGTCACGCGGCACTATGTCGGGGGCCATTAGGTAATTATTATGCTTCAGATTGATCATCTTACAACGGCTGATGCCAAAGTTACTTTGGACGATGTCTCATTTGTTTTTGAGGCTGGCAAAATTTATACCATCTTAGGCCGCACAGGTGCGGGCAAGACTGAACTTCTGCGAGCCCTAATGGGGCTCAACCCTTTGACTGTTGGCACTGTAAAATTGGATGAAGAGGATATTACTGAGCGGCCCATCAGGGCCCGCAATATGTCTCTTGTGTACCAGCAGTTTATTAATTACCCGCACTTAAGTGTGCTGGATAATGTGGCCTTTCCCTTGCGTCGCCAAGGGAAGGACAAAGCTGAGGCACATGCCCTTGCAGGCCAGATGTTAACCACGGTGGGTCTGGGAGAATTTCTGCAACGTCGGCCAGCACAACTTTCCGGTGGGCAACAACAGCGTGTGGCTCTGGCCCGCGCCATGGTCAAGCAGTCGCGCATCTTGATGCTAGACGAACCCCTGGCAAACCTAGACTATAAACTGCGAGAGCAGCTGCGTGAGGAGTTTCCACGGCTGGTGGCGGATAATGTTGAAAGTGTCATCTTGTACACAACCACAGAGCCTCGTGAGGCCATGGAGTTAGGCAACACGATGATCGTCATGCATGACGGCAGGGTTATTGCCAGTGGCGCACCTGCCGACTTATTTGCACACCCACCTACCAAAGATACGGCAAGCGTCATCAGTGATCCACCGATCTCCTTTATCTCAGGCTTTGTGCGTGATAATTGCCTTTACTTCAGTGAAGGGCATTTGGCCCCCAGTGAAGGCTTGCTGTTACCTGCAGATGGCCCAGTGACCATTGCTTTGCGGCCTGATGCAATTGAGCCAGATGGTGCCTTTAATGCGCAGATAGGCTTGTCAGAATTTAGTGGATCACAAACCATTATTCACCTCGATTTCGATTTTGGTCGTGCCATCATGATGGTTGATGGTATTGAAGCTTTTACAGCGGGCAATGACATCAGCGTTTCAATCCGGTCAGAACACATCATGTTGTTTGCACCAGATGGCGGCAATATAACACTCAGGAACAACCAAAATGGCTAAAATTGTATTGGAAAACCTTGGGCACAGCTATTTAGCTGATCCCAAAGGTGAGCATGACTTTGCTTTAAAGCCAGTTAATCTGACTTGGCAAGATGGTAAAACATACGCTTTGTTGGGTCCTTCAGGCTGTGGCAAGACCACTATGCTCAATATTATATCGGGGCTAGTCGCACCATCACATGGGCGCCTATTGTTTGACGGAAAGGATGTGACTAACATCCCAACATCTGAGCGTAATATTGCTCAGGTGTTTCAGTTTCCAGTCATCTATTCGACTAAAACAGTCAGGCAGAATTTAGCCTTTCCGCTGGAATGCCGCGGCGTTTCGCCGTCGCGCATTAGGCAACGCGTGGCAGAAGTGGCCACGCTGTTAGATTTGGATTATGCCCTAGATATGCCTGCACGCAAGCTCAGTGCGGATCAAAAACAATTGATTTCTTTGGGGCGGGGCTTAGTGCGAGAAGATGTGAGCGCTATTCTCTTGGATGAGCCATTAACAGTGAT
>Ga0129327_10002765_pt1 | contig 10204 bp, 10 predicted proteins | sample CPBDNA_6_FD_111799 | JGI IMG/M metagenome (GOLD analysis project Ga0129327, IMG submission 111799) | Freshwater to marine salinity gradient microbial communities from Chesapeake Bay, USA - CPBay_Spr_31_0.8_DNA | ecosystem: Environmental > Aquatic > Marine > Coastal | place: USA: Chesapeake Bay...
CAAATCCACGCCATTTTATTTGATGGTAAGGAGCCGTTGTCTGCGATTCAGGCGCTGATGGGGCGTGGCCTCAAGACTGAATAATTTCGATTTATTAAACCAAGCATTTGTAATTCCATATGTCTGATAAATCGCTCTGTGAAGTTCGAAGTTCTTCGATTCATCAACGTGGCTTGTTTGCCAAATGTGATATCGAAGAGGGGACTGATATCATTCAATACGTAGGAGAGAAAATCTCTAAAGAAGAGTCGAATCGGCGTGCGTTAGACTGGGAGGAACAGGCCCGTGAGTCAGGCGAAGGCTTGGTATATATCTTCGAGCTCGATGATCATTGGGACATTGACGGACGCTTAGGCGAGAATCCAGCACGTTACATGAATCACTCTTGTGATGGTAATTGTGAAGCGGTCAATTGCGACGGTGAGATTTGGGTGGTGGCGCGAAAGGACATCAAGCAAGACGATGAGCTGGTCTATGATTATGGGTACGATATGGAGCACTTTTTGGACCACCCATGTCGCTGTGGATCTGATAATTGTATCGGTTATATCGTACGTGAAGATCAGCGTAAGAAAGTCAAAAAACTGTTAAGGAATGTGAAGCGGAAAGCCAGGCAACTCTCAGAGCAAAGCTAGGCTACCTCTCATATTCGCCCCAGAATGATGTCGCTTTCATGGCGATTAATCAAAAATAACCCCGTGAGCCGAAGCACACGGGGTTAGGTACAATTAAAGATAGTGGACGCGGACTAACCGTTGATTTGCTCTTCGAGGAAAGCAATGAGTTCGTCTTCGGTCACGCGGCGCTGCTCACAAGTGTCGCGGTCGCGGAGAGTGACAGTGCCATCTTTTTCGATGGTGTCGAAGTCGATGGTGATGCCGTAAGGAGTGCCAATCTCATCTTGTCGACGGTAGCGGCGACCAATCGCGCCTGAGGCATCGTAGAAGACATTCCAGCGCAGCTGTAGCTTCTTGTAGAGTGCTTGTGCGCGCTCAACGAGCTCGGGCTTATTCTTCAGCAGCGGAAAGATCGCGGCTTTGACGGGTGCAATCTTCGGGCTGAACTTAAGTAGTGTGCGCTTTTCAACCTGACCTTTATCGTTTGGCACTTCGTCCTCAGTGTATGCCGCGGAGAGTACGGCGAGGAGTGTGCGGTCGACGCCGAGTGATGGCTCGATGACATGCGGCACATATTTTTCTTTGGTGGCTTCGTCAAAGATGGTCATCGACTTGCCTGAGTGTTTTTGATGCTGCATCAGATCGTAGTCGCCGCGGCACGCAATGCCCCAGAGCTCTTGCTCGCCGTGCGGGAACTGAAACATGAGATCTGTGGTAGCTTGCGAGTAGAAGGCAAGCTTGTCCTCTGGATGTATGTCTTCGGTAATTCCTTCGCGCGGCAGACCGATTGAGACCAGCCAATCAATACAAGTGTCAATCCACTCACGGTGGAGCGTCTTCCAATCTGCATTTGGCGAGATGAAAAATTCGATCTCCATTTGTTCGAACTCACGTGAGCGAAAGATGAAATTACGTGGTGTGATTTCGTTACGAAACGCCTTACCAATTTGAGCGATGCCGAATGGGATCTTTACGCGCCCAGTGTCCACTATGTTTTTATAGTTGGCGAAGATACCTTGTGCGGTTTCCGGACGAAGATACGCAGTTGCAGAATCATCCGCGAGTGGCCCGACCTTGGTCTCAAACATTAGCTTGAACTCACGCGGTGCAGTCAGTGAACCTGGCTTGCCAGTTGCCGGAGAAGGAATCAGCTCATACTCTTCAGGCTTTGATTCAGTATAATCCTTGAGGACGATCGGCGCGAGTTCACCTTGTTTGGCAGCTTTGCGCTTGAGGGCTGCTGCAGCCTGTTCAGCAACTTCCTGTTGCTCGGGGCATTCGATGACCGAGACGTAGCCAATCGTGTCGCCCTCGACGATGACCGGAGCGAAAAAGAGCTGATCGGCGCGGTAGCGAAGCTTGGACTCCTTACAGTCCACCATCGGGTCGGAGAAGCCGTCGACGTGCCCAGAGGCTTTCCAGATGTCGGGGTGCATGATAATCGTTGAGTCGAGCCCTTCGATATCATCGCGGCGTTGCACCATGTCGCGCCACCAAGCTTGCTTAATGTTGTTGCGCAGTTCTACGCCGAGTGGGCCGTAGTCGTAAAAACCGTTATAGCCACCGTAAATTTCGGAGGAGGGAAAGATGAAGCCGCGGCGCTTACAGAGGCCGACGATTTCTTCCATGAGACCATCACTGGATGCATTTGCTGTCATAAGCCGCCAAAAGATGGAGTTTTGAATTATTGGGTCAAGGTTGGAAAGTCTTGATACGGTCAAGATACTGGCATTGCTATGTGCGACTAATATGCATTAATCGTAGTTTTAATGAATGATGAACAGACAGAGAAGTCGCCTACAACGACTGCCAACTCAGCCAAGGTTACAACCGAGTTGGCAGGGCTGCAACGTGCGGCTGTAGTCGTATTGGGCTTATTCGTGCGCGTGTGGACGAGATCCCTGCGCTTGCACTATGATACGACTGTGAAAACGCTCATAAATCCGGATAGAAAGCCTACAGTCGTTATTTTGTGGCATAACCGACTGTTGTTAGCGCCAGAGCTGTTTCGACGAAATTTTCCAGAGCGTAAAATGGCAGGTTTAATTAGTGCCAGCAGTGATGGTGCGTGGTTGGCTGGTTTCTTTGAGCAATTGAGTATTAAGCCAATTCGCGGTTCTAGGCATGGTCGCAGCAAGCAGGCATTTCGTGAGCTACTTAAAGCAAGTCGAGCTGGATATGATATTGGGATTACACCCGACGGCTCGCGTGGGCCGATGTATGATATGAAAGCAGGCGCGGCAACATTGGCGGTACGAGCCGGAGTTCCTGTAATGTTACTTTCGTTTAATTATAAGAGGGCTTGGCGCTTAAAGAGTTGGGATCGATTTTATATTCCTCTGCCGTTTAGTCGAGTAGATGTGCGTGTTGATGATGTAGGTGACGCCAAAGCACTGGCTGGGGGTGATTCTCGGGCAGCTGCAATTATTTTAAAAGAGCGACTGATGGCGATCACTGAAGATGATGAGTATCTCGCCAACAAAGACGATTGCCCTAAGGGTTAATTCAAGGGGCAGCTAAATCTCTATTTCGTGAGGGCATAGATCAATGTTATCACGGCTAACTGACGGACAAAAAAGCCCTCGTGGTGACGAGGGCTTTTGGAATGAATAGTTGGCTGGGTTTGATTACCAAACAAATGTCGGTGAACTTACGGACTTGCCGCCCGCTGCGACCGTAAGGTCTTCACCTTCGGCCCAAAGTATATCGTTAATAAGTAACTTGAAGGTGACCGTACCTGTGCCTTTTGAGGAAGCAAATGCCCATTCGTATGGCGTGATATTTTTAAGCGCCGCGCCTTTCTCCCAGCTAAGGCCTGCGCCTTCGCCACGTACGTAGAGTGTGTTGCCAAAGCCGACATCAACGCGAGCGATGATGCTTGTTTGTGAGGCGGCCTTCTTTGGAGTTGCCGTCTTTTTCACTGGAACTTTCTTAGTAGTAGATTTTTTCGGAGCTACCGCCTTTTTCACGGGTGCTTTCTTAGCGGCGGCCTTCTTCGGAGTAGCCGCCTTCTTTACTGGTGCTTTTTTAGTCGCCACTTTTTTCGGAGTGGATGCTTTTTTAGCAGGTGCTTTTTTAGCGACTACTTTTTTGGTGGATGTTTTTTTAGCCATTGGATTAATTTTCGAATTTAATTGAATTTAAGTGGTTGAAGCTATCGTCGCATGTTATGGCGTACCCAAGTTCAACGTAATTATGCATAGCATAATTGAGGCCAAAAAGATATCGGAATTTTTTTTATTAAATCACCGGGCGAATGTATCTCCAGTAGACCACCGAATGAGGCCTGATTCTCAAACTTATTTGAGTAGGTAAATGACTTCTTCAGCTAAGTTTTTAGCATGATCGGCGATGCGCTCGATTGATTTGGAAATAAAGACTTTTTGAAAGGAGGTAGAAGTTTCGGAGTCGTCTGCTGACCCTATCGTCAGGATCTTGAAATTTTCTTTGTGGAGAGCATTTACCTCCTTGTCGCGCTGGATCACTGCGTGTGCGAGTTCCAAGTCCTTTTCGACAAATGCAGTAATAGCATCCTTCATCATCAAGCAGGTGAGCTGGCTCATTTGCTTGATTGTCATGGTGTCACCAGAGCGTCCATCCTGATGGAGGATATTCTTGGCTCGTAGTGCGATATTGTGCGCTTCGTCGCCGGCACGTTCGAGGTCGTGGCTAGCTTTGATGGCGACTAAAATAAAGCGCACATCACTGGATACTGGAGAGCGAAGCGTGATGTAGCGAACTGAAGCTTGGTCGATCTCGACTTCGAGTTCGTCGATGGCATCGTCGAGCGAGATCGCTTGACTGAGTTTGCTTAGGTCGTCTTCAAGAAACCCGTCGATGGCCAGGCGGGCAGCTTCGTTTGCTTTCTCACCGATGAGGATGAGTTTAGTGCGTAGGTCTTCGAGTTCGTGTTGATAGAAAGGTTTCATTGTATCATTTATTAAGCGTGTGTTGCTGATAGACCGTGATCACCCAAAGCGTCCGGATATATAAGCTTCGGTTTGTGGGTCTCGGGGGTTCATAAAGATTTGATCAGTTTGCCCATATTCGATCAATTTCCCCAAGTAGAAAAAGGCGGTGCGGTCGGATACGCGTGCGGCTTGTTGCATACTATGGGTAACGATCACGATTGTATAATCTTTTTTAAGTTCATGTATGAGCTCTTCGACCTTGGCGGTTGCAATCGGGTCCAGCGCTGAACAGGGCTCATCCATCAGCAGAATTTTAGGGCGCACGGCGAGGGCGCGAGCGATGCACAGCCGTTGCTGTTGACCGCCAGACATGCCGAGTGCACTTTCACTAAGGCGGTCTTTGACTTCATCCCAAAGGGCAGCATCACGCAGGCAGCGCTCAACCACTTCATCAAGCTCGCTCTTCTTTTTAACACCTTGGATACGGAGACCGTAGGCAATGTTGTCGTAGATTGATTTTGGAAATGGGTTGGACTTTTGGAAGACCATGCCGACGTGCTTGCGTAGCTCGATAGCATCGACGTTTTTATCGTAAATATTAACATCACTGATTTTGATTTCACCGGCTTTAATACGTGCGATATCGATTAAATCGTTCATCCGATTGAAACAGCGCAGGAAGGTCGACTTGCCGCAACCAGACGGTCCAATGAATGCAGTGACTTCTTTTTCATTGATATCCATATTGATATCAAACAGAGCCTGTGCATCACCATATGCGAAGTCGAAGTTGCGGATCTTAATAATCGGAGTGCCGCCGCCAGTAGTTTGAGAGGGATTGGATGTGCTCATTTTAAAAAGTGAGAAAGTTGGAAGGTGGGAAAGTTGGAAAGTGGGGCCTTACCACTTATATTTTTTACGAATCTTAATGCGTAAGACGATACTACTGAGAGCGAAGAATCCGACAATGATCAGGAAGACAAACGCAGCGCCATACTGCATGTTGCGGGTGTATTCGTTCTGTGGGATTTTCGAACTTACAACGTAGATGTGGTAGGGCAGTGCCATGACGCCCTGGAAAAAAAAGTCAGTTTTTTGTTCTAGGCCCTGCCAAGGGAGTTGATCACGCAGCGCGTAGGCGGCGGTAAACATGATCGGAGCGGTTTCACCCGCGACACGAGCCACGCCCATAATCGAAGAAGTCAGGATGCCTGGCAGTGCGTAGGGTAATACGTTAGTGCGGATGGTCGTCCATTTCGAAGCACCCAGAGCAAGTGAGCCCTCGCGGAAGCCTTTAGGGATCGCGCGCATTGACTCTTCACTGGCGGCAATGATCACCGGAAGTGCCATGATGGCGAGCGTGAACCAACCAGCGATCATCGAAACGCCCCAGTCGAAGTAGAGGACAAACATACCAAAGCCAAATAGACCGAAAACAATGGAGGGCACGCCTGACAGGTTTAGAATCGATAGGCGAATTAACTGCAGCGTAGGTCCCGGGGTGCTGTATTCGCTGAGAAAGATTGCACAGAGTATGCCAAGGCTCAGCGCGATGGCAATAGAGCCTAGCACCAGCAGGCAGGTACCGACGATTGCGGGGCCGATACCACCTCCACTGTAGGCGTAGTTACTGTAAGCGTAGAGTTCGCTGGACGGTTCTTGGTCGAGCGCTCGGTAGGCATCATCGCCATACATAAGGCGCCCGTCTTTACGCTGTAGGTCGAGCGCTTTAATTTCCTGCTGCAGTGCGGCGATTTGTTGTCCGAGTGCTTCGGCTGCAGTTGTTTCGTTGGAGCCGAGGTTACGTTGTTTGGTCCGCAGGGAAACGATTTGAGCCTTGGCGGACTTCAGTTCGGTATCGATTTCCTTGGGCTCAAACACATGTAGCGTTTGTGGCTTTGCGGTGAGGAATTCGATATTGATAAACGGTGCCTTCGGGATGAAGACCGCTTTGGAGCCGTTGTAAGCGATATTCAGAAAAATATATCCAGCACATAGAATGACGATGTAGGTCGCTATGCGGAACGCGCCAGAGATGGTCGCTTCGATTGCGGCCTTGCGAGACGGACGCTTGGTAAAGGTGTGCTGTTCGTTGGTTACGGACATGGTCAATACGATGGATGCGTGCGTGGGTTAGTCGCCAAGCTTGCTGTACTTTTTGACGACCCACTGGGCGCCGTAGTTAATTAACAAAGAGGCAAAAAAGAGTACGATGCCGACCATGAAGAGTGCACGGTAGTGGAGACTGCCATGGACGACTTCGCCCATTTCCTGAGCGATGATTCCGGTCATGGTGTGCACCGGCTCAAAGAACACGCCTGGGCCTGCGGTGAAGTCTGGGATCTTGATACGATTGCCGGCGCAGAGGAGAACCACCATCGTCTCGCCGATGACGCGACCGAAGCCTAGCATGATGGCTGAGATGATACCAGAGAGCGCGGTTGGTACGATGACACGCATACTGGTTTGTAGGCGTGTGGCACCCATGGCATAAGACGCTTCCTTGAAGTGCCTAGGCACGTTATTAATCGCATCTTCAGCGAGTGTGAAAATCGTGGGAATCGCCATCAGTGCGAGTAGGCAGCCAGCAGTGAATGCATTCAGACGTTCTTGGACTGGAAAGAAGGGCACCCAATTGAGAGCGTCCAACTGTGAGAGTAGGCGGATCGCTTCACCGAAAACAACGATGCCGAAGAACCCAATCACAACGGATGGGATCGCTGAAATGAATTCGATATATGGCTTGATAAAGTTACGCTCAGCAGGGCCTGCGATTTGGTTGACGTAGATGGCCGCACCGACTCCGAAAGGAACCGCGAAAAAGAGGGCGATTGATGAAATGAGGAGTGAACCAGTGAGCAGAGGGAGCAATCCATACCAGTCTTGTTGGTCACTTGCGGTGACCCAGTGTTTTCCAGAGAGGAAGGCGCCGAGTGCTCGCCAGTTAGAGATTGCTGCATGTTGATCCCAATTCGCGAGTTTCTTACGGTGTATCGGAATCTGGCTAATAAGCATTGTATTCAACGATTCGAATGTCTCCATGCGCTTGTTAAGTGCGGCATTGTTAAAATCAACCGCCTCTGCGCTTTTGAGCACTTTACTGATGGAGAGATCCATCTCAGTAAGGATGTGGGCATAGCGTTCCTGCTCATCGGTGACTTGAAGAATCGCGGTGTCGAAGTCGACGGGCACGATACTAGCCGCCAGTGTGTCATATTCGTTTTGCAGGAGGTTTAAATAGTCGGCGCGATCTGTGTGACTGATGTTTTTTTCAGCTCGAATCGATGCGGCACGTTCGGCTTGGTCAGACTCACGCAGGAGGAGTGAGAACTTGGCGAAATCTTCGTCGTTGAGTGTATAATCTCGGTTTTCGACGTTGTCGATACGCCCGCCGAAGTTAGTGAGAGTGGTGGCTAAATTTTGGTTGGTGGTATGCTGGTCGCGCATTTCAATAGCGACGTCCATTTTTTGTTTAACGAACCGTTTCAGGTCTGACCCCACACGCATATAGCCGAGGAAGAGCCCTTTCGCTTCTGGGCTAAATACCGTTTTTGATATTTCAGCTTGGGAGAGGCCGTCTGCTTTGAGGCCTTTGATCCACTCTGCTTTGACGTCGTTTAGGTAACGTGTGAGCTCGATGTAGTCGTCACGTTGTTCCTTGAGGATATCCACATATTCGAGTCCAGAGCGGCGATATTCCTGAAGGCTTTTATGGTAGAGCCCCATGAATCCAGCGCCTTCTTTAAATAGAAAGAGGGTGATCAGGGCCAGTATCACAATGGCGACCATCGCATTACTACCGAAAAAGGCTTTAATAATACTATCGGAATCTTTGCCTAAAAACAGCGCGCGACGCTTGCTGAATGCAGGTGTCGAGTCTTTTTGATTTGGATCAGAAGTGGGCATAAGTTGCTGTTAAAGTAGTGACGAAAACCGATGTGCCAAGGTCGCAGTTGTACCAAAATTGTTACAATTGTGTGACGAACTCTAACCGAAAAAGTTCATCGTCATTTACCTGGGAGAGATCACTTAGAGCGTAATGAGGCGGCTATTCTGTTGGTGAGGGTCGACCTCCGTGTCGACCGCGGGTATTTTGTAAATCACATGAAAATCTAGGATGCTCCAAGAACTGATAATCCTGTCGGACGCACCCGCACCAGTTGCGGATAACGCGAAGGTGGTTCCTCCCAAGAACAAGAAGCAACTCCATGGCCCACAATATATCAATGCCTTCCCCGCGAATCGATGTGGTTGCAAAAAAAAATAGGCCGTTGCGGATGCGCAACGACCTACCGGTTTAAAGCAATTAATTCTGCTAGCTTAGCGGACCGAGAGGAAGTGTACGCGCTTGACGATTTCCTGGCCTTCATCGCTGAGGCTGAAGTCGATAAATTGCTGCGCGATTGGGCTAAGTGGCTGACTCTTGTTAGTTAAGTAGTAGAGTGGGCGGGCCAGTGGATAGTCCTTCGAGTCGGGCTGTGCGCCTTGAACTGGCAGCACTTTGACACCAGGCGTGCTGATGTAAGCAAGGCCAACATAGCCGATGCCGTTTGCGTTACTGGCGACTTCTGCAGCGATTTGCTCGTTGCCGGCCATCTTCTGTGTGTCACTACCATAGTCGCGGGAGTTCATTGCCATCTTTTGGAAGACGGCATAAGTACCGGACGATGTGTTGCGAGTGTAAGCAGAGATGGAGCCAGTTTGGGCGGTGATGCCTGACCAGTCGGTGACGTCGCCAGAGAAGATCAATTCGATTTCTTCGAGTGCGATGCCTTCCAATGGACTCGCTTCATTTACGATCAGCGCGATGCCATCTTTGGCAACGGTGATGGTGTGCATGTCGACACCCTTGGTCTTTGCTTTAGCAATTTCCTTTGCTTTCGGATCACGAGAAGACATGCCGATTGCAGCAGTGCCGTCGATGACCGAAGCCACACCAGTGGAGGAACCTTCAGCGGCGATTTCAAATGCGACCTCAACGCCTTGCTTAGCCATTTTGGCTTTAAACGCTTCAGCGATTTGCGGTACCATTTTGGCACCGAGTGTATCCGAGCCTTTGATCACGATGGTTTCAGTGGCACTGAGTGTGGCGCCGAGTGTGAGTGTGGCTACAGTAGCTAGTGCCTGAATGATTTTCTTGGTTTTCATTAATCTATTTTTTAGTGAATTGTATTTTATTAATTCTCCAATTGAAAATGAAGAATGCACATAGATTAGAGAAGCAGTGTGGCATATCTGTGACTGTTATGTTACGAGATTGTGAACTCTGAATTATTATACGATAGTCTGATCGTTTGAAGCGGATTGAGTGAAAGTTCGACTCATTAGTGGGTGGCACTTAATGCAGGCTGCAAGTCTGTATCAAACAGTCGTTCAGGTTGCCTGAAGGTTGGTGTATTGAATGAGCAAATCTTAGGCCTGCCATTGGACTGTATAAAGTGATATATATAAAGATATTTTCTCCCGTCATTAAGGCTGCCCAATGAGTCGATTGCTCAATGCTGACAGTTCTGGCGTGGGCTCGGTGCGTGCTTCTGCTAATACTGTCGATGACGAAAGTATGCAGATTTAAAATCCCGCAGAACACGTCGAGCGATGGCTTTGTGAGTCTTTTTTCACTAGCAGGTGAGGGCGCGGCGATTCATTCGTAAGAATTCACCATTCTGTAACATAACG
>Ga0129327_10002770_pt1 | contig 10191 bp, 7 predicted proteins | sample CPBDNA_6_FD_111799 | JGI IMG/M metagenome (GOLD analysis project Ga0129327, IMG submission 111799) | Freshwater to marine salinity gradient microbial communities from Chesapeake Bay, USA - CPBay_Spr_31_0.8_DNA | ecosystem: Environmental > Aquatic > Marine > Coastal | place: USA: Chesapeake Bay...
ACAACCTCCTGTTCAAAATGGGCGCCGCGTTCTTGGTTCAGCGGGCGGGCTCGGCGGGCCGGCAGGCCGGGCGCGCGAGCGGGCCATGCGGGCCAGGCGGGCGGGCGGGCCGTGCGGGCCGGGGGGCCGGGCGGGCGGCTGGTCGGGCTGGCGGCTGGGCTGGGAAGACCACAATTTAGATTTAAGGAGCCCTCTGGCCCCACCCGCCTTGGTTTCATCTTGGTTTTGGTTCCCCCAAGACTACCCTCATCACCGGCCGGTTTTCCCCTTGCCGGCATCATGTGTTTTCTCTTGTGTGAGAGAACTTGTCGTCCGTCGGTGCGCGGGAAAAACAAGGTATATTACAATTTGTAGAATGATAAACGCGCATTGCGCGCTGAACGTGTTCGTCGGGGGAGGAGAGCTTACGCAACCATAACGGAGTACAGGGGGTGGATATGAAACAAACAGGGAATGAAAGGGGTCAACAAGTGATGGAGTCAAAAGAACAAACATGGAATGACAGGGGTCAACAAATGATAGATATTAAAATTCAAGGGATCAACAACATATGGAATGAACGGGGTCAACAAATGATGAATGACATGGGTCAACCAATGAGGGATTCATTTTGTATGGAATGATAGGGGTCAACAAATGATGGGTATTCAACAGTCATGTTAGTAGTTAGTGGTGGAATGCAAGGGGTCAACAACTGATGGCTATTAAAAACCAGTCATGTTACTGTTTATGTTATTTGTTTATCTGGTTGCTTACATTACATCCCGTATCCTTTGGCTCACGAGCGGGCAGCCTTGTTGATGAACCATGACTTGCCAGGCATAGCGGGCGATTCGGATGGCTCGGACGCTTCCGATGCCGCTGCCGCTGCTGCTCCGCCTGGACCGCGCTGCCTGGACAGGCCGCGCAGGCAGCCGAGAGGGCCCCTGCGCATCTTCGTGATCCTGGCAGGCGCTGCTGGGCTGTGGAACGTGACGGACTTCGACAGCGCTACGGTGGCGGAGGACGCCGCTGCACTGCGCATCGGGCCCGAGGCCAAGCTGGTCGGCATCGTGTTGGCCCGCGCTTGGCACTTCCGTACACTGGGTGACGACGTTGACCCTGACACAGCAGTGTTGCATCGCTTGGCAACAGGAGCGTTGAAATCGAGTGTTCCACCGCTCGGCTTCGTTGACTATCCTATCGAGGCAGCTGCAGCTCTGGACCAATGGGTCTCGCGCCCGCTCGGGCCCGCCAGGGAAGTGCTGATTGGCTGCATGGACATGGCAGTGCGAGTCGCAACGCCTCACGGTGTGGCCTTGGACCCCGACACCTTGGGCGCGGTGCTCCATCGATGGCAAGAAAGCGGTGCCTTGCCAGCATCGGCAGTGTTTCTCGCGCCAGTCTTGGCTCTCTTGGCGGTTCGCGCGCGCCACAGCATCTTGCATTCGGTTGCTTTGAGCCAGAAGGTGAATCGCAAGCGACTGCTTGTTCCTGGGGAGCCTTCGGCCAAGCGGTGCAAAGGTGCTCGACCTCGTGGCCCTCGCAGAGGTGCTGCCGCCAGACATCGGAAGCAACTCGATGGACAGCTGGATGCAAGCCTGGTGATCGATTGGATTGCTGCCACACGCGACATCAAGTCGTTGCGGAAGATTAGGCGGACTACCGCGGCCTACTCGAAGTTGTTCGCTCGGTCGGCGAGGATACAGTCGGCGCAGCTGCTGGCAGGCTTGCGTCAGTTGGGCCCTGAGCTGATTCGCAAAAGCAGGGTGCGCTTGGATGCAGTGGCGATGCTCCTCGCGCGGGAAGCCTTTGAGAAGACCTGCGACAACCACGACGGTTTGCCCTACCTTTACCTCTACGCTGACGCGAGCCCGCAGGAGCGCGGTCTCGAGATGTTCGGGGCCAGTTGGGACATCGTCTCTGCTGAAGGCATCGAGCGGCGCCTCTTCCCCCTGGTGCGACTTGATCGCGAGCAACTGACAGCCTCTGGAAAAATGGCGGCTTTGTTGTGGCAGTGCTTCCTCGTGTCTGGCAAGAACTGGGCCTTGTTCAAGACATATCTGGGACGAGTCCGATCCTTGACTACAGATATGGGGGTGGAGCGCCTGCTCATCGACCAGCCGAATTGCGTCAGCCACTGGTTGTCCACAGCTTTTCCCAAGGTTGTGTTCCCACCTTGGATCGGAGGCAGCGCTTTCGCTTTCCCGAAGGCCATGCACATCCCAGGGTGGCGACATTGCTTCGACGGCTTGACCCGCTGGGGCTTGTGGACATTGCCATGGTTTCCTGGCTTCTTGGAGAAGCTTAAGTCCTTGGTGAGCTTCTTCAGAGACAGCGGCCACATAGACCAGCTCAGTCGACACTTGGAACAGTGCGGCTTGGATGGGCTCGCTTCTGCAGCACGAGGGCTGCGCTTGACGACCATCGCCGAGTGGCGATGGGCCTCGCTTGGCAATGTGTGCAGGAGCATTGGTGGCATCTTGGACTCCCTGGCGTTGCGCTTCGACAAGTCGTGGTGTGGGAAGTCGCGAGACACGAAGCGGTCTGGGCACGTCGCACACGCCTTGTCCAGCGAGCTGTGGCAGGAACAGTTTCGCTTGGTCACTTGGCTGTGCACTTGGGCTGACAGGATCTTGACTTGGGTCGGCGGATGCGATTGCCACGAGGCAGAACTGCAACAAGGGCAAGATGTCGCATGCCTTCGCAAAGGACGCCGCTTGGGATCTGCCTTCCTGTTCGCTTCGCAGTCCTTGCGCGATGGCCTCGCCGAAGGCAACGCATGGACAATAGCGGATTTCAACGGCGACGAGGCGTTGTGGCAACAGGGACAGGGCGCTGTCCGCGCGATGTACGAGATGGGCTTGAGGCGCATCGACTTCTTGAATGGCTTACCCTACATCCTGGCGCGCCTCAAGCAACCAGGCATAGCAGCCAAGTGCGTGGAGCTATGGGGGAGCGTGCCAGCGGCCGACCACCACCGCGTCAGTGTGGAGTTCCTATCTCCAGATGGCGCCCTACGTCACATGGTCGACGAGATCAATCCCGACGGATCGGGTGTGCATCCAGACCTTGAGAAGGAGATCGACAGCTTGCTGGCATGTCCCATGGACGATTCCATCGGCGAAGGACCCCATGCGCAGATCAAGCGCATCAAGAAGGCTGCGTCGGCGGCCTGTTGGTCGTGGCAAGCTGCGACAGCACGCTTGGATCAGAACTTGCAGGACTTGGCAGCGGCTCTGGAGTCCCAGGCGGACTTGGACAAGCAGGCGTTGTGGGACAACTACACCTCGGTGATCAGGCCCCCAGGTTCGCACGCTTGCTTTGTGCCCCGCCGCATGCGCCGTAAGCGCTTCGAGTCGATGTTGTATTCAGTGCAGCATTGCTTGGGCTTCGACGCCGCGCGGGAGGACCCCGACAGCGAAGACGATGCTGCGGTGGCAGGAGGTGGTGACGATGACGACCGCGGCGAGCCCCCAGATGTGAAGGCCACCCATAAATCTCGCATGGTGGCACAGCACTTCAGCATCCTCTTCGCCCCCCACATGTATGTGTCTGTGCCTCTCTGGCAAGCGGATGGGCAGGAGGCAAGCACCCTAGCTTTCTTCCAGGTTCTCTCTGTGGGTGGCAAGGGGCACTTCGTTGATGTTGTCGGCAGCGATGTGGTGTCGAAGGAGAGAGGCGCGTGCATGGTCTCGTTGCAGCCGTTGGAGATCTGGACTTGCCAGTATCGGGACCTGACGACAGTGTCAGCGCTGCCTGCACAGATTGAGCTCTTCCACGTGGAGGAGCCCAAGAGGGTCGACTTGCTGAACGTGCTGAGCGTCGGACAGGACATCTCCATGTTGGAGCACATCCACAGGTGGGCGCCGTGCGAATCAGACGTCGAGGGTTGCTTGGACTTGAAGGACCCGGTGCTGCTCCAGCCCACATGCGACGTGATGGACCCAAAGACCTCGGTGCTGTCGGCCGCGTTAGCTTTGCAACGCGAAGGGTGGAGGGGCGCAGCCCATGCCATTGACCATATCGATCTAGAGGAGAAGACCATGGACTTCAGGAGGCCGACATCCAAGTTGTACTACTTCCAGGTGTTGCTCATCATTCGCGAGCTCTTCAACAACGGCTGTGACTGCATCCCGAGCGACCAGCCGCAGTCGTACTATCAGGTGCTCTTGAAACTCAAGAGGCCAGTGCCAGCAGACAAGGGCGACAAGTACTACAAGGCTGTTTTGGCTCGTGGCAGTGCTGTGCGTGAGGATGGAGACCAACCAGTGCCGAAGCGTCGGCGGATGCCAGTGGTACTGGCTCGTGTGGCAGCGAGGGGCGTGCCAGCCGCCGGGCCTGACGATGGCGCTGCGGTCGGCGGTCCCGACCTTGCAGGCATCGCTGGCGACGACAGCGAGCATGACGCCGCGGCCGCGGTCGGCGGTCCCGGCCTTGCAGACATCGCTGGCGACGACGACGACAGCGAGCAAGACGCCGAGCCCTCGGTTGGCGCCGCGGATGCTGCACCGTCTCCAGCGGACATGCCTGCAGCGGAGGCTGACATCATGCCTGATGACATTCTGGGAGTCCGCGTGAAAATTCTGCAGCCGAATTATGAGTATGGGTACCACGCACGTTTGGTCGTGAAGTGCCCGAATCCTGAGCACAAGTGCTCTCGCAGCAGGTCTGTGCAGCTGCAGACCGACTTGTATGGACCCAGGGCTGCAGAGTATTTCTTAGCGGCGTGGCTCTCGGTTGCTCACGATCTTACGGAGAGCCAGCATCGCGCCTTCGTACCGACTGCAGATGCCATTGCAGAAGCCCGGGATGCCTTGCGGTGAAAAGCGCACAGCTCCCCAGATATGTCGCTTCCGGGTTGGGACATCATGGTTTCAGTTGTGTCGTTGTTTCTTTTTGCAAACAAGCTTTGATGAATCAAGCAAACACCTGATGAGCAACAACGGCACCAGATGAAACCAAGATGAAACCAAGATGAAACCAAGATGAAACCACGATGAAATCCGACACCAGATGAAACCAAGATGAAACCAAGATGAAACCAAGATGAAACCAGGATGACCGATGAAACCAATATGAAACCAAGATGAAACCAAGATGAAACCAATATTAACGATGAAACCAAGATGAAACCAAGATGAAACCAAGATGAAACCATGATGAAACCAACCCGGAACCAGATGAAACCAACCCGAAACCAGATGAAACCAACCCGGAACCAGATGAACATCCCAGAACCGGTGATGAATTTCCAAACCAATGCAGTGTTGGTTCTGTTTAGCGGAAGTTGTATGATTACGAAAAACGTGTGCTTGGGTCCACGGCTAGTGGTAGCAACACGAGTCCAAGGCTAGAGGTCGGAAAACAAGTCCAAGGCTAGAGGTAAGAACGCGAGTCCAAGGCCAGAGGTAGGAGCACGAGTCCAAGGCTAGAGGTAGGAACATGAGATGTCATCAGGGGCTAGAGGTAGGAACACGAGCCCAAGGCTATTGGTGTGAACACAGGTCCAAGGCCAGTGGTAGGAACACGGAGTGGTAGGAACACTGGTCCAATGCTAGTGGTAGAACACGAGTTCAAGGTAGGAACGCGAGTTCAAGGCTAGAGGTAGGAACACGAGTCCAAGGCCAGAGGTAGGAGCACGAGTCCAAAGCTAGAAGTAGGAACGCGAGTCCATGGTTTCATCAGGGGCTAGAGGTAGGGACACGAGTTCAAGGCTCCACAATATTGATGTCAAGAGCAGCAGCAACGTATTGTCAACTCTCAGATCAAAAGCAAGACTGAAGTCCAACAACCGAGTGGCTCTAGCATAAGATTCACGAAGCACGACGTATCTTTTTAAAGTTGGGGTTGGGGAGGGGATGTATGTGGTAACTCTACGGGGGGATGTATGAGGTACTTTCCGCCGTAGCCGCATCGGCTCAACGATGCGCATCGGCACAACGAACGAGTGGCAGCGCAGGCGCTCCTCGTGACGCGAGTGGCATCGGCCATGTCGCGCCAGCCGTCGAGTGGCTCCGCCGCGATGACTGACACAGTGCCGGAGATGATGGCTGGCGACAGCTCTGGCAGTGAACTGGCTACTTCAGCGGGAGGGACTACGACGACGCTTGGCAGGAAAACCTCAACCAGAAGCCAGGCCAAGAGCAGTGCGAAACGCTCTCGGCACACAGGGCCTAGCAAGGCGACGGCCCAGGAGGAGGAGGAGGAGGCGGAGTGCTTCTTGTGCCAGGAACCTCTCGACAGCTTGACGAGGCTCTGGCGGGGTCATCCCTTCCATGTGCGCTGCTTCAACGCGGTGCGGTGTGCGCTGCGCCAAGCAGACACGAAGGAGGCAAAGTCCACGGTCATTGACAACGCGAAGGAGAATCCCGAGTTGTTCAGGGAGATTGTGCGGCCCCTCGTCGCCGGAGCTGGGCAGGTTCGATCGGTGGCTGCCAGGAAGAGCTTCCAGTCCAAGGTGGTCAAGAGCAAGTCGACCTTCACAGTCCAGCAATCGGAGAAGAGCAAGCTCCTCTTGACCAAGGTAAGGTACAAGCATTTCATGCAGCACTGGGAGGGCAAGGCCGACTCCGACGCCAGCCGCGAGTTCGACGAGAACTTGGACATGTGCTCGAGCGAGAATTGCGACTCAGATGGCGAGCCCAGAGTGGCAGTCAAGGACAATGAGCGGCACTGCGCCATTGACGGTAAGAAGAGCTCTCGCTCCGAGGTGAAGAAGCAGGGTGGTTGCGACACCGGCCGTGCGAGCCTGTCTGACAGAAGCCGTGCGGGCGCGGGCTCAGGGCGTTCATTTGGAGAGGGCAGTGGCAGAGCTTGGTCTTCAACAGGCCAGGAGCCGCGCTCTCCTGATCGCGCCGACGTCAGGCGCCTCTCACCGGGCTCCAACTCCAAGCAGGTGAAGCAGGCGACGCAGGTGAAGCCGGGCTACAAGAAGGTGACCAGTCAGAACGGAGATGCTAGCAGCGACTTCGAGGAGGAGTTGCCTGCGGTAAGCGTGAGTTCAGGGACTTCTGGGCGCCGCGCTACCGAAAAGCCGCCTGCGCTGACAGACGGGAGCGCTCGCACAGTTGACTTCTTGAAGAAGAAGTCAGACTTGAAGGTCACCTTCGGAGCTTTCGTCTCAGAGGCCAGCGTCCCGAAATCGGCGCCCAGGAACCTGCTGAAGGAAGCGATCGCTCGGGCTGAGAAGAATGACATCAAGGTGCCTGCCGACATGGACGACCCCAACGACGTCGCCAAACAAATGGCTGCTGGCATGGAGGGCCTGCAGGCGTTGTTGACGCAGGTGGACAAGGTGTCTGTCAAGGGCTTCGACGAATTCGTGAGCAAGATCGAGCACGAGAAAACCGAGTTCATCAAGTTGGAGACCCAGGCGAAGGACTTGACCGAGGCGATGGACTTCATGTACGAGGAGATGCGGAAGGTGACTCGGCAGGGGCAGTTGCAGCGGAGGTACCAGGTGCAGAAAATTGGCAACACGCTCTGTGCAGGTGGCTTCAGCAAGGTGCTGGCGAAGCATGTGTCAGCCTACTTGCACACACCCAAGCTGGACGACAGCGTCGCGGTGAAAGCCGATGGGCTCGTCCACGACAAGGTGCACTTGCTGGGGTTGGACAGCGAGCTCGGTGCCAAGATCGGCGACATGATCGGCCGCGCGGTGCAGCAGGACATCTTGAAGGAGAAGGCGGAGACTTTGAAAGACGCGCTCTCGAAGAAGCCGAAGTGGTCAGGCGCCATGACGCAGATTCCCTTGGACTCTATGGAGCTCGTCGTGGAGGCAGGGCACAGTGACATGCACCAGGACCATCGCGGTGCGTGCCCTTGGGTGGCATGCGTGCGCCGCTGTGCCTTCAGGTACGGGCCCAATGAGTTCCCATGTCCAGGGATCGGTGCCTTCGTGCGGGCGTTGACCCTTGCGTGCTGGGTCCTCGTGATGGAGATCGAGCCCGTGCTGAAGTTCGGCATTAGCATGCCCGACTTGGTCGCCTTCCTGGACAGCGAGAACGGGCAGCAGTACTTGAGCAGCAACGCGGTGGTCATGACGAAGCTGGAGCTTGGCCAGATCGTGTGGTGCCCCTTCGGTCGCGTTGCGATCCCCGTGTCGTGGGATGAGGGCGGCAAGGACGAGGCGACCGAGTCTTGCTTCCTGCACATCCCCTACCTGCAGCCGCAGTGGCAAGAGGAGCTCAGCCAGACGACCGTGAATGCCATCATGGAGTTCAACTGCAAGCACTTGCAGAAGGTCGCGACCAATCCTTTGTGGTCCTCGCGCGCAGAGCTCTTCGCCGAGAGGCTCAACCCGCCCAAGACGACGTGAGCGGCACATCTTCTAGGCATCGGCACATCTCTAGGCAGCTTGGGCCTGACTGGGGGCAGCGGCTCACTCATTCTCTTTGGAGCCTAGACAGAGGGGGGCTGAGAAGGGAGACTCAGCAAACTGCCGAATGATCGCAAGGTGTGGCACATTGCAGCGCTGAAAAATGCAATCCAGAGCTGGGACTGGAGAGCGTTAAACATTCTTGCGAGTCTTGCGCCCGAGGGCTGGGGAGCGTTAAACTTTCTTTCGAGTCCTGCGCCCGAGGGCTGGAGAGCATTGAAATTCCTCGGCCAGGCTAGGGTCTTCAATGGAAAATGAAATCCTGAGCTAGGGCTGGATTGGCTGGAGAGCGACTTAATCACCTGTGGGAATCTCTGAACTTCCGCATGTACGCAGTGAGTCTCAGCCACATCGAGCCTTCTCGTCACACACTCGCCGAGTTGCATGGCACGTGAGTTGTGAAGCACAGATGGCCAAACACAGAGCAGGTCACTGTCGGTCAACCAGGACATGTCCTCTCATGCGCAGTTGTCGAATCAGAGCATGTCACATTCGGCCAACTTACCAAGCCATCGAGACTCCTAGCTTAGCCTGTGTGTGCCTTGTGTATGTGCCCTTTTTGCGTGCCCTGTGTGTGCCTTGTGTTTGACCTGTGTGCATTGTGTGTTTGTGCCCTTTTTGCGTGCCCTGTGTGTGCCTTGTGTATGCCCCGTGTGCCTTATGTGTGTGGCCTGTGCGTGCATTGTGTGCCTTGTGTGGGCCCTTTGTGTGTGCCTGTGTGCCCCTTGTGTGTGGCTGGCTTGTGTGTGGCCTGTGTGCCTTACGTAAGTGTGTGCCATGTTTGCCCGGCCCTGTGTGGGCCCTTTGTGTGTGCCCTGTGTGGGCCCTGTGTGTGTGTGCCCTGTGTGTGCCCCTTGTGTGCCCTGTGTGCCTTGTGTGCGTGTGTGTGGCCTGTGTGTGCCTTGTGTGTGTGCCCTGTGTGTGTGTGCCCTGTGTGCCTTATGTGTGGGGCCTGTGTGCGCCCTGTGTGTCTTGTGTGCCCTTCGTGTGTGCCCTACGTGTGCCCTGCAGGGGCCTGTGTGCCTTGTGTGTGTGTGTGTGCCATGTGTGCTCTGTGTGGGCTCTTTGTGTGTGCCCTGTGTGTGCCTTGTGTCAGGACACACACAAGGCACACAGGGCACACACAGGGCACACACAAAGGGCCCACACAGGGCTTAGGCCAGGGCTAGGTCAGGGTTAGGCCAGGTCGCATAGGCTGCTGGGCTTATGAGTAGTGAATGCTTGCATAAATGGGTGCATGGCTCAAGGCTTGTTTTATGGGTGCTCGAACGTCGGCACATGGTAGGTCTATCCCTTGTGTCAGTTAGGCCGATTGCCTCAATGAGGGCGGTCGCGATGACAATAATGCCCCAGGAAGAATGCCACATCTTATTTTTGTGTTTGCCGTGTGTAATATTCTGGCAGCCGCCGGAACCAGATGAAACCAGCCCAGGCCAGGCCAGGCCAGATGAGACCCCCATTGCCGCCTTATCTCTAAACCGTGGTCTTCCCAGGGGCCCTCGGTGGAATCTTGTGGGGGTGGTATCTTGAAACATTACCTTAACCATAAACAGTTGTTGATTTGGATGTCCATATCAAACAACCTAGTGACTTATATCTTGCTGGTATGGATACCCATATCAACCAACATCTAATTCACTACTTGGATGTTGCGGCCACTTGGCAAGGACTTATAGCACTTACGGCCTATGTAATTACTCTGTAAGTGACATATAAGCGGGTTATAAGTGGTGTCTAAGAAACATGCGAGTACCTTACAAGCCACATGCATGTGGGATATGGAACATATCGCACTTATGCGACTTAGCTAAGTGGAGCCGGTCACTTAGCTA
>Ga0129327_10002773_pt1 | contig 10180 bp, 7 predicted proteins | sample CPBDNA_6_FD_111799 | JGI IMG/M metagenome (GOLD analysis project Ga0129327, IMG submission 111799) | Freshwater to marine salinity gradient microbial communities from Chesapeake Bay, USA - CPBay_Spr_31_0.8_DNA | ecosystem: Environmental > Aquatic > Marine > Coastal | place: USA: Chesapeake Bay...
CACCGCCATCGACGCCACCGCCATCGACGCCACCGCCATCGACGCCACCGCCATCGCCGCCACCGCCCTCGCCGCCACCGCCGCCACCGACGCCACCGCCGCCGCCGCCACCGCCGCCACCGCCACCGCCGCCATCGCCACCGCCGCCATCGCCACCGCCGTTCGCGCCGCCGCCCCAACCGCCGTTCGCGCCGCCGCCCCAACCGCCGTACCCACTGTCGCCGCGCAACGGTCAGGACGCACACCAGTGCGCGTACCCGGAGTACCCGGACTCGTTGTTCAAGTGTACACACGGCTATTACAAGTTCGACAACGTTGATGACATCGACGCGGAGTTGGAAGCGGGTCTCGGATCAGAAGGAGGACACAGCGACACGACGGAGTCCCAATCCCGCAACGGGTGCTGTGTCAAGGTACAACATTCCCGAATCGCCGATGGCCGATGCACGACGCTACAAAGATGTTGCGACAGCGCTGAGAACCCCAAAAACAATGAGAGTACGTACACGTTCTACCACGTGAACAAAACGAACCAAACGAACGCCAACGTTTCGGCGTCTCCGTTTTATGTGTTAAACCCGACGAACGTCACGGCGGACTCGTGTGGATCCCATCCACTCTGAACTCATCGTGAAGGGGGGCGGGGAGGGGTGGGGGGTACAGTAGTGCGTTGACAGACACGCGCCATCTTCCGACACGCGTGCTCACAGACATGCCGCGCGGCGACCGTCGCCGTCACCGCGCGCCATGCAACGAACCATGCACTTTTCGATGTAGACTGACGCGCTTTCGCAAAATGTCGCACGGATCGTGCGCATCGGGGTCACTTCAGGGAATGTTCCTCGGATGGTGGCGTACGCGTGCATGTCTGCGGCACACGCGTGGCGTTCCCTTTTGCGCACAAACTCCTTGTGGTCCGCCCAAGTTCCGCTCATGGGCAGCAGGGGATACACCGCGCGAACGTCGGCAGAACGCACGTCACAGCGCGGAAGAACGAGTTCCTGTCGGGGTTTGTGGTCGTTGCACAGCTTTCGCTTGATCGCACTTCTGACGCTGCGCGATTGCTCAAACAGGCACGATGTTGTCCGCGCGTCCTCGTCGTGCTTGCTTGAAACTCCTCGATTGCACTCTCGATCGTAATCCTCATTGTCCTCGTCATCGCTGCCCCCCACCATGACGCTCAATTCGGGGAAGGGACGCCGAGGCATTCCATCCTCGGTGGGGGACAGGAACATACAGGTCTGCGCGCGTGTGGGCACCCCTCAGACCGGGACGCGTAGCCAACCGCGAGACTGTTTCCGACTGTTGCCTTCTTATCGGTAATTTACGTTCCCTCTCACCACCGCAGTGGGGTGGCATCCAGTCATCCTCGCGTCGCGGCGGCGCTGACGCGACGCACGAGCAGCACACGTCGAAGACGTGCTGCAAACGCCTTCACCGGTGTGGTCCGCGGGCAAAGCTGGAGGACAATATGGGTCTAGGAGATTCGGGGGGGGGTACCAGGACGAATCACGCGGGCGCCTCTGCTGCGTGCATGCGTGGGATTGCGATTCGAAAAAAAAATCGCACGCCGTCGCAGCGCACGACCATTGTGTATCGGACGGGTCCTAGATCGCGTCGTGGCAGTCCGAGCGTGAAACACGAGCAAGGTAAAAACAAAAACCGTGGGACTGATCTGAGCCACCCCATGTACAGTAGCGTTGCACGACCGCGTATCGGACCCATAGCACACATCCCGCAGCGCGGATCCAATTTCTCCGTCGTTTGCGAGCGGTGGTTCTCGAGTTTACTGCCTCCGTCGCGTGTGACGGATCGAGTAGTTTCGAATGTAGTAGCAGTAGACGGGCGCGTTCAACACGAAGAAGTAGTGCACCGCTGCGTAGGACAGATAGTTGGCAACCGCGTTCTCCGCGTAGTATATCACAAAATACTTGAAGAAGAAGGGCACGTTCACAAGCATCGACTCGACAAAAAAGCTGGACACGCCAAGGAAGAAGAACAGGGACGGCGACCAGACGTCCATCGAGGTGACGTTGTCGTCCAGTGCGTAATAGAAACTCAGTATCGACCCAATGACAGTGTAGAAGAGGCTCCAGGTCGTGATCGCGTGAAAGGCGTTGAGCGCGTACCCCCACCCCGCCGGGTCGGTCGCCTCGCCGAGGTGAGTGAGGCGCTGGCTCTCGCTGAGGATGAGCGAGGCCGTAATGGTCAGCGTGGTCATGTACTGCTTCGCGTCCTGGGTCGCGTCGTAGCTCACCTTTTGGACGGTGCCCGTGGCACGGGTTGCCATGGACTCCATACGGTCCATGAACGTGCGGGGCCGGGCACGGACGTTGAGACAGCGCCTGGCGTTCGTGTACTACCACAAGCCGCCACATTTTTTTATCACCCTCATATGCCTCACCCTCGTGCTGGACGGTTTTGTTTGTTCTTGTTTGGTTTTGTTTGGTTTTGTCTTCAGTCGCCTTTAACCGCACTGGCATCGTTAGACCCCCCGACCGAGACGCGAACTCGGAGCACGTCCTGCGCAACGCCCTTCATCTTTTCGGACCCATCGCCTGCCTTCGCGTCCCCGTTGGCGTCCTGGCAGTCCTCCGAGCTCAAGCTCGAGTTACTCGACGACGCGAACATCGGACGCCAAAATGGAAGAACGCGTCGCGTTGTCGGCGCCTCCTCTGCGGACGGACATCGCACGCATAGGACGGTGACGTCGTCGGTTGATCGCGCGAGGAGGCGCTTGACCATCCGTGATGCACTGTCTGCCACGAGCGCCATCGACGATATTCGTTTGAACGGCATGGTGTCCCAGAGGCCGTCTGAGGCGACGACGACGACGCTGCCCTGCATCATCCCCCCTACGGAGACGGACGGCACCGGGATGATCGCCGGACAGTCTTTGTCCCCGATGGACCTGGAACAGGCAACCCCGCCGGGGTACAGCCGCAAGGGGCCACGCGGGGTGCCGTTTGCGTCGGCCGCGTATCTCAGCATGTGCTGAACGCGAGCGCGCTCCTCCGGATTGTCCTGCAAACGATGGGTCATCGTCATGAACGTGTGCGACGTGGTCGGCGAAAAATGGACGGCGGCGGAATCGCCCACGTTCGCGCATGCATAGCGCGCCCCCTGGTCGTCAAAGACGCAGACTGTGAGCGTCGTTCCGGCGGTCCACGGCATAGCCGTGCACTCGCTGTGGAGGTCGTTGAACATGGCCTCGAAGAAGGGCCTCGCGCGGTCCCTCTGCTTAAAGAAGTCGTCACCCTGCGCGACGGGGGAGTCTTCGGAGGACAGGAACCAATCGCGGAGCCTGCCCCTGCAGTGACACGCGGCTTCCGGGCCACCGTGCCCGTCCATGACGGCGACGACAAGGTACTCGCCGTAAATGCTCGGCAACCGGAAAGTGCAGTGAGCGTCCTCTCCCTTCACGGCGCGCCACGCGCACTCAGCGACCGCCTGCGGCATCGCGCAACCGCAGCTTGTCCGAGGCACGCCCGCGCGTCGCGCCGCCTGCGAGCACCGCCTTGCGCCTGGGGCTCTGGGTTCCTACCCCTACACCCCTACGCCCTGACCACCTCTGTGATTTTTTAACTCTGAAGGCCGTCACCGGTGGCTGTGTGAACGTGGACCGGAGCGGCGCGGAGCGCCCGGTGGCGGTGCGACCGGGCGGGTTGCCTCGCCCGTAACACTTGACGGGCGGTTAGCCCTGTCTCGTCGCCGCTCCGACGAAGAGCGCGAGACACGCGCCTTCACCCGCAACGCACTGCTGACCTCCAAAAGCAACCACTCGCTGCGGAGCCATTGCAGTATGTCGAACGCATCGTCTGCCTGCGACGCGCGCGCCACCATGTCTTCCATCTTCTGGTCGCGTAGGTCCGGTCTCGTTCTTGTGGGCGATTGCGGGGACGGCTCAGCAGCCGTTGCCGGCTGTGGCGCAGTTGCTGGGAAAGGATCGTCATCGACATTCGCCTGGAGGAGCTTCGCAATCTCGCGCACCACCCAGGCTCGTGGCTGATTGACGGGTAGCCGCGTCGCGACTGCGTCGAAGACCCTGTCGACGTCGGCCGAAGCAATCATCGCCGCGTCCCCAGAAACGGTTGCCGACTGCCGACTGCCGACTGCCGACTGCCGACTTCCTCCTTCGCGGAACGCGAAACGCGGAACGCGGAACAAGACGGTAGACGTTTAGCGACCACGTTCCGCCGCTGCAGACGCACCAAAATCCGATGGTGTCGGCTCCTTTTTTGCGGGGATCTACAAAACCGCACCCGGCGTCCGACAAAAAAATTTACAGGGAAACTCACTTTTATTTTGCGCGCATTCTCATGCACAACGAGTGACAGAGTGCACGGGCGGTGAAACACTCCGAGTACGCTTGGTTTGTATCCTAAAAGAAGAGCAATGCAGCGCCAAAAAAAAAGTACCGCAACCGCTGAAGACGACATGAAGAGTTTCATCGTACAAGACGCATCACACGATAAAAAAGAAAGCGAAAGCGAAAACGACGACGCGTCATATCACGACGACGAGGACGACGAGGACGACGAGGACGACGAGGACGACGAGGACGACGAGGACGACGAGGACGACGAGGACGACGAGGACGACGAGGACGACGAGGACGAAGACGAGGACGAAGACGAGGACGAAGACGAGGACGAAGACGAGGACGACGACAACGACGACGACGAGGACGAGGACGACGAGGACGACGACGAGGACAAAGACGAAGACGAAGACGAAGGCGACAACAAGGAAGGCCCCCCTGCCGATCCCGCCAGGAACTCGAACCCGGCATCGGTACAGAAAGCTGCGCCGGGAGGTCGCGATGGGAAGGGGGAGGCAAGTGTGCGCAACGAAAGCTCCTCCTGTGCACACGGGGACCTCGATGGCATTGACGCGTCCAACATAATTTCCGGAAGACGCGTGCGAAGGCAAACCTCATTCTACACAGAGGAGGTTATGAGTACCCCGTCCTATCGCCGCATGATGCTCAAGGACATCCCACTATCAGAGAGGAACGCAGCGATGCTTGATGAAGATTGGAGCGACGAGGGTGAAGACGACGATGAAGACGACGATGAAGACGGCGACGAGGACGACGGTGAAGACGACGGCGAAGACGACGGCGAAGACGACGGCGAAGACGACGATGCAGACGACGGAGAAGACGACGGCGAAGACGACGATGCAGACGACGGAGAGGACGACGGCGACGACGACGATGCAGACGCGGTTGCAGACGCGGTTGGAGACGCGGTTGGAGACGCGGTTGGAGACGCGGTTGGAGTCGCGGTTCAGGACGCGGTTGAAGACGCGGTGGAGGAGGCTGTTCAAGACGCGGATCGGGGTGATTGTCAGATGAAGGACGTGGGAGGGGATCGGGACGCTGGAAAGAGCAAGGACGATGGCATGCGTGGGGCAGAGAGCAAAACGGCGACGTTGACCAACGACAGCGCTACGACATACCGATCGACGCGCACCGAAGGCAATATGGCTCCCGATGCCACAGGTGAGCGCTGCGAGGCAGCGGATCGTAAGGAAGGCGACGTCGCAGATGACTCGCAGTGCGACGCCGCGGATGGTCACACGGCAAACGACGCGACAAGCGACGCGCGCAAACGTGACCAGCACCGCGGCGTCGCTGGCAAGTGTTGCGAGTCCGAGCCCACCGCCAAAAAAGCTCGACAAAGTCAGCAGGTCACACAGTAAGGCAAAGGTCAGTAAGAGGCGGGAGGCGTTGTGCAGGTCTCGAAATCGACCGAAAACCTCGAGGAGGTCGCCAGGTCAGACAGTAAGACACAGGGTAGTCAGTAATGCGCCGGGTGCTGTGTAGGTGCTGTGCAGTCCCGAGATGAAAGGAGCTCCAGGTTTCAGCACTACATACTGTAGCGCTTCCCATGCTCTGGGGCGCGAATGTGCGCAGGAAAGAGAAGCGCTTTCCGAACCCCGTCGAAACGCGTAAAAACGCGTTCGCGCCCGTCGTACGTGTGAGTTCTCACTTTGATCACCGTTTCGGAGCACCAGCCGCCACATCACACCGCTCCCACGGTGTTCCGCCGCGCTAGTTGCGGACTGCGTCCGCGCACACATCCACATCACCCCGCCCCACGCATCGTGCTCACATCGCGCAAGATGTGCGAGTCCAGCGTCGCGCGAAAGGGTCGTGAGGGGGAAATTGCAAGCAAACGTGATCGACTGTGGACGGAGTCGGAGAGATCCACGGCCTCGCGATGCTCCGAATTGATGCGGAGCGCCGAGGCAGTTCCTACGCAAGCGTTCTCGTTCGGCGTTCGCTCTCTGCACGGCACCCCCCGTGAAGGAAGAGGCCGGGGTGGTTGGCCGAGCGTGACAATGCCCAGCGTCAAAAAAAAGCGCCGCGTATTCACAGACGTGACAAGGTCTCCCGTAGTACGCAATCTGAACTCACCGGAGCGCGCCGGAGACCGGAACGCGCCAGAGAGTGTCGAAACCATCGAAGCGCATCTGATCGCCTCTTCGCGCATCGGCACGCCCTTCCCTGCCACTACTTTTGAACGAAACACGATCCGAGCGCTAAACATCCCCCCTGCCCCCTGCCCCCTGCCCCCTTCCCCTTCCCCTTCCCCTTCCCCTTCTCCCTGCCCTCCGTCGGGTCGTGCACAGACTTCGAGCCGTCGCGCGGTGTGCATAGGGCGGACGTACGCGTACCGGTCAGGCGCCACCTTCACACGTTCACGTTCACGTTCCAGTTTGGAAACGCGGCAGACGCGATGGTTGACTTTTTTGGGGCCGACCAAGGCGATCTCTACACGACCATCTCAAAGTGGCGCGCGTGGGTCTCCAGCTCGAACGAAAAGCAACGTGATCTCTCGCACACGTTGTTCACCGGAGGAAAGTTTGACGTGCCGGACGCGCACCACGAGGATTTCTTATCGATTTATGCCAGAGACCTGGAAAACAAGGTCCCTCACTATTTGAACGAGTTGCGCACCGCCGTCTTCAAAATGTTCCTCGACATCGACTACGTCGGCGTGGCGTACGTATCGCCCACCGCCGCGGTGGCGCTATGCGTGTTCGCCCAGACGGTGCTGCGCGAGTTCTACCCGACCGCCTCGAGCGGTATGTTCATCGCCGCCATCTGCACGGCGCCGGCGAAGCCCGTCGCGGAAGGCGTGAAGACAGGGATCCACCTCCACTTTCCGTACTTGCGCGTGTCGACGACGGAGGCCATGCTGATGCGCAAGATGTTGGTGTATCGACTCGAGGAGTCGTCGCTCGCCGTGCCGGTGAACGGATGGGACGACGCCATCGACGAGAAGGTGTTCATCCCACGCACCTCCGGCCTGCGCATGCTGGGGTCGTACAAGATCGAACCGTGTTCGCGCTGCGCCACCACCCGGTGCCTGTCAGCCAAGACGCCCGCCAGCAGTGACGGCAACTCCTGCGAAGTGTGTCTGGGCAAGGGCCGCGTCAGGCAGAACCGGCCGTACTCCCTCATGACGCTGCTATGTGGCAACGGTCGCGTGGACGACGCGAACACGCAGCTGTACAAGAACTGTTTGGTGAAGGCCATCTTCCTGTGCAGCATCCGGAGCGTCAACGCGCGCGTCTGCCCGGGCTTTGAACGCGTCCCGGGGTGCCCTTCCTTCTTGCCGTTGGAGAAGCTTTTCGACCGCAAGGGCGACCAGATCGGGTACCGGCAGGTCAGCGCGCTCAAGGGGGAGAAGAACCGCGCCGTCGACAACCAATGCGCCGTCGAAGACGTCCACGTCCTCAGGCGGGTGGAGTGGATAATCCGCAACGTCTTCCGTCAGCCCGCGTATTCGAACCTGAAGCTGCACCGCGTCACCTACAACCCGCGCTCGAACGCGTATACGGTGCGCACCAAGGCCGGTCAGGTGGGGTCAAATTTTTGCCTGAACAAGATGGCAGACCACACCTCGAGCAATGTCTACTTCCAGATATTGAAATCCGGCGCAGTGCAGCGTTGCTGGTGCAGGAAGACGGAGTCGACGAACCGTCTGAACGGGCCCTGCTCGTCATGGGTCTCGCGACCGCGTGCCCTCAGTACGAACGACGCTCACATTCTATTTTGCCCGTCGGGGTCGGGTGCGTCGGATACCCGGAAACGAAAAGATTGCGCGGTCTGAGGACACCCGCGGCGCCGTGTTGCAGGGCGGGGGTCCACGCGTCGCGCAGACCGTCAAAACGCGCCACGGGGGGACCGGCCCGATTCAACAGGTAGGCGCAGACGAAGAGTACGAGGCAGAGAGTGAAGGCGCACAGGACGCGGTGTTGGTGGTCGCACGCCGGGATCACCACGTCCAACCGAGCTCCGTCGACACGCACGGACGCACGCGCGCCCGGCATGACCCGTATGTGGAAGACGTCGGGCGGCGTCCCCCCCCCCCCGCGCCTCTTGTCCGTCTCTTGCGTCGCCTTTGCCGCGAACTTCACCAAACGGCGACATTCTCTGAACCTCCGCACCCTGCGCGGGACGTTCAGGATGCTCACCCTCACGCGGCCGGGCTCAAGCGCTTCGGCGAGCGCCGCGTACTCTGACGCCAGCCGCAGCTGGCCCCGCACGTCGTCGTCGCCGCGCTGCATTGGAGGACGTTCGCCGACTGCAGCGGGCCTCTTGTCTCTCGGCCTCATTTTTTGTGGTACTCCGGAACGGCGCGAGCGGGCGCGAGGGCGACGCGAGCAGGATCGGGAGGGCGACGCGAGCGGGATCGGGAGGGACGGGGGAGTTTGGGAGGGGTTGGGAGGGTTCAGCGCGGGCGTGCGGATGGAAGCGATCGACACCGCGGCAGGGGGCGTTGCGGCGCCGTGGCGGAGCTGCGGCGCCGTGCGCATGCACAGGTTTGACTGTGAGATTTGAAGGCCGGCGCAAGAGCCGAAGCCGGATGCATGAACGTCGCACAGGAATTAAATTGTTGACAGACATGAGAGCCCGTACGACGTTATGGACCAGCAGGCGAATTCGGTATCTGGTCAGGGGGGACAGCCCGGAGGCACGTCGCTATTTATTTTAGCGTTCGCGGCGGCGTTTGTAATAGGTATCACCGCCGTCCTGATTTACTGGTTCACGACACATGTCCGGAAGAGCATCGAGGCCTGGGACACGGCCATGCACGAGACCGACTACTTGCTTACAACGCAGTTCAACATCGGCACGGCCTCCGTCGCACCCGCGGATTGCAAGCACATCACAATCGCTGTGTACATGCGCGACGCGGTGATGGACGACTTTGTCTCGGTGCTCGAGGAGTACCACGACAACATGAACGCGCAACCGTCGCCATCGGGCGGTCATCAGGCTGTCCCTCCCACACCGAAAACGCCGAGCGAAAAGCTCGACGACGTGTACGACAACATGCTGCTACAGATCATCGGCCAGCCCATGAAGAACACGATCGAGTTCAACCAGATACTCGACGCCAAGAACGATGATATCGTCGCCGAGGATGTTCTGTATCAGCAGTCAGACGTCAAGAAGGTGGACACGTCGAGGGGGGACGTCAAATCGATCGTTCGAAACATGAACGACCTGGCGAACGGTGGTCGACCCGTCGCCTACGTGAAGATGTACTACAACGGACGCCTGCAGGAGAACACGGACTTTATGGTCGTGGGGATATTGTGGCATCACGACGTGCTGGCCTCCTACCGAGATTTGCAGAATCTGCGGACCACCTGCTCACACAAAACGAAGACGTGCCCAGAGCTATCCGAGACCGCTCAGATGCGCGCGATCTTTCAGGGAGCGCTTCTTCAATCGCAGACGACGATCAACCTGGGGATGCGCATCTTCGAGAAGCGGGAGCTTAAGCTGCTCAGCAGCTGCCTCCGGAACAAGATGCTGCAGATCATGGAGATGACGACCGAGGACAGCACGAACAATCACACGATGGTTTTCTTGGCCGACCATCTCTACGCCTTGAAATCCACACACACGCGATCTCTACACCTTGGCAGCAGCCTGTTTGTGAATCGGGATTGCGCGTCCCGTGCCTCGTCGTCCCGAAGCGACGACCTGGGCGGCATCAACGCGATGCTCGGGATGAGCGACGAACACTCCTCGTCATCCTCGCGCGGCGGGTCGTCTCATCCCCCCCCCTCACCCTCCACCGTCGATGGGATGCTTGGACCCACGGCATCGCTCGGCCTCGGTTCCGTCAGCTCCCCCGCCGGCTCCCCCGCC
>Ga0129327_10002775_pt1 | contig 10170 bp, 13 predicted proteins | sample CPBDNA_6_FD_111799 | JGI IMG/M metagenome (GOLD analysis project Ga0129327, IMG submission 111799) | Freshwater to marine salinity gradient microbial communities from Chesapeake Bay, USA - CPBay_Spr_31_0.8_DNA | ecosystem: Environmental > Aquatic > Marine > Coastal | place: USA: Chesapeake Bay...
AGAAGTTCGGCAATCCGGACGATTTTGATTTCATTTCAACAGGCGGTGGTGCATCGCTTGAGCTACTCGAGGGAAAAGTGCTCCCAGGAGTCGCCGCCCTCACCAACAAATAAACGTCTCCCCGGAGACGCACCTCCCAACTTTCCAAGTCCTAATTACCAAGTCCTAATTACCCATTCCTAATTCCAATAACAATATGCGCAAACCAATTATCGCAGCTAACTGGAAGATGAACATCGGCCCCAAAGAAGCCGAAGATTTCCTCTCCACCTTCACGAGCCAACTCGACAACATCACCGACGAAGCTGACGTGGTCATTGCACCTCCTTACGTCAGTATTCCTGCAGCAGTGAGTGCACTCCATTCCAATTCTGGGGTATCTATTGCAGCTCAGAATGTATCTGAGCAGGACAGCGGGGCTTACACGGGGGAGGTCAGCACCATGATGCTCAAAGAACTTTTTGTCCGTTATGTCATCATCGGCCACAGCGAAAGGCGCACCCTTTACGGTGAAACCAATGCACTGATCAATGCTAAGATCAAAAAAGCCCGAGCCGCTAACCTGAAGCCTATTTTCTGCATTGGCGAGACTCTCGACCAACGTGAGTCCGGTAAACTTGAAGAAGTTCTCCGCAGCCAAATCACAGAAGGGCTGGCCGGTATCGACGACAAGGACATGAAGGAAATAGTCGTCGCTTACGAGCCCGTATGGGCCATTGGCACAGGGGTAGTAGCAACCGTAGAGCAGGCCCAAGAGGCTCATGCTTTTGTTCGTTCCGTTATTGCAGATCTATACAGCGGTGAGCTGGCAGAGAAGATCCGCATTCAGTATGGTGGCAGCATGAAGGCAGACAATGCTGGCGAGCTGCTTGCTCAACCTGATATTGACGGAGGCCTTGTCGGTGGAGCTAGTCTCGAGCCACAAAGCTTTCTCGAGCTTATCCGTGCAGCTGTTGCTGCGGGCTAGGTCAGAAATCGATTAACACCTTATCTAGAACAGGAGTTCCCTTGGGAGCTCCTGTTTTTTTATGCCGACATCATGCTGCGGGCGGGATGTGCAGTAGCTATCAAATACTGATGACGCCGTAATAGATCAATGCGACATAGATAATTTTGCAGCCATAGTGGAGGAACTGGTCGGTATTAAATCCGGCCCAGTTTTCACATTTCGCAAAATCAATGATCCAATGGAGAAAAAATTCGACCAGTCCGAGAAGAACTAAACCAGTGATTAACCATACAGCGCCACAATGAATGAGTGAGTGCGCGCTCATCGCGTGAATCCAAACGCCTTGTGGGCTTTTGGTATTCAAATCTTGGGATAGCTTATGGTTTCGGTTTTTTGTTTCTGAAAGAAATACCCCTTGGAGTGGGAAATCGGCAATGGCATGGCCAATGGCCAGGGCAAGAAAAAGCCACAAAGCACCCGTCACACATTGAGGGTGGATGTTAAGTAGTTCAATCATTGATGGGGATGCAGTCGTGTGAAGGACTTGTTAGTGGTGAGGGACTTTTCAGTTTAGCTGCCGACATGGTTCAACTCCACAATTCCTGGTAAGATACCTCCATTGCGATGAGTTTGCCATTTAAAAAACGAATGCGCCTGCTGAGTTCACCTACAAGGGCGACGAGTATATGCTCGCCTACCTCGGGGTAGGCTTGAACGAAAGCTTCAAAATCGCGGCGAGTCGCTTTCCAGACTTGTGAAAATGACTGGGCGGTGACAGACGCACTTGCCGTGCCGGGATCAAATAGATTGATTTCACCAATGCTCTCGCCAGGGCCAATGCGGGTGATGAGAGTGCGCTTGCCGTCCTTGTCGGTGTGAACATGGAGTGTGCCAGAAATGACAAAGTAAAGAGCGTCCTGCTGGTGCCCCTCCTCAATAAGAAGCTGGCCTGCGTGAACGGGAATGAAGTCTCCATAGGTGCTGAGCGCCAAACGATCAGTTTCATCAAGTCCAGTGAGGAGTCCTGAGGCGGGAAGTTGGGGAGAGTTAAATTCTTTGCTCATAATAAGTATTACACTAAAACTAACTATTACGGCGGCGCAAGGAAAGCAAATTCGTGATGACTTTTTGCTTTGCATTCACAGAGTCATGGATTAATGTTCCAGAGAACACTGTTCAACCAGCCATTAGTATCCGTATCATTGTCTACATCAATAGGCCTGCGGGCCCCTTTAGGCTTCAGCACTCCTATATTCACCACTCCGATATTCACCACTCCGATATATAGCCCCATATTACGATCAACATTATGTCCAATATCCAACTTACCAAACGTCAGCAGGAGGTGATCGATTACCTCAAGGAAACACACCGTGTAGAAGGCTACATGCCCTCGACGCGTGATATTCAACGTCATTTCAATTTTGCCAGTCAGACGGCAGCCATTAGTCACCTCAGAGCCCTCGAGAAAAAGGGGGTTATTGTCAGAAAGGCCAACAAAGCCTGTGGTATTGGCTTTCCCGAAGAGATGGAGCGAGAGGAAATCGTCGATATCCCCGTGTATGGAAGCATTGCCGCAGGCATGGCCCAGGATGTGGATACGGAGAAGGAAGGCTGTCTATCCATCGATATCCGTTCACTTGGTCTGCGTGGCAATGCCCGCACTTTTGCTCTCAAGGTCCGTGGCGATTCTATGATTGATGCTCACATCTGTGATGGCGATACGGTGGTTTTAGAATTCCGTGAACCCCGCAAGGGAGACGTTGTTGCCGCCCTCATTGATGGCGAAACGACGCTTAAGCGCTACGTGGTTGATAACGGCAGGCCATATCTCCATGCAGAGAATGAAAATTACCCTGATTTAGTGCCGGCTCATGAATTGGTGATTCAGGGAGTACTCGTTGCTCTGCTCAGATCTGCAGCTTGATAACAAGGTGAATGACCGACTTATCCTTGCGTCAGGCTCACCTCGCCGGCGTGATATGCTCCGGAAAGTGGGGCTTGAGTTTGATGTGATCCCATCGCCCGCTGAGGAGTTGCATGATGAGCTCATGCCACTTGATCAATTATGTGAGGAAAATGCCAGATTGAAAGCACTGGCCGTGGCTCAGGATTATCCAGAAGCGACCGTTATCGGAGCAGATACGCTAGTCTATATTGATCAAACACCATTGGGCAAACCCCGCAGCAAAGAAGAGGCCGCGGCTATGCTGATGCGTCTCTCAGGTAGAACGCATCAAGTCTGCACTGGCGTTTGCATTGCGCGTGCAGGTGAGGTGGACAGCTTTCACGCAATCACGGAGGTGGTTTTTAAAAAGCTGAGTGAGAAAATCATCAGAGACTATATGGCCAAGGTAGATGTCATGGATAAAGCCGGCTCTTACGCTGTGCAGGAGCATGGGGAGATGATCATTGAGCAAGTGCGTGGGGATTATGACAATGTCGTTGGGCTGCCCGTAGCCCAGCTTCTGGGGAAGCTGTGAAGAGCGCCCGCCACATCTGATGCCATAGTTCCTCGTCTCGAGTTCGGACTCCCTCGAGTCTCTAGGGGCGAAGCCAAGCGAGGAACTCACGATTACCCTCGGTTCCTTTGATCGGGGAGTCGATATATTCAATCCAGGTGTGGCCTAGTTCCTCGGTGACAAAGTGATGGATTTTATCAACGGCTCGTTGGTGCAGCTCTGGATCCCTGACAATGCCACCTTTGCTGATGTCCTCACGATCAAGCTCAAACTGGGGTTTGATCAGACAGACGATCTGGCCATCGGGTTTCAGACAAGAGAACATTGGTGGGAGGATTTTAGTAAGGGAGATGAAGGATACATCGGTAACGGCGAGGTCAATGGGGTCACCGATATCAGCTGGGGTCATGTAGCGCGCATTGAATTTTTCTTTGACGACAACACGCGGGTCATTGCGCAGCTTCCAGACGAGTTGATTGGTGCCAACATCGACGGCGTGGACTTTGGTGGCACCGTATTGGAGTAGGCAGTCAGTAAAACCACCAGTGGAGGCACCAACATCCAGGCAAGTCATGCCGGTTGGATCAATGTGAAAGGTGTCCAGCGCGCCCTCGATCTTGAGCCCTCCTCGGCCGACGTATTTGGGTTTTTCCTTGATGCTGAGCTCGGCATCTGTGGGCAGCTTGGTGCTTGGTTTTGCCACCACCGTGGTGCCGGTGCTGACCTCGCCTGCAAGGATGAGCCGCTTGGCCTGCTCACGTGAATCACACAAGCCCCGTGAGACAAGCAGGGCATCGGCACGTTCCTTCGCTGGCATAGGCAGATGCTACCGCAATGAGCAGTGATGAAAAGCCAAACAGAGGGATAAAAAAACCGCCTGGCTCAAGAAAGCCAGACGGTATGAATAGAATGAAATAAAGCCGGCTATTCCGCAGCTGGGGCTGGGGTAGCTGGAGTTGCGGCTTCAGCGGTTGGAGCAGCAGGAGCAGGGGTTTCAGCTGCAGGGGCCTCGGTAGTAGGGGTGGCTGCAGGGGTGGCTGCAGGTGCTGGCTGTTGTTGTGGAGCTTTATTTTTTTGGCTACCAAAACGCATGAATACTTTTTCCTGTTCTGCCATGCGTTTGCCGAAATTTTGTAGGGCAGGAATAAGGATGCCGGCAACTTCTTCGTTGGACATGATCTCGCCTGCGGCCTGCATCTTCTGTTTGATTGCCATGCTTGCCGTTTTCATTTTTTCGTCGACGGCAATGTTGGCAGCTTCGTCAGGCATTTCGATTTTGTCGAGGCGGGCTGCGATAGCGGCGATGGCATCGGCTACGGCGTTAAGGTTAGTGACGGCTTCTTGTGCAGTAGCAGCGTCCTTTACGGCGAGAACGATGTCAGCGTATTGGTTTAACTGAACAATGAGCTCATCAGTGAGACTGTCTAGGGTGTCGACAGCTTGTTCGGCTTGTTCTGCTTGGGCACCTTCAGTAGAATCAGCCGCTTTTTTCTCACAGGCGGAAAAAAAGAGCGATGATGACGCGAGGGTGATGACGGATAATAGGCGTAAGTTGGTAACTGGTTTCATAGTTATATAGCGTGTAGGTTGTAGATCACGTGCTGGCTATGTAGCGGTGTGATTGCACTATGGAAAGGCTATAAATGGGCAATATGCTACCGCGAATGATGCCAGCCCCCTGAAAAACGTAATTGGAGGGATCACCTATCTTACAAAAAAATACCGCCTGGCTGCTGGGCTAGGCGGTATTGGTAAATTGGTATTAGCAAATTGGTATTAGCAAATTAAAACCAAATAGTGGGCTATTGAGCAGCTGGAGCTTCTTGGCTTGGAGCTTCTGCCGAACTATTGCTGAAGCGGCCAAATACTTTACCGAATTCCTGCATGCTTCTGCTGAAGTGCTCACGAGCAGGCGCCAGTGCCTGGAGAATTTCTGGGTCATCGAGGATGTTTGCCATAGCGGGGGAATTTGCTTTCTCGATAAAGAGTTTGAATGCCACCTCACTTTTGTCGAGGAGTTGACGCTTTTCTTCGTCGCTCGATGTCTCGAGTTTGTCGAGGCGGGCAGCGATGGCGGCAATGTTGTCTCCGATACTGAAGATCTTTTTGCTGGCCTCGTCCGCGGTCGCCTTGTCTTTAGCTGAGAGCATAGCGTCCAGAGACAGGTCCATTTGCACAACAAATTCATCGGTAAGAGTCTCAGGGCTGTCTTGCTGCACAGTCTCTTTTTCAGTCACTGAGGCATCTGCTGCAACGGCATTAGCGGCTTCGGTGGTGGTTTCAGTCTCCGGGGTTTCCTTCTCTCCACAGGAAGAGAAGAAGCAGGATGTCGATGCAATCAGGGCGATGGCAAAGAGGCGTAAGTTGTTCACGGCTGGCATGGTGAGTTGGCGTTTGGTTGGCGTTTTAGCCGTTGTCAGTTGAGTGCGTCAATGAGCACCCCCGAGCTATTCGGCTAGTGAGGGTGGTGCGGTAGCAGTATCGGTGTCTGCTTCATAGTCGACACCGTTGAGACCGAAGCCGAAGAGTTTCAAGAAGTCGTCCCTGTAACCTTGGAAGTCGGCTAGCTCATTAAAGTTGTCGTTTGAGATGTTTTCCCACGCAGCGGCAATCGAGGCTTGCACATCGTCGCGCATTTCCCAGTCATCGACACGGATGCGGCCGTCTTCATCAAGCTGAAGGTCTCCAGAGTAAAGTCGATCCGCCATGAGGCGCTGGATTTGCTCAATGCAGCCTTCGTGGATACCTTTGGCCTTCATTTCTTTGTAAAGAATGGAGATGTAGAGAGGCACTACGGGAATGGCTGAGGAAGCTTGGGTGACCAGAGCTTTGTTGACTGAAACATAAGCACAGCCGCCGAGAGACTCGCTGAGCTTGGCGTGGATGGCCGCACTGGCGCGCTCACAGTCTTTTTTGGCACAGCCAATCGTACCGTCGGTGTAGATGGGCCAGGTGAGTTTGGGACCGATGTAGGAGTAGGCTACGGTTTTGACCCCTTCGGCAAGGCAGTCGGCATCCGCGAGGGCATCGATCCAGAGTTCCCAGTCTGCGCCACCCATGACTTTCACGGTATCGGCGATTTCCTCTTCAGTGGCAGCGCCAATAGTCACTTCGGAGACTTCTCCTTTATCGGTATTGAGGGTTTTGTTGGTGTAATCTCCACCGGTGGTTTTGAGCACGGATTTGAAGACTTCGCCGGTGTCGGGATCGGTGCGGCGAGGGGAGGCGAGTGAATAGACGATCAGGTCGACCTTGCCGCCCATCTCATTTTTGATGATGTCGACTGCCTGTTTTTTGAGTTCGTGGGAAAAGGCGTCGCCATTGAGTGACTTGGCAAACAGACCTTCAGCGGTGGCCGCTTTTTCGAATGCCGCTGAGTTATACCAGCCCGCGGATCCGCTGCGTGTCTCGGTGCCGGGCTTTTCGAAGAAGACACCCAGGGTGTTGGCGCCCGAGCCAAAGGCAGGAACAATGCGTGAAGCCAGGCCGTAGCCAGCAGAGGCACCAATGACGAGAACGTTCTTTGGGCCGTTTTCGATTTTAGGGTGAGATTTAACGAAGTTGATTTGTTCCTGGACGTTGGCAGCGCAGCCGTCTGGATGTGAGGTCGTGCAGATGAAACCGCGGATTTTTGGAGAAACGATCATGAGGGGAAAGGTTGAGTTTTGAGTTTTGAGTGTTGAGTGAGTGCTTAGTTGCTATTGGATGCGGATTTGAGATTTTTCTGGGATGTTTTGACGATGCTAGTGAGGATGGCTACTAGTTGTTCTGATTCATCAGCAAGCTTGTCAAGTTTTGCTTCTGGAAGGATCTTAGCTGCAATGAGTAACTGTATCCAATAAGATGTTTCGCGAGCTTCCTTACTTGCGATAGACATTTTTGCAATAAAGTCTTTCTTGCTCTGGGCTGCTTGGGCTTCAGCGACATTGGCTCCTATTGAAGTGCCAGATCTGATAAGTTGGTCGCCCAAGGTCCGGGAGATCCGCGGTGTTTGGTCCAGACATTTGCAAAGATTCACGATCCTGAGTGCAAAACTAAAGGAGCGGTCTTTGATGCTTGGGTTATTCATGCGGTTCGGCACATGCTAGGCCAAGAGGCACTCAACACTCAACACTCAAAACTCACAATTTCCCGGGGTTCTCGGAAAGGGCAGCACATCACGGATGTTTTTCATGCCGGTGACGAACATCAGCATGCGCTCAAAGCCCATCCCGAAGCCCGCATGTGGGCAGCTGCCGTATTTGCGCAGGTCAAGATACCAGCTGTAGTCCTCGAGGCTTAGATCATCTTCCTGCATGTTGGCACGCAGAATGTCGATGCGCTCCTCACGCTGAGCGCCACCGATGATCTCGCCGATGCCAGGCACCAGCAGGTCCATGGCGGTGACGGTGAGTCGGCCTTCGCTGTCCGGTTCGTTGGTGCGCATGTAAAAAGGTTTGATGCTTTTCGGGTAATTATAAACCGTGACCGGACATTTGAAGTGTTGCTCGGTGAGGAAACGCTCGTGTTCTGACTGCAGATTGACACCCCAAGAGACGGGGTAGTCAAATTTCTGGCCGCTGTTTTCAAGAATTTCTACGGCTTCCGTGTAGGAGACACGCTGGAACGGTTTTTCCGAGACAAAACGAAGCCTGTCCAGGAGACCCTTGTCGACAAAGCGGGCAAAGATGTCGAGGTCGCCCTCGTTGTTGTTCAGGGTGTCGTCGACAAGATACTTGGTGAACTCTTCGGCGAGGTCCATGTCTCCCTTCAGGTCACAGAACGCCATTTCAGGTTCGATCATCCAGAACTCGGAAGCGTGGCGGCTGGTGTGGGAATTTTCTGCCCGGAAGGTGGGGCCGAAGGTGTAGATGTTGGAGAGTGCGGTGGCAAAGGCCTCGCCTTCGAGCTGGCCGCTGACGGTCAGGTAAGTGGCTTTACCAAAGAAGTCATTTTCAAATTTCTGGGCCCCGGCTTGGCTGGGGTCCAGCGTAGTGACGCAGAACATTTCTCCAGCACCTTCACAATCGGAGTCGGTGATGATCGGGGTGTGCACGTAGGTGAAATCACGTTCGTCAAAAAACCGGTGCGCGGCTTGAGCCATACGGGAGCGCATGCGGAAGAGGGCTCCATAAAGGTTAGCCCGCGGGCGCAGGTGGGCGATGGAGCGCAGAAACTCAGGGGTGTGGCCTTTTTTCTGAAGGGGGTAGTCGGCGGGGGCTTCGCCAATGAGTTCTATCTCGGTAGCATGGATTTCCCACTGCTGTCCCTTGCCGGGTGATTCCACCAGCTTACCAGTGATGCCAACGGCAGAGCCAGTGGTCATCTTGGTGACATCCTCGTAGCCGAGGATGCCTGTATCGGCAATACACTGGATGTTAGCAAGGCAGCTGCCATCATTCATTTCCAGAAAGGAGAAGTCCTTGGAATCACGGCGGGTGCGCACCCAGCCTTTGACGGTAATGATGTCCATGGCGGCCTTGCTGTGCAGGGCGTGTTTGATCAGCGTTCGCATGCGGTGGATATAGAGGCATGAAGGGGGTTCTCGTCAAGGCTGGGTGCACGAGTAAGTCCGTCTGGACTACCTGCTCCTTCAGAAGGAGGGGGAGCCAGCGCCCACCTGCGTGCCATGCCTCAATAGAGAGAAAACACTCAGATGGCAATGCCATGGTGAGCTGCGCCAGGAGACGGTGAGCGCTTCAAGTTTGCCACGGAGATGTAAGGGGATTCGCCCACTAAGAAAGCCGTCACGTTTTCCAAGACGTCAGTCGACAAGTGAGGTAACAGAGGCTGATGGACGTGATTGAATTTCAGCAGGGCTCGCTTTACTCTGCGGTCCCATTTTCTCGCATAGTAGTCAATGTCGTCTGGCTTGACCACCGTCCGGCAGTTGGTGCAGGAACATGAAACTGGCATTTCATATTCCAGATTGAAGAGGCCGTATTCATCCGTGATTTCATCTCCAGCTTGAATGTCATGAAGTGCGATCTCGAATCCCCAGCCTGTGCTCATGGAGTTGCAGTCACAGCGATGATTTACATATTTCGCAAAATCCCAACTGAGAATATGGATGCCGTAAGGATCGACAAAAGAGTATTTGTCCAAGGTCAGTTGATACTCGGGGCGCATCATCTGGTAATCTTCAGGAGAAACCTTGATTTCAAGTTCGTCCTGAACGTAGAGCACCGTTCCTCTTGGGATAAATTCAGTAGCGAATACACCGTAGCCAATAACAGGGTCAACGAGCCTAAGCTCGGTCGATGGGTGGATCATATTTGTTGTTTGAAGTGAGATCTGTGGTCAGTGCTGGCATTGTTCAAGGAGTTGCTATTCTCCGTGGATCGAGTCGTCTCGTTACATAGGAGGGAACATAGCTTATTCCTTGGGGATAACGGTCTTTTGACCTGTATCGCAATTACTAAAATATCCATTTTCTGTCAATGGAAATTGCACCAAGTAAACGGCCTGTTTAAGGTCTGGCGGGAGGGTCAGCTTGCCCCCTTATGCTGGCTGAATTTACCGGTAATAAATTAAACGGTGATGCGGGAATATTCTGTTCAAAAAACAAAAATCCACCTACAAGCCGCTGACACGAATTACGCCTGAGGTAGTTTATCTTATTGCTTTTTATTACCCAACAATGAATGAGTTGCCTGCAGCTGCCACATGGAATGTGCAGCAAGCCAATGAGTTATATGGCGTTGACCGATGGTCCAACGACCTTTTCAGCATCCGTCCTGACGGCGATCTTTCCGTTCACCTCACAAAAGAGGGGCAAAC
>Ga0129327_10002777_pt1 | contig 10160 bp, 7 predicted proteins | sample CPBDNA_6_FD_111799 | JGI IMG/M metagenome (GOLD analysis project Ga0129327, IMG submission 111799) | Freshwater to marine salinity gradient microbial communities from Chesapeake Bay, USA - CPBay_Spr_31_0.8_DNA | ecosystem: Environmental > Aquatic > Marine > Coastal | place: USA: Chesapeake Bay...
TCCTGCAGGTTGCCCAATCCATCCCCATCGGGATCGGCAGTAGAATCATTAAATAATATATTCTGCCCATAAGTTTCTTCCCACCAATCAGGCATACCATCCTGATCTGAATCCCGGGTTCTTGGATTGATCAAAATCGCCTGGGTTTGCCAACCAAGCGGACTGATCGATTGGAAAGACTGATTCACCGAGGTGGATAAGGCGATACCCTGCCCCACTCCATAAAATCCATTTCTTCCACCACCAGTTCCGCGGGCACCGGCCACATTTAACCGACGGAACGGATTAAAGAGCACATTCCCTGTATTTACTCCCGGATTACTCGAATCATCCAATGGATTGGTACCCTGGGCGACCTCCTCGCTGTCCGAAAAGCCGTCCCCGTCGCTATCGATGGATAACGGATTGGTCAAATGAGTAAGAACTTCCACACTGTCGGATAATCCATCCCCATCCGTATCGGATCGAATCGGACTGGTTCCCCGTTGAAATTCCTGAAGATCATTCAAACCATCAAGATCAAAATCTGCGGATGCATTATGAACAAATTCATTTAATCCATGAACGCGTTCCCAACCATCGGGTAATCCATCGGCATCCAAGTCCGCATCCAACGGGTTATTTTCGGGTGGAAAAAAAACAGGAACCAATCCAGGCAGAACCGCAACCTGTTGGGCTAAAACCAATCGTCCTGCCACGGGCTGCCCCACAACCGAATAGGATTGAAAATTCGAGGATACTGCCTGCCCTCCACTGCTAACCGTTGATCCCTTGGAAGACAAAGCATTAACATTGTGGAAAATTCCCACAAAGAAAAATAAAAATGTATAAAAAAAAGACTTGTACTCAATCAATATAAAACTAGATTCTTATATTAAACAGGTTATTTCAACCCTTAATTCGTTTCTTATTATGAAAAATTCTATTGTATGCATTCCCTTATTGGTAGCATGTTTATTGGGCTCACTTAGTGCAGCCATACCCCAGCTTATTAACTACCAGGGCTTACTGCTTGATGATAATGGAACGAAAGTTACCGGAATCAAGGCCATCACCTTAAAAGTATTTACCGGTGCCACTGATGGCAATGGAACCAAGGAAATCTACGACGAGAATGTGGGCAATGTATCCATTACCGATGGTTTATACGCCTTTAACTTTGGCGGATCTGGATTATCTGTGATCACCACCACGGAAACCGTGGGGGAAGGAAACGCATCGGCACAAATTTATAACTACACTGTACTACATCCCCCCGTGCTTGCTGATTCTGCATCGATTGTAAAATCAGATGTTAACGGTTCTGCATTAGCAACCTGGTCTCAAACCGGCGGTTCGGATGATCCCAGCTTTATTTCCAGTGTGGTCAATTCAAGCGGAGCAGTATCCGTGACCAATGCATCCGGTGCACCGGCAACAGGAGAAAAAATTAAGATTACTTATGACTACAACAGCGTGGGCATCATGGGTGCCCTCGCCTCCAACCCGAATGCCTGGCTCGAAGTCAGTGTGGATGGATCCCCCTTACTTCCCCGCCAACGCTTGGTTGCCGTTCCCTTTGCCAATGTAGCCGGTACCATTCAGGGAGAAAATTTATCCGTCGATCCGGTTAGTGGAAATGTGATTGTTAAAAATGATATCGTTAGACCAGATGGCTCTGTTATAGATTTAGGGATGACTCCGATTAAAACTACTCCTGATCTTACAGCAGGAACGATCTATGAAGCATTGTCTGACGGTTTTTGGATTGGAACTTACACATCAGGCAATTCAACTAGTGGTGCCACTCAATACTTTTATTATGGCACATCTAAGAGTAATGTTAATTCGTATTATTTTTATTTCAATGGTAACATGCCCACAAATATAATGCCTGTTCCAAGAGGGACATTTTTTCAATTCAACACACAGTCTGGAAGATTCGTTGGAAGATATCGCGTTGCTCCATAATTTAAACTAAAAAATTTACCTGTTAAAGAAGGGGCGAACATTCGCCCCTTTTTTGGCTTGGATTCAAAACCTAAAATTCCTGAGCGCCCGGACCGGTACTCTGAAGAATAATCTTTTTTCCATCCACCTCGATCCTGACAAATTCTCGGGCGGAGCAGAATATTTTGCAGATTCCCCGACCTATCGTTTCATTCCGGTCACCTGCCTTCATCTGCATCACAAATAAATCAGTCGGTGGGTCGAGTTGTTGGATCAATACCCGACTCGTACCATTGGTCTCAATGATAATGTTTCGCTCGGGTATGTCTACAGGATCGGAATGATCTATCTGTTCATCACTCTCCGAGCAGGAGTAAAAAAAGAAAAGAAGTAAAGAAACAGATAAAGTGAACTTAAATTTCATACACCCTTATCCAAATCAATAATATCTGAAATCGACAACCCGGTTTTTCACTCCAAATAGAAAACGGGTTTGTTTTGCCAATTCAGAGGATTGGTTTTTACTGACTTTTAAATGAGGATGCAGGCAAACAGGATTATTCTTTTCATCAGTACCCTTGCCCTTTCTATCTTAGTAGTCCATGGGGCGAATGATGAACTGACCATTATCACCAATGATACCGGAACCCGGATTGAACTGATCGCCCGGACCACGGTGAATTCAGAATTCAGTGTGGAAATTACCTTCACCACCCTTCAGAATCTGAACCCTTCGACTAACCAGACTCTCTTCAATGTAAAAGGAAAGGGAGATAGCTATTTAATGTCGCTGAACTACATTGATAGCACGATTGGATTTAGCTATGATTGGAGTTACATATGGAATTTTGGATTTTCCGGAGAGAATCATAATGATGATTATGTATATCGGCTCCCCTACTCTTCTGATTCCTCTTATTCAGTTGGACAGGGATACTTTGGCAGTTTTAGCCATGAGGGAACCTATGCGATTGACTGGACCCTGCCCATCGGCACTCCGATCTTTGCTGCCCGGGAGGGCCGGGTGCTTCATTTGAAGGAGGATTCCAATGTGGCGGGACTGACCGAGGAATACACTGCACTGGCGAATTTTGTATTGATCGGACACGAGGACGGGAGCCAGGCAAATTATGCCCACCTCCAGCAAAACGGGGCATTGGTAGAAGTGGGTGACTGGGTAAGTCTGGGCCAGGTGATCGGTCTCTCGGGAAATACGGGATTTTCCACCGGTCCCCATCTTCACTTTATTGTAAAACAGCAAAAATCTCCGGATAATACAACTTCGATTCCAACCCAGTTTAGTGATAAGGATGGAAATATCCTCAGCCTTGTTGAGGATGATCAATATTTTGGAAGCGGAGACTTCGAGGATCCCAGCCTCGCTCCCGCCCTGCGAATCGGGACGCAGATTGACGGGAAGACCAAATGGCGAACCGGTTCATGGCTCGGTACGATCTATGACCCGGCGAAGTCGTGGATTTTCCATATTGGCCTGGGCTGGGTTTATCCAGTTGAATTATCGGACCAATCAGTTTGGTTATACCATGACAACCTAAAGTGGATATGGACGAAGGAGAGTGCGTATCCGTGGCTCTATTTCCATACCGACGAAGTATGGCGCTATTACCTAAGCGAAAAGGGATTCTACGACGAAAAACAAAAGGAATGGATTGAACTAACTCCGTAACAATATTTTACGGACGTGACAATTTTTCGATGGTTGCCCTATCCATAAACTGACCCCAATGGGATGGGTTGTGGAACAGGTTTTTTATGGAAATCAGAACTTGGATACATTTTCACCCCTATCAAGGGCCGGAAATCGATTTTAGATCGAAATTTTTACGCCTCGTCTAAGATAGGCAGGAACATCCAAATCTTCTCCCGCATAAATATTTCGGGAAGGTAAATCGCCAAAGATCCCCCGTTGATTTTCTGCCTCCATAAATTCAAAGGTGTTTTGATCCAGATCATCCTTTTTCTTATTCCGAGGTGCTGCAGGAACTGTCTTTAATTTCGATCCTTTTTTCTCTTTCGCTAATTTGGAAGTGTGTGCCACTTTACTTTTGGGAAGAACCGCAATTACTTCTTTGGCAGTGGGAGCCACATCGGCGGTAGGTATACCCGCTTCCAAATCAGTGGCGCCTAAGACTGTAATTTGCACCCGGTTGCCCATATTTTCATCCACATGAGCACCAAATACAATATGTTCTCCCGCTTTGAATTCCTCGCGAATTTCACTGGAGACCTGTTGAAGAGCAGCCATTCCCATACCCGTACCTCCCGTTATCAGTATTAACAATGCATCTGCTGCTTTTGAAACATCTGGAAGGTGTAACATGGGACATAGAAGAAGCTCGCGAACGGCCTGCCTAATTGCATCTTCTCCATCCCCTTCTCCATATCCAAATAAAGTTCTTCCGGCTCTGCGGTTAAAGGCTTTGCGAAGATGAACAAAATCTACATCGATCATTCCCCTGCGGAATACAAGTGAACAGATGGCAGAAATTCCCTTACTTACATTTCTCCCCGCTTCGGCAAAACATTCCAGGGCAGTGGCATCCGGACCGCCCATTTGTAAAAGCGAATCATTGGGTAAGGGAACCACGGCATTGGCAAATTTACGCAGATCGGCGAGGCATTCCTCGGCCATGGAGTGTCTGCTTTTTTCCCAGCTGAAAGGTAGTGGAGTAAAGGCAAAGACAAGTGCGCCTGCCTCCCTGGCTAATCGGGCAATTACCGGAGCAGCTCCACCACCCGTTCCTCCCCCTAATCCAGCCAGTAAAAAGACCAGATCAACCCCTTCGAGTTTTTTGCGAATGACATCTTTTTCCTCCTCCATCGCTTTGCGGGCAAGGGTATGCTCCCCCCCGGTTCCCATGCCACGGGTATGTCGACGGCCAAAGGCGAGTTTTTCTCCTGCAATCGAATCAGAGAGTGCCCGACTGTCCACATCCACAGCCAAGTGCTCGACACTTTGAAAGTTATCAAATCGTAAACCATCCACGAGAGAAAGTCCTGCCCCTCCGATTCCAATTATTTTAGCCCGTATGCCCGGGATTTCATTTTCGGGTGAGAAATTGGTTTCTTGGGGAAATAAATTGTCTTGGCTCATAGGATATTCTTTCAGTGTTATGTCTATTTTTATTCGGTTTAGCTCTGTGCTCCGAGTCCCACCATTTTTCGAAATTTACCGAGGAAGCCAGCTTCCACTTCTTCTTTCTTGCGTCCCGGTAATCCATGGTCTTCCAATCCATAATGCAACAGTCCGAGGACGGTTGCATTTTCTGGCTGTGCGAGTTCCGAATCAATCCCGGTTGGAAAACTAGCCCGTCGGGCAGTAAAACCCAATATTTTACTGGCGATCTGTTCCACTCCAGGCAGAAGAGAAGCACCTCCCGTTAATAAAATTCCTCCTTTTAATTCATCCGGATCCAGTAAGCCTTCCAGTTCCTTACTTAATATTTCAAATAATTCGGCAATACGAACATGAATGACATCGGTAATTGCTTTTCTGGGAATGGAACGGTCTCCAATTGTTTTGTTACCAATAATCCAGACATCCTCCCCTTCATCCATGGGGTCTGAAATTGCTTTTCCATGTTCGATTTTTAACTTTTCGGCATAGGGTTCGAGTACACGTAATCCCATACTTAAATCTCCGGTTACATGATCCCCTCCGACGGGAATGACGCCGGTACAGGCAACAAAGCCTTGTCGGTAGAGAGCGAAGTCGGTAACGCCTGCTCCCATATCGATAACCAAAGTACCCGCTCTTCTCAAATCGGGGCCGGCCATCATGGTGGAAGATGCAATTGAAGAAAGAATTAAGTCCTTTACCTCCAAACTGTAATTACTGATCACATGGAGTGCCTGTTTGATTGCCTGGTCGTCCCCATCGATTGACCAGTATCCAAGATCGACTTTCGATCCAAACATGCCAACTGGATCCTGTACGATACGACCATCCAATAAAATAGGAGTGCGGACATGATGGACATAGGTTCGTCCATCATCTGGTTTTCTACGCTTTGCCTCTTCCGCGGCACGTTGAAGATCCGCCACATCCACTCGGTTATCCGAAGAGGCAACCGATGCCGACCCCCGAAGCATGTGACCTTTTAAATGAGAACCAGTCTGTGCAAGGTACACTTCATCCACTGTTGTACCGGACATCTTTTCCGCATCCTCCAAGGCGGAGTGAACTGCAGCCGCGGCTTTTCGAAAGTCAACAATCTCTCCCTTTCGCATTCCTTCATTCGGACGAGAAGCCATTCCCACCACATTTAAACTTCCATTCTCTGCAACCTCGCCAATAAGAGCTTTCGCTTTGGAAGTTCCAATTTCTACAGCACCAATAATTTTACTCATTTTGTGATCGGGTTCAATTTTGTGTTCTTAGAGGACAAAATTACGAGGGGTTTAGTTTTGCAAAGACCGAGCGGTCATGGGATAAATCAATTGATTCAATAACGGGGGTCCTTCGAAAATCGGATTCCATTAAAAGATATTTTAAACGACGTAATTGTGCCGCAAAACCCTGTGGTGCAAATCGTAAATTTCGAACTTTTCCTGACTTAATATGGATATGTGCACCAGGATCACTATCATGGGGTCTTTGATAGGAAATAATCTTCCAATTCTGATAAAATCCTGGATATTCCCGACGGGCGAGTTCCATGAGGGGTGCGACCGCAGTGATGCCCTCCAATTTTGCATAGCCCTTCCCCTCTGGGTTTGGAGTAAGGAGAGACGGTTCTATATTCAAGAAAGGAAGGTGAACCAGGCTGGCATTACTATAGCAGGTACCGAGATAAAGTGATCCATCCGAGGAAACCAACCATGTTTGTTCCCCTTTTGTTTTGGAACGTAAACAGAGGCGCAAAATTGGCTTTTTTTCCTTCAATTCGATCTTGAGGGTGGAAGGAAATTGCCTGCTTACCCGGGCGAATGAGATTTGAGATTCTTTTTTTAATTCTTTTTGGATTTTTTCGATATCCAAATCCATAAGGGTTCGATTTCGTAATGGACCGAACCAATTTTGGAACCAGTTCTTGTGTAATACCCCATCGCTCACGAACATCAATTTGGAAACGGGCATACCAGAACCAGTAATATCAAGGGGACCCGAATTCGGTTGGCTACGCTCTTGAAAAAACTGAACGACAATTCCCACTAAGCATAGCACTACAATTAGTGCAAACACCTTGGTGATACCCAGTAATCTTTTTCGAAATGCTGCTCTGGACGCTGGTTTACGAGAAGATTTAGGGGCTAATTTCTTCCAGTTCCCGGAAAGTCCGTCTTGATTTTTATTCTTTTTAGTAGTCATGGTAAATTTTACACGCTGAGAAGAACATGTTCATTGAAGCGGTCCAATGCAGGAAGAAGAAGTTGATTGGATAGTTGTTCAAAATTATACCCCGAACAAGAGGCACTTTTGGGCAGTAAGCTTGTTTCGGTAAGTCCGGGTAAAGTATTAACCTCCAAAAAATGAGCATGCCCGTCTTCACAAATGATAAAGTCGACTCGTGCAAAATCTCTGCATCCACAGGCTCGAAAGGAATCCAGTGCAAATGATTTTACCTCGTTCTCAATTTCACAATCCAGTACGGCGGGGTACCGGTACTCTGTGGAACCGGAAGAATATTTCCTTTCAAAGTCATAGACTCCCCCTTTGGGAATAACCTCGACTATGCCCATGGAACAGTCCCCCAGGATGCCCACTGTAACTTCCCGGCCAAAAATACGCTTCTCCACCATCCAATTCCCCGAATCGATTTGATTGAGCGTGTTCCTTAATTCTTCTTCCCCATGAAGTACATACAAGGCAACACTACTCCCCTGATCGGTTGGTTTAATAATTAAATCCTGACCAAGAGAAGAAAGAACTTCCGGTATATTCACTTCACTTGGATGATGAAATACAACATCGGGAGCGACTCGAACCCCAGATTTGGCGACTGCTTTTTTGGACTCAAACTTATCCATACACAGACGGCTTGATTGGGAATCGCTTCCAGAATAATTGATTCCCCTGCCTTCCAGCATTTTTTGCAATCGGCCATCTTCTCCAAAAGTACCATGAATGGCAGGGAAAACGATACACTCTTCCGGATTAATGCCAGTGGGGAGTTGCTCTTCGGTTAATTCAATTAGTTCAACTTGAAAGTTTTTCTTTAATGCTTCAGAAAGTGCTTTTCCAGTACGGTTTGAAATCTCACGCTCCGGTCCAACACCGCCAGCTAATACAACAATCTTAAAATTTTTATTCATAATCATTTCTTTCTAAGATAAATATTCATTCCACGATTTCCCCATCAGAGTGACTTCTGGTTCAAGAATCAGTCCTTTTGATTCCTTAATTCTCGCACGAACTCGTTGGATTAAAGAAATTACCTCATCGGCAGTTGCACCTCCTTGATTAAGAATAAAATTAGCATGCTGGTTGGAGATGACTGCTCCGCCCTCCCGTTCGCCTTTCAATCCACTGTCTTCAATGAGGAAACCAGCGGAAACATCTTCCGGGTTACGAAAAATACAACCCGCACTTGCTTCCCGAGGCTGTGTCGAGCGCCGGCGCTTCGCTAATTTCTCAATGGCTTTACGAATTGCCCTGTGATCGGACTTCCCTTCCGATTTGAGCTTGGCCCGCAGTGCAATTCCGTCAAATGCTTCCCGGCAATATCGATATCCCACATTTAAATCGGTACCAAGGATTTCCCGAATACTTCCGTCTGGTAATAGAAAGGAAACCCATTCGACAAGGTCAAATGTTTCCCAGCCCATTGCCCCTGCATTCATTCGCAATGCACCCCCTAATGTACCGGGAATTCCTTCTAAAAATTCAAATCCTTTTAAGCCATTTAAGCAGGCAAAACTACAAATTTCATTTAACCGTGCACCCGCTCCGACCACGAGGGATTCTTCGGCGCGGAAAGTAATTTCTTTCCAAAATTTTCCACGCAAGCGAAGGACAAGTCCACCAAATCCATCATCGGGTACAATTAAATTGGACCCCCGCCCCATCATTGCGCGGGGGATATTAAAAAGTTTACATGCCTCCACCAAGGAACGCAGATCTTCCGAGTGGGCGGGTTCTGCGTACCATCTTGCACTTCCCCCCACTCCTATTGTGGTTTTATTTGCCAATGGTTCGTAGGAACGAAGAATAGTACTTTTCGACAACTTCTTTTCGAGGTAGTAAGAAAATGCATCCAATTTATTACCTTTCGCTTTTTCCCAAGCCGAAAAACCATGGGCCCACTTTTCTAAATCTCCCGCCCCCACAAAAAGAATTTGATCTTTTTTATTCTCTAAGGGAGTGGGTCCTAATTCGTCACACAGTTGTGTAAAGTCGGAAAAAATATTGGTATGTTCCCGAAGCCGGGGTGGTAAATAACCAACCAAGCTCTCTACAGAACCTGCCGGATCAAATTCTTCGAATGCGGCATAGGTCGGAAGGAGGTGAAGATCATCTGCCTGAGATAACTCTTCCGCAAAGTTCTGGGCTAATGCTTGGGTCCGGGAAAATCGATGAGGCTGAAATACAACTTGTAAGGAATGCTGGGGAAGTACCAATCGACGCCGGCTCAGAAATGCATTAATTTCTGTGGGGTGATGGGCATAGTCTTCTACAATTGTCCGGGTCGGGCTTTGGTGGAGTATTGATTGTCTACGTTCGATCCCAGGAAATTTACTGTAGTCCAATGTGGATAAATCAACCTCCAATACTTTTCCTGCCGCAACCACAGCGGCAATGTTATTTTCTAAGAATGCAGAAGGTTCGCTCTTTAAATCAAAAGTCGACAACAGGGACTCATTTTCAAGCTTTGCCCATTCAGACAGTTCCGAATTCGTGGGGGTAATGATTGAAGAAGTGGTCCGGGAAAATAAAGTGCGAAAGGTTTCTCCCATGGAATCTTTTGAATCATACTGATCGACATGATCCCAATCACAGTTCAACGCCAAGGTTACGGAGGGTGTGAAATAATCAATCGTGCCATCACTTTCATCCACCTCGCAAATGACCCAGCTCTCTTTAACATAGCGCCCAGAAGGAAGTTGATTATCGGTAAACATTCCCCCCACTAGATAAGAAAACTGGAATCCCACCTGATCTAATGCCCAACAGAGCATGCCGGTAGTGCTTGTCTTTCCATGACTGCCTACAACAGCCAAAAACTTCTTTTTGGCCGTAAAACGAGCCAGGAATTCACCTCGTTGATAAA